>Ga0116231_10000706_pt1 | contig 61889 bp, 43 predicted proteins | sample S1TSphgellanicum_2_FD_89695 | JGI IMG/M metagenome (GOLD analysis project Ga0116231, IMG submission 89695) | Host-associated microbial communities from peat moss isolated from Minnesota, USA - S1T2_Fd - Sphagnum magellanicum MG | ecosystem: Host-associated > Plants > Peat moss > Unclassified...
AAAATGAAAATGACCCAATTATTAAAACAAAACAAAAAAAATTTAAAATTAAAAAAAAATTTTAAAAAAAAAAAAAAAAAAAAATAAAAATTTGAAAAAAAAAAAAAAAAAAAAACCCCATCAAAACCCTAACCTAGAGAACCTCCAAATAAATTAAAAATGTCAAAATGAGGATCCCAAATTTTCCTATAAAAAAGAAGAACCACACAACACTACCCAAAATATTAAACCCAAAATATAAAAAAGATACTAAAATTTCCTATAAAATATTTTATTTAAAAAAATAAATAAATCCCAACGGGGTTGTTCCAGTGGCGCCTCTTCCTACCTCCCCTTCTTCGTCTTCTTCGTCTTCTGCTTCCGTCGCTTCACTTCTTCGTCGTCGTCGTCGTCGTCGTCGTCGTCCTCACCCTCTCTCTCTCTTTCTCGCGCTAGCTCGCGCGAGAGCTTGTCTTCCGATGCCACAAGCGCAATAACAACCAAAGCCTGCGGCTTTCAATGTTCCTTCTATCCCCTTCCTTCCTTCCGGATGATGCACTTCATTTGCATTAGTCCTTTGATCAAACAACGGGCCCTTCTGCGCATTCATTATACTTTGCTTTCGGACTGTCTTTGTCTCTCCCGTTTACCATCTGTGTGTGAGTGTGAGTGTGTGTGTGTCTCTCTCTTGATGTCGACTCTTTCTGTGCAAAGTAATGAGCTCGTATTGTAGTTATGGAGATTGGTAGACAGTGTTTGGCTTCTGCTTCTCATCATCATCATCATCATCAAGAGCTTGGGTCTCATCATCATCTTCTTCTTCTTCTCTGTGTCATCGTCGGCGTCTCTCGTTGTCATGCTGCATTATCGCTTTTGTCGTTCTTATTGCTACACCCAAATCTTGATTGAGGATTTGCCATTCGCTTCCCCTCCTAAGAAGTCTCCTCTCTCTCAATCCTCCTCCTCCTTCTCCTCTTCCCCCGAAAGCTGAGCAAAGTTACAAACAACAGCAATAACATTCTTCTGATCTGGTAAAGCTTTTTCGGCAGGAAAAAGAAAATGGGGCCGGATCAAGAATCCGGAGTAGAGAAAAAAATGGGTCTTCAGGAGAGAGGAGAAGGAGTGTCATATGCCACCAGCCTGCACCAAGCAGTGAAAGAGAATGACATTCCAATGATGAGGAGCTTGATGGAGGAGGACAATGGCAGAGTGCAAGCTCCTGACCTAATGGGAAGAACGCCTCTCCATTGGGCTCTGGTGTTTGGGCATGAAGAAGCTGCCATGGTGCTGATTGTGAACACACCCAAGAGAGCATTGGATGCAAGGGATGGGTTTGGTTGCACTGCTCTCCACTATGCAGCTGCAGCTGCTGCAACGACAGGATATGCAGCGAAAGTTGCAAGAATTCTCATCGACAGAGGAGCTGCTACCAATGCCCTAGATTCCAAGAACCGCACACCTTTGCATTTTGCAGCTCAACATGTCAACCCAGCCATGGTGGAGCTCCTCATCAGCAGAGGGGCTGACAAGTCTCTGATGGATGCAACAGGAGCTTTACCATTTGACATTGCCACCAATTGGAATTCTTTTTCTTCTATTCCATGTCTACGAATTGACACCACCACCACAAAGATCCTCAGCAGTGATAAGGTAAGACTTTGTTTTTGGTTTTTTTGCTCAAGTCCCTTGCTCCTGCTCATCGTGTCCTTTGCAGATCTATTGATCAGTTTATGACATTTTCCAAGATTGGCTTGATGGATGACCATTAAGATCTATCAATCGGTTTATGACATTTTCCAAGAATGCCTTGATGATGACCATACAGATCTCTCAATTGGTTTATGAAATTTCCAAGAATTGCTTGATGATGACCATACAAATCTATTGATCTGTTTAGGACATTTTCCAAGAATGGCTTCGATGATGACCATGCAGATCTATCAATCAGTTTACGATATTTTCCAAGAATGGCTTCGATGATGACCATGCAGATCTATCAATCAGTTTATGATATTTTCCAAGAATGGCTTGATGATGACCATACAGATCTGTGGATCTGTTCATGACATTTTCCAAGAATGGCTTGATGATGACTTTATGGTCATCATCTGTTCGTATAGATGACATTCTGGTTTATAGTAGGACTGTGGAAGAACATGTGGAAACACCTACCTTCATAAAAGGTGTTTTATTCCACAAACTAAGGGAACAAATACTGGTTGTATGCCAAGTTCTAGAAATGCGAGTTTGTTGTACAAGAAGTGGAATTTTTCTTGGGACATAGAGAATACTTATTCAAGAGGGTCTTCAAATGGATGATGATTGAATTTTTGCATCTAGCATTTTTGTGGTGGTCTTGTATGGGGTTTCTTTTGGGGGCGGGGTGTCATTTTTGTCCAGGAATACCAGAAATGTTGCCAAGTGATGATGTGCTGTTTTTGCAGGTTGACATCACAGTGGACATGCTGGAGAGGAAAGAACCACCACCCCATATGGAAATTCCCTCAAACAAGAGAAGTTGGGTTGCCGAAAAACCACCAAGGAAGGGCCCATCGTTAGAAAAACTAATAGGAATGTGGAAGGCAGCTGAGACAGCAGCCCGCCAGAAGAAAGATGCGGAAGTGGAAGCTGCTCAGAAGGTAGTAATGCAGGCAGAGATTGCCAACTTTACTAATTTCATTCCTGTCTAATCTTGGTCTCCAATGTCAGGATGACCACATGTAGAATGAGCTTGTGCATAAAAGCAGGAGTGGCAATTCTTATCTTACTGCAGTGCATTTTCTCTTGTGTGATGGCAAAGACCCTTGACACTGATTCTTCTTCTGTGTTCAAAACTGGTTTTTTGGAAGGTGGTGTGAATTGAATAATTTATTTGTGAGTGCAGGCGACAGCAACATTGAACATGGCATTGAAGGAATGGAGAACAGCAGAATCAGAGGTCAGGAATCTCAAGGCACAGATATTCAACATCTCAGATCTGGTTGCAGCACAGGAAACTGCACTTCTGGAAGGGAGGATGTGTGGGCAGCAGTCTTGGAACAACAAGCCTGAAGGAGCTTCAGCATTAAGTGTATGTTTAGACCACAAATCTCCATCTATCAACATCGAGTCCTCTGTGACTACATGCGAACAACAAGAGCAATGTCCGATTGACAGCAAAGTAAGTGCAAAGTGGAAATATCTTGTCTGTCCTATGAACTACAGTTTTTATACATGAGGGTTCCAGTCCTGCCTTCTCTCAAGTTCAAAAGATTTGCTTCTCTCAAGACTTGCTCTTCTTATCAAGAAGAGAATCATAACTCAGGAATGTGATTCTTGTAGCTAGCTTATGGCACAACATTACCCTCAATCCAAAATATAAACAAAGGCCATCCCCTTGTGAATTACCATCACAATATGAACTAGGCACTATTTGATGAATCATGATACTGTACCTCCCGCCACTGACAATTGTAAGTTTTGCCAAAATATTTGAAGTATAGCAAAAAGGAGTCCAGAAGTCCCAATATGAATGCTGAACATCAGTTGCAGGTATGGTAGTAGTAAGCCTAATTTGATACATGGGTTGGTGAAAATTTTGCAGAAGTTGAAGAAGAATGACCTATCATGGTGTACAGAGTGGGAAGTACAAGGGATGGAGCCAACCACTGACTTTGAGTTCACTCCACAGGACAGAAAATCACCAAATTTGCTACACAATGAAGAAGAAGAGGTTGATAAAGAACAAGTGTGGGTACAGGTACCCACCACCGTATTCAGACAGAATTTTGACATTGGCTCTAATATCAGCTTGAAAACTTCAAGCTCCTTCGATAGTGCTCATTTCTTAGTCATGGTTGGTGGCCTTTCTACAAGATTACCTTTCATGTCCAGCTTAGAGGTCTACTGAGAGCCTTTTTGGCTACAACCCACACCTTTTTGTAACTTTTTTCTGAGAAAATAGGTTGTGGTCTCTAATAGTCTTTTTGAGTTTTCAGCACACGTGTGCTATGCTGGTCCCTTTGTATAATAAACAGAAACTTTGTATGCAATATACAGCTTCTCACTTCTAAGGATTTCTTCATCTGCTACTTGCTTGTGCTGTAATTGATAACAACCGTACTCTGAGTTGACTATGTAGAAAAATTCCAGCATGTACTATACTGTTGCAAAGCTACTCATGTTTGCAGATTACTACAACTAAAACCTGTCATTATGCTAAAAATGCCCAACAGCACCAATAAGAGATGTTTGTTCAGGTGTGGCCCAAGTGCAACATGGATGGGTCTTCATCTGGTTTTCTGCCATCCAACCCAACACCTTTCTCCTTACAAGATACAAAGTTTGTTGCATTGCACATGGAAAGCGGAGAGTTCTAAGTGGGTTCAGTGCAAAAACATAATCAAATGAAGAGAACTCATGTTAATTTATGTAAAGCCAGTTTGAGTCTGTTATGAATTGCAAGTCGGTAGTTGTTGTTATCTTCCTTGAACAGCAATACCGAAAACCCTTAGAAAAAAGCATTAACAAAATTTAGTGCATGCAGCATGACCTCATTACCTTGAATTTGATCAACATGAGTTTGTGATATGACTTTCACATTGTTTCACATTTGAAAATTTTCACGTTTTGAATATAATCCCATTTGGTTACATTTTTGGATACTAACTTTGTGTCCTTCTTAAGGTTCATTTTTCCATGCTGGGTTTGTGCTTCAGTGCAGTGTGATGTTTAAATGTTATAATTTAGCTACTTTTTGTTGTACCCATTGGTAATTGAAACAGTACCTTCAACCATACAAACTCCAAGAACAGATGGCCTTTTTTTCTCTCGTGCAAGAACAATTTTGATTTTTTATTCACATATCTTGAAAACATCCAAAATAAAAGAAAATTGAAATGTTAACTTTGTTTCTAACCATGCAATTTGTCATAAAGTCATTAGGATCTTGGAAAATCTTGGAGTCTTTGAAAACAAATATTCTCTGAATCCATCAAAACGTAAAAACACCCTATTCAGTGAGTTCTGACATCCTATTCTAGAAGCAAAAGGACTTGAGCCCCATATGTGCAAGAATTCTGCACCCATTCTTCAGAATTTCACAATAATACAACATACAGTCCAATGAGAGGGAATTGCAGCATTTAAGATCCAGTTGAGTAGAGGACCTTTAAATGCAAGAGATCTCCTATGAGTTCCCCTGTCACTCCCACTTCTGGATTCAATGGAATAATTGAGTTTTTTTCAATCTAAAAATTGCAAAAGAATGAAAGAATTTCTAGAGTGTGCCAGAATCTCCTTGTGTAAAGAGAAAGCAATGGTAAATAGTGTTGGCAATTGTCAAAAGAAACCCCAGCAGTGGTGTACTATCTTGTTGCATTTATAGTGTACCATTTGCACAAGCTTTTTCTTTCAAGCTCCATGTCCTTACTCTCAGACAGCACTCACTGTTTCAATTTGTTTAGTCTGACTTGCCCTGCTCAATGTTATGCTCCTGTAAGAAGTGTTCTGCCTCCAATGCTGCCATGCAACCTAGAGAATTGCCAAGTTTATCAGTTTCAAACAATAAAGCACATCTTCGCAGCACAAACAAAGAGAATGAATTGAGAAAGCAACACTGCAGAGAGAACCTCCTATTCATCCCAGTAGATTCGAAAGCTAATTCTACTTCAAACCATTTATCAAGATAGGGCTAAACTCTAGGATTGAAGCTTCCCAACAAAGTGATTTGTTGTAGAGAAACCCTAGCAAGAGTCCCACACAAAACAGTTGCCATTTTGGATTTCAGCAGATGCCAGAACACTGTATAGAAGGTCTTATGCACATTGTACAACATACATACACAAGATGTCCATCACACCTCCTAGCATTTATTTGTCAGGCGTGAAAGAGTTTTTCTTGGTAAGCAGAGAATTTGTTTTCTTACCTGACCCAGCAGCTGTGATAGCTTGTCTGTACTTTTTGTCTTGGACATCACCAGCAGCAAACACACCAGGAACATTCGTCTGTGTGGTGCCAGGTTTCGTCAGCACATACCCATCCTTATCTGTCTCCAGTTGTCCCCCAAGAAACTTTGAGGCAGGTTCATGGCCAATGGCAAAAAACAAACCAGAGACTTGCAATTCTGTCACAACCCCAGTCTTCAAATTCTCCACCTGCACAAAAAGTTGGAGAGGGAGAGAGATCATTTGTTACAGTCCGCACACAAATCTGCAACCTTCATCATGTTGGCTAGAGACACTGCAAAGAACTTCTTCTTCTTCTTCTTCTTCAATATTGCTCAATGGATTTGCTCAATAGGTCTTCTTTGCTCCTGAGCAAAATCAAGTGCTTTGTGGGAAACAGTGAAAAGATTTAGATGTTGCAGGATGGTGTACAAGAGTTAGGGTTTGGGACTGGACCTTCAATAGACTGAGCATGCCTCTCTAATTCATTGCAGTCTGCACCTTCATCATATGGGCTAGATTACTGCAAAGAACTTCTTCATCAAGTGCTTTGTGCAAACAGTGAAAAGACTTAGATGTTGCAGGGAGAATTAGGGTTAGGTTTTGGGACTGGACCTTCAACAGACTGAGCAAGCCTCTATCATTCCCAGTCGCCTCCACTACACTGCTATCCCACACAACTTCAATCTTGGGATTAGACAAGGTCCGGGACTGCATGATTTTGCTGGCACGAAACTCGCGACGGCGATGGATCAAGTAAACTTTGGAGCCGTATTTGGTCAAGAAATTGGCTTCCTCCATGGCGGAGTCTCCTCCACCGATGACGGCAAGCGGTTTGTTCCTGAAGATGGGAGCGGCACCATCACAAACAGCACAAGCCGAGATCCCTTTGTTCCAATACCCATTCTCATCTTCCTCCCCGGAGCCTTTGAACTTCAACCTCTTTGCAACGGCACCAGTGGCGATGATCACCGTCTCGGCTAGCACTTCCTTGGCGTCCGTGTACAGCTTGAAAGGGCGACTGGAGAAATCCACATGGGTGACAGTCTCCGCGTACACCTTGGTACCGAACCTCACACTCTGCTCCTTGAATTTCTCAGTCAGCTCGCCTCCTAAGATCCCAGTCGGAAACCCTGGAAAATTCTCCACATCCGTGGTTGTTGTCAGCTGCCCACCTGCTGCAATTCCGTTTGCAAGCCATCCTTCAAACAGAATCGGGTAGAGCTCTGCTCTCGCTGCATAGATGGCTGCTGTATGCGCTGCCGGCCCGGATCCCACGATACACAACGTCGTGCGCAGAAGCTCCCTCGCCATGAATGCACAATCCCCCCAAAAAAAAAAAAATTAAAAGAAAAAATAATTCTGGATTTTGAAGATCGGGAAGAAAAAGCAAAGTTTCTGGGATTTGTAGGGATCGGGAAGAAAAAGTTTCTGGGATTATGGTTTCGGGATTCTCACGACTAAAGATTGGCGAGGGTTAGAAGGAGAGCTTCAGATGGGAAAGAAGAAGTGCTAAAAGCTTGAGATTGAGCTCTACTGTGTCAACAAAAGCAAGTGAATTTTCTCTTCTGCAATGCCGTTCAAGATCGATGATGGGGTTTTATGGTTTCGTCGAGGAGATTGAAGGGATTTTGAGGGAGTGCCGCGGAGAGTGAGTGCAACGGGGAAGAAGGGGGCTTCTTTCGCGAGGAGCTTCCGGCGTTTGACCCGAGAGCCTTGGCCATCGCACGAGCGCCAACAGAAGTTCCCGCCATCTTCCTTCCTGGATCTTTTACCAGTTTCATCTTTCCAGGAGTCTATCTTTACACCATCTGGGGCAGGGCAGGGCAGGGCAGTTTTTAAATTTTAAAATAATAAATCTTAATTTAAAATTTTCTCTGATATCGAAAATTTGGCGAAATTTAACAAAACAAATTAGTAAAAAGATTCGAATTTGTACTGAAAAATAAAAAAGTTTCCAAACTTTTCTCAATTTCTTTGTCGAAAAATGGCGAAATTGTCAACCAGCACCCACGTTCGGGGCTTTAAAAATTATAAACAAATTTTTTAAATAAATCTTAAATTTTGTAATTAAAATAAAATTTTAAATTTAAAAAAAAAACTACTCTAGTGTCCATATATTTTTGGCTACCTGCTGGGATTTAAAATAGAATTTGGCGAATTTTTGAAAATTTCAAGATTTCTTTTCAAATTTTGGCAACTAAAAAACTCACAAAACAACTAAATTTTTGCCATTTAAAAAACAAATTGCCATTTGGCGAAATTTCACCAAAGAAAAACATCTTGCCCACGTTGGTACCTTTACCTTTTTCTGGAGTGAGGCTTCTTAATTAGTGGGCCATATTTAGCCCAAAAAATGTTAGATTTGAACTCAAAGACCCTATTTTAGGCTAAGCATGGGATATTTGTACTCTTTAAAAATCATTTAAAAAGATTTTGGGATTTTTACCATGCTTACCAAGGTGGGTGCTGGTTTACCCAAAACCCATAGCCTCTTTTTCAGTGTCGAAGTTTCGCCAAAAAGCGAAAATAAATTTAAAAATAAAAAATGAAGTGTGATTTTCAAGGGTTTTTAATCGCTGGAAGTGGGGGGGGGAAAAAAAGAAGTAACAATAGCCAGATTTCTATATTTATTTGTTAGTGTTTAGCCGTCGATATAGAAGGTTAATTAAAAGATTTGTACATCCTATAATGGTGTATAATCAGATTTGGCTAAATCTTTGTAAGGATGATCGCCATTTTTTTTACATCTTCATATGCAAAATTGCCATTTAAGTTACATAATAAATTTCCTTTTTAAAAAATCACTGGGCAAATAGGTAGACTTGTGATCATCCACGTAAAGAAATAGCCAATTTTGGCTAATAGTCAGCAAGAAAAAGTAGAAAATTTTCAGGATGCTGCTTTGTTTTTCTGGTGGACCTTTCTGAACTCAGTGTCTAAATATGGCAAAACATTTGCACACTTTTCACTTTCTTTTCCCTCAAAATATGGCGACTTTTGCACATCCCCTCTCCCCCCCCCCAAAAGAAAACCCTTTGTACACTTTGCACGGGTTCTCTCAATTCGCCCAAAATAAGAAAATTCTGCTTCCTAAATTTGGTTTACATTTTGTCTCTTTTCTTTCTTTTTTTTTTAATATGCACGTTATGGAGTGTCTAGTGATTTTATTTTATTTTTGGTAGGCGAATTTTTGGCAATTGGCTTTTAAAAACGAGAAAGAATTTGCTCTTGGAGGATCTCATATTCAAGAGAATGTTGGAGCGTGAAATTTTTTTAAAAAAAAATCCCCTAAGAAAATTTGAATTTTTCAACAAAAATAAATTGGGATATATTGGAGAAGCTTGTTTCTCTAGTGCAAATTTGACTAAATTTGCTACTTTTGGGAAAAAAAATTGCCAAACTTTTATCCCAAAAAAATGAAAAAAATAAAAATAAATGGGAATCACATGTTCTTTGGTTCCAAATATTTTCAGAAAACAAAAAAAATGGAGATTCTCTTTGATTTCTATTTTTATTATTATAAAAAAACCCAAAATCAAGGGTTATTTGAAAATGAAATAACCACCCCAACATTGGTTCAAACTAATGTTGGGTGGGTATTTGCTTTTTGAAATACTAGTTGGGTTTGGGTAGTTGGTTTTTACAATTTGGAAAGGTCCTCTAGAGGCAAGTTTTAACTTCTTTTTTTTCTCTCCCTCTCTTAAGAATAGTCGGTTTCAAGGGTTTGAATTTTTCATATTCACGGGTATGAGCTTGGGGCACGGGTCTCATGGCTTTTTCCAATGGGTATAAGTGTGGTTCTTTGCAAAATACCCAACTTAATATAGATGAAGGGTTTTAGTCAAATATTAATTTATGAAATATTTGAAATGCTAATTCTTCAAACTATTGTCACTTCTTGAATTAAAAGTTGATGGTAAGAAAAAAACTTGGAAACGAAACATATTCAGAAAACAATTGAAAAAAATAAAATGCAAGATCAAATGGATTCTCACACAAGCCATCAAAATAATTCAAAAGTCTAATTGATTCCACATTGCACATGTCCTTTGGATCTATTACCATAAATTTATACATGTTCTTTTGGAACTACTACCAAAAACTCACACAAGTGCTCAAGGAAATGATTTCACATTACACATGTTTTTTTGAACTACTACTATAACTTACACAAGTGTATGAGAAAAAGTGATAACATTGTCGCTAATTAAAATGTTGGTTATTCTGTTACTAGATATGGTTCACCACAACAAGCAAACCTAATGTTTCTAGGTTTCATCATCTTCAAGCAACTCATCAACTATAGATATGGTAGATTACCAAAAAAAAACGTGTGCAATGTTTTAATCATCAACAACAATCTATCTAACCATATCACATCTTATAAACATCACGCCGATATCACCCATCTTGAAATTTGCATTCCATTATTCCAAAACAAGGATGTAAATAAACAACTATCCCACAACATGTCTTCAATTACATATCATCACAATGAACCCCAAAATTTACAAACATTTGAACATGTTAAAAACACCATGTGCAACAGAACCCCATACTTTCTCATTACACAACCACAAAAGGTGGATCACATAGATCCATGTATTCCTTGTGTTCCAAATCATCTTTAAATTCAACATCAATCTCATTTATTAATTCAAATTCCTCCTCACAAATAGTTGTAAAGTCCTTTGGCTTTGAACACCCAATTCATGGGGTTAATGGTCAATTTTTATTGACAAATATCACATGGTCAAAAGACAACATTTATAAAGTGTGATGAGTAACCTCGCAATAAATTTTTTAAAATTGTTTCAATCTAGCTAGTTGGAATGCTAAACATTTGTCTTGCCAACATAACAATTGTTGAAAATTTATGCTCCTATGTGTGCCACCATGTCAAGGCACATTTGCAAGTATTTCTAATGATAAGATAACACCATAATCCATCAAATTTTCTTAAACCAATTTGCTTCAAACTATCAACATTTGTCTTAAGGTGTGAAAAAACCATCAAAGTCTATGCATTATGCACCTTGCAATTGAAGCTCTTCATTCACATTAGGCTGAAGGAGCTTGTAACAGTCCACATACTAATAAATGGAAGGATAATAACAACCAAAGATTGCTACCTTCTTTTGGCCTAAATAATTGGAAACTAGGCACAACTTTTTCAACTTGGGATCTAGCATCAAAGTTAGAATATTATGAACTTTGTGAATGTTACTAAGTTAAATCATATTTTCATTTTACATGTGCTAAAAGTGTTAATATCCAAGCCTAATATAAATAAAAAAAGGCCTCCAAGTCTTGCTTCTCTAAAAGAATAAATAGTGTAACATTTTAAATAATGGTCTTGGAAGTCGAAAAATTGATTTATAGATAGCTCCCATGAATTCAAACTAAATAGATATATTGTGTCATTCAACATTACAATATATCTATTTGAAAGGCAATAACCATTTGGGGGTAAGTCAAGGTGACATATTCAAGTGCTTCAATAGGATACCATACCCCATCATCATGAAAAGGTTGAAGGCCATGGTAAAATGTTGATAAACATTAGAACTTATTATTAAAACTTTGAAAACATGTTATTTTGATTTGAAATGTAATCATTATTTTGCACACATTTGGGTACTTTCTAAAATAGCTTTTTAATTCCATTCTTATGTAAACATAGTTCTTCACAAAACTAAATCAATTTATGCTCAGTATGGGAAAAAAAAAATCAAATAAGTAAAAATGTTGTAAGACACAAAATTTCACTTATAGATTCTTCCATAAGAAAAGAAATTACTCTCCTAATCTAGCAACTCCACTAAGTCAATGCCTATGGCTTTGGTTCAACACACAACTTGTGACAATTGGAGATGAAACTTTCATCATATATTCACAAACTACTCAAGATTTTGGAAAAGCCACAAGACTTTGTAATGCCACATTTTCTTGATTATAACACAATCCAATGGCATTTTAAAATATAAATGCATATTGGAATAAGTGAACTTGACTTGCAAACCTAAAATTTTAAAAAACAAACAAGGTCCCATGATTATTAATTCATTTAAGATGTGCATGTTAAAAAATAATCCAACCTATAAATAGGCTAAGCAAGAGACAAATGACACAACCCACAAAATAAAGATAATCCTTTTTACAAATATGTTTTTAAAATGATAGAATCATAACATACAACCCATAAAATAGTGGGAAAAAAAGACATGAGACATGAATATAGTGCATTCAACTTTTTGAGTCTTAATCCAAAATCTATGCAAGCTTTATCCCATGCTTGCTTCCCCTTCTCATTTTTTTGAGGGCCAATTTATGCATTTTTGAATACCAAATTGTGATGATTAATGGATGCAAACTTGAAACCATGAGTGATTTTGTTGTCAATAGTAACATATTAACAAAATTTTGACAATGCATGCCCAAAAAATGAGCCATCAAATGGTTTAGACATGCCCAAGATGTAACATGGCATCACAAAGTTCATAACTACATCACAAGTTACCAAGTTGAACCCCTTGTCCTTGACATATGCCAAATTCTTTTTTGTGAAGGAAAACCTATCCAAAAGCTGCCATAGTTACGCCACTTGTATCTATGGCTTCAAACAATTCAATGGTGATATGCTTGGGCTTTTAGGTTTTTGACAAAAAAAATCATCACAATAGCAAAAACATTGTGAGCATTTGTCAACATCCAAACATCGAAGGTGCAAGTAGTGGAAAAACATGTTAATCATGGATACTACACTTGGTTTGCCAAAGCTTTTTACATGGGTAGAACTTTGTCTGTACATACTTTTTGAATGGCAAAAACAATACATGAGTATAATCAATATGCTAGTCTGCAACCAAATGTATTCAACAATCTTCAAGGGTAGAATTCCCTTGATTTTGAAAACATAATGTAATTTAGGAAGGCCTTTTGTGTTTCATTGTCCTTTTTGAACATATTGGTGGACCCAAAAAAACTAGAGATGACATTAAGGGGTATGTATGGCCTCTTATTAGCTAGTACCCATTCAAGTGCACTTCAAGCATAAATGACTATCTTTTTTAAGTGTTTTGCATAAGGAACTTTGTGTTAAACTTCAACATGTTTTTTCATGACAATAATGCCAATAACCTTGTGGTATCAACCCTTTGTAAGTCATTTAATACACACGGCTAAGATTTCAAGGCCAATCACTTGATTATGCCAAATAATGCATCTCATCATTTGGTTTTGATTATGAGCAATAAATGAGTTATTGTTCACCTTCTAAAATGCCCATGTGGGTGAATTCCAAATGTGGGGCTTCCAAGAAAGGTTTTGCTTCCTCAATTCCCCAATGTGTAATTCCCAAATACATGGCCCACCACCATTTGAACCTCCAAGTTTGATTATTGTTCACCTTCATTTTGCAAGATTTCAACAATGTCATTGAATATATTTCTTGAAAATGCTAGTGTAGGAGCCACGTTAGTAAGACTAACAACATGCATACATGATCAATATAACTTGAAGAAAATTCCATATAGACTTGAAGCTTGGAGGTTGCATGTTTGTCAAGTCATTCAAAGAATGAAAAGGTAGTGACCATTGTAAACCAATGGGCACCACATACCAAAAATCACATTACATTGCACAAATAAATATATTAATGTATATGGTATGTATGAGATGAATGGACATGAGAAAATAATTATCAAATTTAATTGATATTGCAAAAGTAGTGCACAAAATAATGGATTCATTAAAGGATGAATATAAAAAAACATGTAACATGATTATTGATCATTTTTTCTCAATTTAAAAGCTTAGAGGGTGAAGTGAAGAGATCACAACTTTTTTTGCATGTAAATAAAGACGAGAGAAAAAACCCATACCCAAGTGGATAATTGAGAAAACAACCTTGCACATGTTTTAACATTTGAACTTTTTGGATTCAGAAGGTGACCTTGATGATAATTGACAAAGACCATTGTATGAGAGGTGAATTCAACAATAATTAATAAACCTAGATTTAGGTGGAAACACAAGTTGTTTTTCTTTCACAACTTCCACTCAAAAGATCAATAAAACATTGGTTCATCTTGTTCACAATCACAACAATTGATAGACACAAGTAATAAGACATAAGACCACAAACTATTAATTTGTTCACACAATGAAAACATAAAGCTCCAAGGTTTACAATGTGGAGCTTAGGCATGAGGTGAGAAAGCAAAGCAATTGTATATCAAAAAAATATTCCTCAAAACACAATCATTGAATTACAAATTAAAAAAGAAAACATAAAATATTATCTTCTTCAAATTGCCTCTTGCATTGTAACACATACACTCACAAGATGCTTGCTTTGCCACCAATGTGTTGATCGATGTGGAACACCATAATGACACATCTCCTTGGCAATTCCAATTTCACAATCAAACCTCCCTTCCATCACCAATCCACAAAAAGAAGGCTGTAATATTTCATCATAATCACATCTTCTCCAACCCCTTTCCATCACCTTCAATAAACAAAAGAAATGGTTATCTTAGTTTTCAAAAGGTGCTATAACTTCTTTAGAATACAAAACCCTAAACCTTAATGACCATACCAAAGGGTATACATGAGGAGATGAAGCTAAGGTTGTGGCTAATAACCTCAATATGTTTGTATGTTGAGTTAGATTTGGTTATAGTTAACACAATTTTTGAAATGGTAGGTACAAGGGTGAACATGAATATTGAAAGTTTTATTTTCCCTTGGTACCAACTAATGTTGTGTATGTAAATAGTTTTAGGACTTACATTTTGTGTAAGTGTAAATGTAGAACACGAGATGTGTAAGTGTAAAACCATGTAAATCATATATATTAATTCACTAAGTCCATTTATCTATCTGTGACAATTATAACAGTTATAAATTGATAAAAAAAAAATCAGCAGTGATCTAATATTGTGCGTTGGATATCTCCTGGCCGTCCAAATCAATGAGATCTGATGGTGTAGATCTTTGGAATTCTTTTGCTGATCGAACTGTAACTATTGTGCAGAAGAACTTAACCTGACCTTAGGGGTTCATTAACTACACCTGGGTCTTGGTACGGTTAGGGTTTGGCGTTCCTTTTAGGGTTTAGGTTTAAGTCTCAGCGGCTGTACATGACGGTTTTTTTTGCGTCTGTTTTTTTTTCCCTTCTAGGATTTGGTTTGCAGTTTTTGCGTCTGTGGCTGTCCCCAGATCGCAGTAGCAACGCAGTGCGATGTCAAGATGGTGCTCTCTCAGAAGGAGGCTAATGTACAGATGATGCTGGCTGTCGATGTTCATCTCGGCACCAAGAATTGTGATTTCCAGATGGAGCGATATGTCTGGAAGCTGAAATGACAGAATGTCGTTGACCTTTAGGGTTTCAGGGGTCATCATCAGGGGTCATTGCTGCTTCAGTGCCGTGCTGTGCCTTGCAGGCACGGGTTACCACTAGTTTATTTTATGCCATGTAAAACAATGTAAATGTAAAAATAAATACAATGTAAATATTTATGTGGTTTTATGTGGCCATGTAAAATAATGTAAGTGTAAAACAACTATATTTATATGATTTTACAAAATCGTGTAAAATAATATAAGTGTAAACACACAAATAATTACTACTTGGGGAAGGGGGTGGGGGCGGGGGGAGATTTCATAATGTTTTCAATGAAAAGCCAATGAAATGACCAATTGCAAAAAAAAAACTCATCAAAACATTTGTGCTTTGGGATGCACCACAACTAACTAAATTAATTAATATGAATCACTATAAGTATATTAAGTACTTAAGTTCTTGTAAAAGTTACAATAATTTGTACTCAATAATAAAAGTTATTATTGAATACTATTCATAAAAATAATAGTAGTAATAAAAATTGTACTCAAGAAATGAGATGAGGCAAAATGTGAATTCAAGATATTTTTTGGAATAACACCACCATAATCCCCATATTGGTAAAAAATGCTAATACTTGGGGTGTATCAAAGTGGCCCATTGCAAAAAAATAAAATTGAGCTTTAGGATGCACCCATCACTAATTAATATGAATTTGCAAGAAGGTATGCTCATTAAGGGTATATAATATATTTACTTACACACCCCAAAACATTTACACGAAGTTGTGTATGTGACAAGTTTTTACATTGGTCTTGTGCAAATGTAAGAAAACAAAATTATACATAACAACAATATAAGTGTAAATGTAAAAAGTTCAAACATGTAATTGTAAATGATTTAGACTTACATACGATTTACACGCTATATATACAACTATTGACACTCACAAGCAAAACACGGGTACCAACCTGGAGCGGGTCTTTCAAAATATGGGCTCTGCTTGTTATGAACCCATGAACCTAGTCAAAGATCCAACCGGGGTTTAGTGGAGAAAGTTGACTTCCCTGGGTAGGAGGTACTTGGGGAGAGGTTATAGGAAATTTAACACACAACCCATAATTAAAAAAATCTCTACATTGGCTAGATGTAGGAAAATTAACTCACAAAAAATGATAATTAAATATTTTCATTGGCTAGATGTAGGAAAACTAACACACAAAAAATGATTATAAAATATTTTCAGTGGCAAGAGGTAGGTAGGAAAGTTAACACACAAAAAATTATTATAAGATCTTTACATTGGTGAGAGGTAGGAAGATTAACACACACAAAAAAATTATAAGCTCTTTACATTGGTGAGAGGTAGGAAGATTATTAACACACAAAAAAATTGATTATAAGATCTTTACATTGGTGAAGGGTAGGAAAATTAACAAACAAAAATTCTTGAGCTAGGTCATGACTCGGAGCTAGGATATGGTGGGTGTTTCAGAGAGTGTTATTGGGCAAAAATTTGGCAGGCAATCAAACAAAAGAATGCTTCTACTGGTAATAATAATCTGGAGGAAGCTTGAAACCAGACATTTCTACCAAAGAAACTCTTCACAAGATAAGTGGTGTGCATTGAGCTAACATTGAGTTTGGATTCAATGCAGGAACCTCGCATACACCAATCTAAAAAGCTTAAAGTAGAAAACTTGCAACTGCAAGAAGAAAACTATAAAGAGAAACTAGTGTGAACCAAACAGAAATTGTAAAGAAAAACACAAACTCAAAAAAAAAGCTTTATGAGGATGAATCTTCTTGATGTATATAACACCCCCAACCCTGTGAAGAAGCAGAAGGAGCTTCCCATGTAGCATCAGTGTGTTTATTTCTTCATTGGAAAAAGTTTGGCATTTTGGGCCATAGCCACCCAGGAAGACAACCAACCAGTTCGTATCTATATATGATATAACCAACCCTTTCAAAATTCAAACTGCTTCTGAACTAACTTTTGAACTTATTAATCTGTAAAGTCTGGCGATTAGGGGGGGCCAGAACGGCCATTTCGGCATAACAGGCCATCAAATGCTTAACTAGGAATGAAATTTTACAAAACGAAATAACTGGGACCCAAGCTAATTTTTCCACCAATATTGGCGGTCAACTGAGTTTCATCCCCTCTTTCCTTTTTCCTGAGCGCCTCCACTGCTGCTACGTATATTTTCACCGATCCTACCTGTACAACTACTATAATCACTCTCGAACCTTGTGCATTAAATGCTGAGTTTCAGCTTTCATACTGAGATTTAATAAAATTTCATTGCATTGTGGATGCACCTGAAAGAGGGGATAGGGGGTGAAAGAGAGGGTGACTTTACAGATAACTTTATTGATAACAAATTGAAAGGTCTTGAGTTCAAATTTCACATTTTCTCCAATTGGGTTTAGGGTTGAAGCAATCTTAATGGAATGACAGTCCGTCCATGACAATAAACGAAATCTTAGGATGAAATAAAATTCATTCAGCTATAACTTTAATTCATCCATGAAGGGTAGTTCATTCACAATTATATGCTTTTGCATGAAAAGTCAATTCTTTCTAGGGTGGATTTGGTAACTCTTTTTTTTTTTTTTTGGGGTGATTCCATGTAACTAAACATGGCCCTCATTTTTTTTTGTTGAACTGGTCACATTATGAAATGTAATATGTAAAAAGTTAATTATCAGATAATTGATTAAGTTAATAATCAATAATAAGTTAATTATTACATCATCAATTTCAGGAGATTCATATCTAGACAGGTGCCCAAATGGAGATATTGCAGTGTCACGCTAAAACCCTCACAATATTAATTATTTTTAGGGTTGCAAGAAAATTTTAATTGTCCAAACCCTCTGCAGTGGGAAGACCTTTTGTAAGAGAATAATAAAATAGCTTTTGCACCATAGCGCACTTCTTCTTCCCAAAGCGCACCTCTTCTTCGTTCAAAAGCTTACAATTTCGTGATATCTGAGTGCCACCTCTGTTGAACATTTTTGGATGGAAATAAGAAACTTACAAAATATGTGAAGGATGGGCAACCTGAGAAGACAATGCAGCTTTTTTCCAACAAATGGAATGAGAAGGAATGAGTCCTCACAAATTCCCTTTTGTTGAGGTGATTTAACACATGTGCTGGTTTAGGAACACTTGAAGATAACAGACTTGTTCATGAACAGCTCATTCAAGCTGGTTGTGAGTCTGATGTCTTTGTGGGGTGTAGCCTTGTTAACATGTACTCAAAATGTGGGAGCATAGAAGATGCTTGGAGAGAACTTAACAAGATGCCATCTTGAGATGTGGTTACTTGGACTGCCATGATATTGGGACATGTGCAATGCGGCTAAGGGCAGAAGGCACTGGAACTATTTCAAAAAATGCAACAGGAAGCCGTGTGGCCATATTCTGTTACTTTTGTGGGGGTGCTGAATGCATGTGCTAGTTTAGTTGCCCTTGAAGAGGGCAGGTGTGTTCATCAACAAATCATGCAAAGTGGTTTGGAGCCACATGTCTTTGTGGCAAATAGCTTGGTGGACATTATGCAAAATGTGGGAGCATGGAGGATGCTTGGAGTGTGTTCAACAAGATGCCATCATGAGATGTAGTCACTTGGAATGCCATACTTCGAGGATGTGCCATGCTCTCAAACATTTTGAACAGATTTGTGGAGAAGGTGTATAGCCAGATGACGTCACTTTTATTTGTCTTCTGTGAGCTTGTAGTCCTGCAGGTCTGGTGGATGAAGGCATGTGCTGTTATGCTTCAATGGTCATGGACTATATGATTTCTGCAAAATTGGGACATTACACTTGTATGGTTAACCTTCTTGGCCATGCTGGCCATCTACAGGAGGCAGAGAATATAGTCATGGAAACGCCCTATAAACCACATGTGGCTGCATGGATGGCTTTGCTTGGCGCTTGCAGAATCCATGGTAAGGTGGAGATGGCAGAATGCCTTGCCAAATGAATTCTTGAAATGGAGCCTGACAATGCTGCTGGTGATGTGCTGCTGTCAAACATCTACACTGCTGCTGGCAACAGGCATCTCTGTGAGAACGTTGAACAGCAGAGAAAGGAAAAAGTTTTGAAGAAACAGCTGGGTTGCACCTGGATTGAAGTGAATAATGAGGTGCATATGTTTGAAGTAGATGATCAATGGGCGACCTCAAATGATTGAAATCCGTGCAGAACTCCAGAGATTGTCAGGGCTCATGCATGGTGTGGGTTACATGCCATGCATGAGATTAGTTCTGCGTGATGCAGAAGAAGTAAAGATATTTAATTTGTGTCACCATAGTGAGAAACTGGCTATTGCATTGGGGCTCATCAACGCAGCTCTCTGGGTAGTCCTCTCTGAATAAGAAAAATCTGCAGGTTTGTGAAGATTGCCACACTTTGATGAACTTCATCTCAAAAATAGTTGGGAGAGGAATCATGGTGAGGGATGGGAATTGCTTTCATTACTTTGAAGATGGCGTCTCTTCTTGCATGGACTGTCGGTGATGCCAGTTGGACTGGTTTAGGGTTTACTTGCTTCCACAAATTCCAATCAGGGACCCTAAACCCTAAACCCTAAACCATCAGCACCCACACTGATGCCACAGTAAAAACCCAGAAATCCATCTAAATTGCTTCTAAATATCCCATTGCTTAAACTAAATCTGGGTCTGAGTCCAAATCTAACATTTCCTGGGATTAATTTGGCCACTAAGAGGCATCAGTTGAGAAGGTGAAAATACCAGTGTGGATTGGCTTCCAGGGTAGACCCCTGAAAACTGCAGGAAAGGAGTTCTATGGTCCCCATAGAACTCAACCCCTAATTTCAACCCCTGTTACTGAGCTTTTGGTAATGACATTCCAGTTGCCTTCTTGTTATGTAAAGCAATTTCAATCCCTGGAGATCAAGGAGAGGTGAAATTCAAAGTTTCAAAAGTACAAAAAACTTCCCGTTCGTGTTGCACCCAAATACCATCATAGACATCTTACTAGAGGTGCAACTGAAATAGAAGGTTGGGGTGGAATTGTAAGTACTTATGTACTGCAGCAGTTTCAATGTTGTTTTAGATGCAATTCTTTTCCATGTCAATGAATTAAAACTGTTTGATATTTTGATGCAGGTTGGAGTGAATCAACTTGCAATGTTGGCATAGAAACACGATTCTGAATGCAAGTCTAGGTCTTTACAAATATGCTGGTTCGGTATTGACTTTTGAACATACTATAGCTTCGTACTGGTATGTGGTATTTTAGAAATTTTCATACCAGCCTGGTCTGGGTACAAGGGTGGTTTTGCCTCAGTCACACCAGCCTCGGTAGGGTCCATCCTTGCTACCAGTGTTGATACAAGGCACAAGCCTATATACCAGACCAACACTGGTCTTTACCATCGCAGATGTGAACAGATCTGCATTCTCTAACATTTGTAGGAACCCTAGATTGCGATTACATACAGTGGAATCAACTTGGCTCAGGATACAATGATGTGCTCTCATACAGCACACAGAATGCACACTTCTCTTTAGTGGCCACTTCAGACTAACAAATACAACACTTGCTACATTTGTGGGTAAAAAAAATGAACCATACAGGCACACTGTAAGCATGCATAGGGAAATGCACCAAAAAAAAAAAAAAACTCTAATTCATTACCTTTGGGCTGACATGAGTCTGTTGTTCATCACCTAGCATGCCTTTAAGGCTCTTGGTGAGCCAAATGGCAGTCTCTCTTGGAGAAACCTTGCCTCTCCCAAAAGGTTTCAAGACAATAGAAAGCTCCTCCAGTCGATGCTGGGACAGCAATTGAGCAGAGAGCTCCAGTAAACCTTCCAAAGCCTCTGCCCTCTGTCTAAAGGACTTAACATCCAAGCCCCGACCTTGCTGTTGATGTACATCATGACTTGCATGTGAGTTTTGTTGTTGGCTAATGACGCTGCTGCCAGGAGATACAGACACAACCTCCACATCTGAGCCTCGGTGTGGTAGGTCCAGAAGAGAACCAATGTCCATTTTTCTGTGGAAAGGATCTACATCCATCTTTGCAGCACGAAAGTCAATCTCACCCATACCACTGTAATCAGAATCTGAGAGTTGATGGTCAGAAGTGACCCCAAGTCTGAACGTGCTGTGCCTGATGACATGAATCACATCATTCAAGGCTGGACGAACAGGTGGTATAGATGGCTTCTCGTTGACCTGAATGGTGCCCTTCTCATGGGTCTTCTCAATGATGGCTGTGTCCATATCAAAGGGGTGCAGCTGCTTTTCAGAGTCTGGCACAGGTAACACAAACAATCCAGCTTGTGACATGCTTGAAACAGGTGAAACACTGGCCTCCATTGTCTGTCGGGGAGTATCAGGAAAAGAAGCTCTTCGTGCTGCAACAGAAATTTGGCTTTGAACTGATGTTGGAATGACAGCCGTTGGTAACTTTGGTCGTTCAATCTGCATCTTCACATCCTGACATGAAATCTGGCTAGGGTGGGGTTCAGGATCTGAAGTCAGTTTAAATTCTGGAATCAGGTCCAATCGAGGAGCGTTCACAGAGACATTGGGTGAGTGATCACTCAAACCCAGTTCCTGCATAATATTCCCACTTTCACTTGGGCTTGAACGATTTGAGGAAGCCAATGGGGAATCCTTGGATTCCAACCGAGGGCTCAGGTTTGAATTGTACTGTAGGGCGGCCTTCTTAAGTTTTGTGGCACACGACTCCATGCCCGAGGTTTGTTTTGAAGAAGATTGAGGAGGAGTTCCAATTGCTGCTGGAGATGTCAGGATCCGAGTACTGAGTGTTGCTGTGCTGGCCCGTGTGCTAGCAAGAGGAGGTGAAGTTCTTCGAGCTGTAGCTCGGGGAGGTAATGGAAGAGATGACCTCCTTGGAGTACTTAATACAGCAGGGCTGGCAGGTGCTCGCTGTCCCTTTGTCACTGCCTCTTCCTCTGAACTGACCTGTGCCTTGGGTAAAGCTGGTGGAAGCCTATCTCGCTGCCATCTAGCTGGAGAGTCAGCAGCTGGCGTCTGCAGTAATCATTCCACAAAATAGAATTAACAACAGACTTGATTGTCTACTGTACAATTGCATGGGAACTACAGCACAAAATCCTACTTTTGCACCATGAAACCACATCTGCATTCTTAATGAACAAGCAGTGGGGGAGGCACTCTACATTTTCTCTGAGTTTGGCAACTTGTGGTGATCTTTTGATACTCGAATCTGCCTTTCCCTTCAATGCATTCACAACTTTAGCAGCAGGAGTTTGAGGACTTTCAGGTATGGGAGGGCTATGGACTGCCTGTGTAACTCTTGGGGTCCTCTGTGATGCCATCCGACCAGTCCTCTCTTCCTTCCTTTCCCTTGTGGTTGCATCATGCTTTGGGCGGAGTATATTGATTGCATATTGTGCTGCTACAGCTTCCTCCTCTTCCTTCACCCATTGTCTTGGGGATGAATGGGCTGGATTGCGTGGGCGGGGTGCAGAGGGTGGAATGCCTTCCCTGGAAGATCTGCTGACAGATGAAAACATTACCTTATGAACGGGGTTGACATTCAAGCGCATAGGCAATGGCAAATGCAACAGATGACACAGGAGACTTTCTTCATGCTGCTAACAAATAAAAAAAGATGATGGAAACATACTGGAATAAACTGTGTTCAACAGTAATGATCGCAAACTTCTGAAGACTTACTACCTGTCTAGCAAGACTCTTCCAGAGAGCAAGCAGCCAGCCTGAGTGCAAATGACAGCATTTGCAAAAATGTGAAAAAACAGCAAGATGTTGGCATTACAACCTCAAAGCATCCTTGGGACCAAGGATATCATATGGCCAAGATTGATCAAGAATCTCTGCTGCTGGTGGGGGATCTGTCATTTCTCCATACTCAGAGGTTGCATCTTGGGTACTTTTAGCACTCATTGTGTAGCTCTCTGTATCAGTGCTTGTTTCCACATTGCTTGGCATCATTGTTTTTGGTGGTGTGCAACTCATTCTAACAGGCAGTTCAGGGGGTCGGCAGTGAAATGCAGCTTGTAACTGACACTTTGTCACATAGGGCTGCATGTGTGGATGTCTTATGAGCTCTGCAGCCTGCCGTCAAACAGAAGTAGTCAGAGGCAAGAAGGATGATTACAGGCTAAGATAGAAATCAATTAAAACAGCCATCAGAGAAAGATATATAAGCATCTGATTGGTGATAATCTATAAGATTCCTCCCTATTCATGTGACTGCTTGAAACTGCTGTTAGGATAGTGAATGCACTCACAGTTGGCCTGTACTCTGGATTCTTTCTTAGCATGCTTCTGATAATGCTTTTGCTGCACCAAGAACCCACTCAACAAAATCAGATACAGTGAAACAGCTGCTGCCATTGTTGGATATAAATGCACCAGTAATGCACTAATCCAGGATCATCTTCCATTCACAAATGCAGACCAGATGTGTGGTTTGGACACTGGACTTATGTGGCTTGTGTGACTGACTTCAGGAGATCAGGTGTCTGGAGAATCTTGTTTTTATTAAGTGTTGAGTGGAGACTCACAAGGGACTTGAATAGTTACTGGGAAGGGGGCCAATTGTGGATCTGTTGATCTTACTGATCAGCCCTTGCATGTCCTGCCACAAACATCCATTTCAATCAGGTTTGTCAATGATGAACCCCTTGGTTACACATTAAGTCAAATATCAATGTGGTCCCTTCCTACCAGATTTTTGATGGATAACACCTAGGAATCTCTCTCCAGTAAGTAAGATGGCCCAACTCACAAAGGCTTTGAAGGCTGGACGATGGGCTGTCATTTCATACATGCAACACCCTGCACAGCAATCACCTAGAGTTCATGTGTATTCACAAGATACCACATATGGAACACATACTGGTCAAAACCACAAGCACATAATCCAGGTGCAGCAAACAGCTGATGTAGGAACTCTCAGTTACAGACAACTCACCTAATGACCAGATGTCAGACTTGAAACCATATGGAATATCTGCAAGGAGTTCAGGACACATGTAGTTTGGAGTGCCAACAACCTGTAATTGGCATTGAAATCACACCTTCAGCATTGAGCAGACATCACAAGGGCAAACAGCAACATTCACTTTCATACCATAGGATTTTGCCAGAAGCAACAGTAGTAAGGGCAGCACTCACAGAGGAAGCTAGATCATCTTTATTGAGGATCTTTGCTAGCCCAAAATCTCCTGTAAATGGCATAAATCAAAGAATTCCCTTCAGTAGTATTTGACAGGACCAGTTCAATATCCTCTGTAATAAGAGCATCTGAGAGTTACAAAAGAGAGCTTGCAAGTCATGTTCAGATATTATAGGACTGCAATTATAGTTAGAAGGCCATTTTGCTTTTCTCAACTGCTATGTAGTTCTTCAGGAAGCATAAGAATAGAACATACCAAGTCGAATGTCATGATCCTTCGTTAGGAAGATGTTTGAGCACTGAGACAACCAAAAAGTCACCATTATCACATGGGCATAGGGCATGTAGAGAACATGATACCTGGCACAGAAAATCTCCAGACCACCATGCAGAAAACGAAATGTACTAGTTTATGATTTCAGGATAATAGAACAACATCAAGGAATAGACTTGCCTTAAGATCCCGATGCAGGACATGATTCGAATGCAGATAATCCACAGCCAGAAGAAGCTGAGCGAACCACTTCAAGAGCCTCTATGACACAAGATTGCATAGGCCTCCAGTAAATCCAGAGTATCACAAGTCCCCAAGCTTTGAACATGATGTCTTCCCATATCAGAGGAGACAGTGTTTTGAGATTCTGTTCATGGTTAGAATCAAGAGAATGGCTAACCTGTCTACATTGCTATGCCTCTTCTAAGTCTCAAACCTGCTTGGGGTTCTAGATGAGTATCCATTCATTCAGGCATATTGGGACTATCAGCCTTTTTTCTGAGAGCAAGCCTGCTCCCCAGGACAGCAACCACTTGAAGGGAGGTCAAATTGTGCTTCCAATGACTTTCAAGGCTATGATCCTTGTGCAGGTGCACGGGCTACCTTTGCAATCAATAAACTCAACTGTAGTGTTTAGGGTGACTTGAAAGTCTTGTGTCTTCCCAAGCCATTATCTTTAAACAATTATCTTTTAAGCAAGCTCTTATAAGTGAATTCAACCTGAGAGCCTTATATCCAAGGAAGGCAACCAATGGCATACAAGATCAGTGAGTAACTTAGAATCTGCAATCTCTGTACTTCTAAAGAAATAGGATATGAAGGGTGACCACCTAATCATGAGAAATGATTTTCTCTATGGAACAGAAACTCACCTCTTCACAGAAATACTGGCCATGTGCTTTCTTGATAATCTCGGCCCTGCAAACCAGTACATCATAGAGCGATTTAGTGCTGCTGAAAGCACCAATCTTAGCTCCAAGGCCTCCCCATCACAAATTGCACATTCCATATAACTCTTGGCTTGACACCATCTCTTCATCTAATACATGATGGACTAACATGTGTGCTGTGGATTGCTTTGCTCATATGATGTCTTGGCCTCAGTCCTTATCTAAAACTGCCCTTATAAGTTGCACAGGGACATTGTATTTTATGTGGAGGTTTGGACAATGCAAATGAGAATACACATCATGAAGTCAGCCAAATATGTACTCACATATCACCACCTTCACAGTAGCCTGTAACTATGCAAACATAGCACCCCTGCACAAAAAAGGCCACAAAAGAATCAGTTCATCTGCTACATGCAGAGCTAATGAATCAGAGTGGAGAAAAGAATGACTTTCATATAACATTGCCTTTACCTTTTCAACCCATGACTCCTTGTACTCCACAATGTAAGGGTGCCGAACTTTGGAAACCAGGGACATCTGATTAAACCCAGTACCATATACCCCATTTCCATCCCCCAAAACCCAGAAAGCTCTTAGTATGAATATACAGATAACAGTGGATTGCACCTAAAGAAATAGTTTGCAGTCACCAGCAGGATTCCATCAATCCTCATGGGAAGGTTTGTATTTGTGCATCTTCCAGAGTTGCTCTAAACTGAACAAAATCAAACCACCAAACTCTCAATCACAAAAGTGCTGGTTGGAAACACACTTATAGTAATTGTAATAGACAATAATGGAATGAGAAAGCAGATACACCAGTCACCTCTTGGTGAGCAGATCTCCGGCATCTGTCAGTCTGGCGAGCAAGACGAATCTTCTTCAGAACATACCTGCTCATTTGAGGTAAACAATCAGTAACAGATCACAAAATCTCTGAGGATTGTTGTCATACAGAGTCCCAGCCCAGATCATCAATAACATTCTATGCAGCATGAAATTTGGTTCGAAAGCATGTCGGGGACACAAAGTCAAAGTGTACATCTGTTTACATGGCCGAACAAATCTAGGAAACTTTATCTTCATGTTCATGATGGGGTTGAGATACAAATAGCTAGACTCAATGGACACACCAGCTCCAATTACTGAACACTGCCAGCCTGTTGCAGCAGAAATTTGCTTGAGAGATTTCCAAGTCATTTGAAGATTGATTGACGACTTTCTACACGTATTCAGGAACATCAGAAAACTAATGCATACCCACTCACTGTAACAAACTATCTGACTTTCTACATATATTCATGATCATCTGAAAACTAAAGCATACCCACTCACTGTAACAAACCATCTGCTCTGTGGGAAGAACCCTTTGCAGAAACAGACTCAAATGCCAAGTCATATAATGTACATGATGCCAAGAATCTTTGAGGTGATCACAATTGGTCTATTTGATCAAAAGGAAAAACAAACAACATTTTTTTTCTGGTTTCAGCATATAACTACCATGACAATTTTACAATGTTCGCCTGTGAGATGACAAGCACTGTGCCCCTGCATAGTCATGGTGGCAGAGAAAGCTAATGAAGATTCATGCCATCATTGGATAGTCTAGTGGACTTCATTGACAATGTCACAGCTTGACATCTTGGATTTTTGTTGAGGTTTTGCAAGTTTCCTGGGTGCAATGGATATTCAATAGAAAACAGGAGGGTCAAAGAGAGAATGATATCCCAATGTACAAGAAAACCAATACCAAATTTTCTTTCTCATGCTGATTCATGAGAAGCTGAGAGAGAGAGAGAGAGAGAGAGAGAGAGAGAGAACGAGTTACACAAGAAGAAGAAGAATCTTCTTACTTCTTATTCTCCAGCTTGTGATTCACAAGAATAGCCGACCCAAATGCTCCCCGTCCAACTTGCTCCATAATCTCGTACTGCTCCATCTTGGACTCCATGAGGATGTGCGTGAGGCTCGCAATACAGCTCGTACAGCAGTTCCTACTCAGTATTTTCTGATCAGAATCGGATGCTTGTTGCAAACTCGCATATTGTAGTAACAACTCCCAAGAAGGCTTCTAACCCTTCCTCCTCGACTCTGCACTGGCCCTGGAAAATCACTTAGTCCCGCGTGGAGGAAATGCTGCACTAAGAAGAGTAAAGAATATCACCAGCGCTCCGAAGTTCCACAGTCTTGCACCCTAACACAGGTGAGGGAAGCTTCCCTACTATAAGGCTTGCTCAATCAACACTAGAAGACTCCAGAAGTCCTTTACTGCAAACGGCTATTCAAGCGAAGACTCTAGTCCTCTAGACAAGACTCTCCTCCTCTGCACCTCGGTTACCTGCACCGGTAGAGAAGGAGTTTTCTGTTGTGGCCATACCTGCAGATGAAGAGAGACACACACTGTCTGTCGGCACGGCTCGATGATGCGATTCCTCTTGCTCTTCTTCTAGTTGTCAAGCCTAGCAGCATTTGCTAGTTGCTTGCTTGCTTGCCATGAGCTGATGAACTCCAAGCGCGTTTCCGTCTCCGGCAGTTGCAAACCACGCCAAAGGAACTAGTAACGGCGATGAAACGGCAGACCATCTGAATCAAGTGCGAGAGAGTTTTCAACCGTGAATGCCGATCCAAAGCTCATCCTCTTGCTGCTTGTCCACAAAATTTCCAAATACCCTGAGTTCCACGGGGACTGCTCCCGTTGATCCTGCTGCTGGTGCTGCGGAAATCCACAACTAGAAAATACTTCAGAGAAACCGATCTGAAACAATTTTGCAGATGTTCAGAATACCAAACTTCTTTCCCTAACAAAGTCGAGAGGTCTGAAGAAACCTTTCAAAACTCTGAACCAGCTTCTTCTTCTTCCATTGGAAAAAGGAACGGAAAAAAAAAATAGCAGGCAGACAGACAGGCGGACGATTTCAGCACTCAAGATTGTTATCCATTACAGATCATGAAGAGATACAAAATTTGCCTTCAAAGTTCAAAGTCTCTGAAGCAGAAGTAGGACATAATAAAAAAGCGTATTGCAGTGCAGCAACACGCTGCTCGACTGCTGGCTGCCTCATCAATGCCGGAGCACGTAGACAACAAGATCCTAGATCAAGATAATGCAAAAACATTCACTGCCACTAGGAGTTTGTTTTGCATTGATGACTTCTACTGCAAACTCCTGACACAAGCTCTTCCTTTCATAGTGTCCGCCGAGCCATGCTTTCCAGAACTGCAAACAAAAAAAAAAACACTACTAACCACCAAAGAAGATCCCCTAAAAAGCAATGCTCGTCTTTGTCGTGCACTGCTCGCCGGCAAAATTAAATGAAAATTTGCCGATTTCGTTTTCGTCTGTGGAAGAAGCAAAAGATATGATCTCGACTATAAATAAATATTTTTTTGTTTCTCTTTTTGTTGTGTGTGAGAATTTTTCTGGCGACGCTTTTTGTGATTTCCTCTTTTGTATGTATGTGTGTGTGTGTGTGTGTGTGTGTGTGTGGTGTTTTTTTTGGGAGGGAGTGTCTGTCTGGCGTTTTTATTTAATAATTCGCCTGCGTGGCTTCAGGGGTTCACAACAATAATGAGTTTGACCGCCACTAAGACTTAAAAACGCGCATTTCTATTAACATAGATCGTCCTCTTTCCCCGCCGAAGAAAGAGAGTGCAGCAGCAAGCAACAGGAGAAGGACCAGCAGCAGCAGCAACAACAACACAAACAACGAAACAACAACAGGCTTGTGACAGAATCAGCCAGGTGAGTAGCAGAGTGTTTTTCTGCTCTTTTCTCGTTGCAGGAAAGCATCTCTCTCGCCAATACCAACGAAGGAGCCACGAGGAGGAAGGAAGGGACGAAGGGGACCCCCACACACACACAGTCCAGGCTACTTCCTGGGACCTGGACTCTGTGTGTGTTTTTTTTCTTTCTCCCTGTGTCTGTCTGTGCATCCACTATGCAACGTGCACAGTAGTAAATAAAGTACTCTTGTACCTTGGCTGCCTGTTTCAACCTAACCTTTGCATTGCCCAAAACTGATTCTTACAAACTTATTAACTTAGCTTCTCCACAACTAATAATTACATAGCCCAAAACTGGTTCTTAAAATTTCATTAACTTAGCACCAATAAACCCTTAAAATGTTATTAACTTAGCACTCCATAACTAATAACATAGCCCAAAACTAATTCTTAAAATGATATTATTTAACTTAGCACTCCATAACTAATAACATAGCCCAAAACTAATTATTTAAAATGATATTATTTAACTTAGCACTCCATAACTAATAACATAGCCCAAAACTGATTCTTAAAATGATATTATTTAACTTAGCACTCTATAGGTGCATTCACGAACTTGGTGTTAAGGACTCTAGTATTATTAAGTCCCCTAAGACCAAGGTAATAATCATTTAGGACCTAAATTTATTTATCATGTAACTTTTATGTTAAGTTAATAACATTCACTTAATATTAAACAATCGCCCATTTCACATTGGTTGCCACCTAAAATGCCACCTAGATTTTCGCTCCACATTGACTTACCATTAGGTGTGAATGAACCTTATAACTAATCAAAAGTGACAACCCTATAATCAACTACTTGCTTACACCAAAAGAAAAAGAAAACAAGCATTTGGAATGCCACCAAATTTATTATTAAGAAAATAATTTCTTTTTTTTTCTTTTTTCCTTTTTTAATCAAGTTTTTTATTAGAATTTTTTTTTTCTTATCATGTTTTCATATTTATTATCAAAGATAATAATCATTTAAAGAAAAATAAAAAGAAAAATCTTAATGCCATCGCCACCACCCTCACCCTCAAATTTATTAATAAGAAAATGCATACCTGAATTTTTTTTGTTTCTTACACTAACAAGATTTCTATCCTCTACTCTAGAAAAATAAATTAAAATGATTTTTTTAATAAAGAAAATGAAGAATCAGACCTTGGATAAAAACCAATTTAGGGGTCGGTTCTGGGTCTGGTTCTATAGCCAAAGGTCGGTTATTAATTTCAAATTCCAATTTTCAACTGGTTGTCCAAGTACCCCAGAACTAAAATCAGTTCTCTCAAGCCCAAGGTAGAGAACCTGACAACACTGGTTTCAACAATTAGGAGATTTAGCCAAATCTAGCTATAAACCAAATATGATGAAATACAAATATTTTAATTAACGCTTCTATATTTATGGCTACACATTGAAAACCATCTCTAGTAATTTGGTGATTTTTACTCTTTTTTTTTTGCCTCACCTTAGCCAATGGAAACCTTCCAAAATCACTTATTTATTTATTTAGTTTAAAATAAAAGGTTGGAACTATCAACACTAATTATATGAATTGTAAACATGTTGAGATTTCAATCCAAAATTATTTGGAACAACAAAAAGTTGTAAAGGAAAATAGAGAAATCTTTTGGCATGTTCCAAAAAATATTATAATTTCCAACTTCCAATGGAAATGTTCAAATTTAATTAAATATTCAAAGGATATGTGTTGAAGCTGCCCAGGTAGGTTGTCACAAATAATTTTTTTAGTTTTGCAATTTTTCTATGGAACCAAAAGTCCAAAGGCCAAAAATCCAAAAGTACAATGTTTTTTTTTTGTTTTCAGGGTATTCAATTGGTTGTATAGGTGCAACCTAGAGTGATGTGTGAAAGTGGAGGCAATTCCCACAATGTTCTATAATAGAGTAGATATTCTATAATTATATATATTAATTCACTTGGTCTGTCTGTGACAGTGACTCCGGACGGACAGTGGCCACGGACAGTTGTTTGAAAAGAAAAAGTTTTTTTAAAAAACCAAAAACATCAACCAAACATTGTTGAAATAACACTAATGCACAGGGTTCACACTAGTAGAGTAGAAACATAAAAGGAAGAAGAAGAAGACCGACTAGTAAAAGACAAGGCAATCCCCACAAAATTGGGCAGTTTAACTAGGGCTTGATTCTGCCCCCCAAAAAAAGTTTTGCCTCCCTTTGTTACCATGTGGGCAACATGTTCTTCCAGTATGGTGGCACTTTTGGATGCAGGATAGTCGGCCAAGTTACAGACTCCAAAGGATTGATGGACAATGATGAATTCTGTGCACAAATCAATGTGTAAACTTCCTTTCAGCCTACCCTCCATTACACAACCTCTGGAGTGCAGGCAGGGTGGTGTCCGAACACTTAAGGTAAGGGTTTTGATCCGGTGTTTGGCGGGTATCAGATAAAAGTGGGAATCAGACAGGGTTTCAATCCGGTTCTCAGTTTGAACCTCTCATGGGGGTATCACATTGAGCAACGTCCTTTCTGAAACCCGGCTGCAGGGTTTTTACATAATGTGAGAACCGGGCTACTGAAACCCTGATCAAATGTGTATTTAAAGTTTATTGAAACCCTGAAAGAGTATTAAAAAAATTCAGGGTCAAGATTTCAAGGTTTAGAATTTATTAGGGTGTCAGTAGTCAGTAGGGTTTAATTGGTGTTTAGTCAATAGTTAGTTTAGGGTTTAGTTAAGTTTCTGATTTGCCAAGCAAGCAGCGTCATTTGCTGCTTACTATAAAGTAAGTGTTTTAGAACATTTTGTTCATTACATGTGGTTTTTTTGGGTTTTTTTTTTGTTTTTTTGCTTACATTCATTTATTTTATTAGTTGGTTTGCTTTAGTCCTTGCTCAAGCTCTTGGTGCTCTTCTTGCTTGACATTGTTGTTTTGTTGCTCTTCTTGTTTGACATTGCTATTATATTGTTTTTTGCTTGATGTTGTTGTTTTGCTTCTTTTTGCTTGATGTTGTTGTTTTGCTCTTTTTGCTTGATGTCGTTGCTCTTGTTTGAAGCTCTTGCTCCTCTTAGTCCATGTTGTTGCTCTATTTCTTTTGCTTGACATTATTGTTCCTTGCTCGTTTAAGTACCTTTTTATTACGCTTGTGATTTTGTTGTTTTTTTGTTTTTTTTGTTTAACATTTTTATTCTTGCTCCTCCTGTTTCAAATTGGTATTTTTTCTCTTAGTTTTTTGCAGGCGTGAAAGGAGTTATTCAAATGTGCATTTTTCAAGCTAGACTTGGAAGGTGAGATTTTTTTTTCAATCTTTGTTTGTTGATGATTTTTTTTATTATCCATGTTTTTGAGAAATGGTGGTTAACAATGTGTTTTGTTTGTTGTGTGCAAGAATTATTTGGACATCATATATTTAATTTTACACATTACATTTCATTTGCACAATTGCATTGGGTATTCTTTCAGCACATCACATTTTTCAAAAAAAAATAATTGTGCAATTTTTTTAATTTTTTAACATTAAAATTAATATTTGAGATAATAAAATTTGCAATAATTAGTATGCAAAAACTGGCTTTGAAAATTGATTGGTATCAAATGTGTGAAAACTAATTGGTGCTTTGAAATCCAAGTGAAATTATTTTTTGCAAATTTTTGAAACCATGCGTAGGTCTTTAATAGATAAAAATAAGATTTAAAAAAAGAACCAAGTCAGGTCTTTCAAAACAGTTTAGTAACTAAACCCGGTGGTTCTTAGAAAATTAAAAAACCACCCAACATTGGTTTGATTGTTATTTTTGCAATCAAAAGGGCCCCATTGTTTATGGTGTCCAAATAGTAGATGAAGCCCTCCTCTTGGCACATCTATCACATTAAAAATCAACAAAAATGAACTAGAGGCATGAAAGTTACAATCCCCCAAGTAGGGGAGGGTCAATTTTGCAAAAATTCTTGATCAAAGAGATCATAGCCTATTTTCAGAAATTTAAAAAAAAATCCTTAAATATTACTTTGTTGCTTTTAGAGTTACAAGATGATTGTAGAGCTTAAGGTGACAATTTCAGAGCAGTTTAAATCACTCAATTTGAATGAAAAACAAAAACAAAGTTATGCACCAGTGCAGTAGGAGGGGTCAAAATGAAAAAAACGTGTTTTGCAATTGAAAAAACATATTTTCTTTACTACTCTTGTTTGGCTACTCCTTTGGCTTTGCATTTCAAAGATGATTTCTAAAGCTTGAGAAGGCTCTCCTTTAACATTTTGAATCACTCAAAATGGAGAAGAATTAAGAAAGATCTGCCAGAGAGTGCTCCGTGATGGGCCCGTCTACCCTAGCATTTTTAGAGCAACAACATTTAGAGCATTGTTTTTTGTACAACATTTATAGCAATTTTTGTGCAAAGTTGATAATGCACCAATGTTCATTGTTGTCCATGAATCTGTTTGAACTTTGGGGTGGTTTATTGTACCCCCTATTTTATACATTTATAATGACCCCTCATAATGCCTAGCTGCTTTCATTTGGACACACTACTATTAAATCATAGCAACTCAGAAAATGTAGCATCCTCAAGTAAATAGGTACCCACACTAATGGAGTGGGTAAAATAGTGTAGGGTAAAGCCTTCAAAAGTGGGCTTTACCAAGCATAAAGACCCAGGGTTTTTTTTTGCAATTTTCTCCCATTGCACCCAAAGTGGCGATAAGCCATAAGAGGATTTGGCTAAATGTGGCTACAAAACAAATTGAAAGTAAATTTTTTTTAAGAATCTCACTATATGATAAATACCGTGGTGATTTACTAGAACTTATGGTGCATTCACACTTGATGTTAAGTCAGTGTTACATGAAAATCTAGGTGGCATCATCTGAGGTGGCACCCAACGTTAAATGGACGGTAGCTTAATGTTAAGTGAATGTTTAACTTAACATAAAATGTTCATGGTAAGTAGGTATAAGTTGTAAATGACTAGCATGGTGTTAGGGGACTCAACACTAGAGTCTCTAACACCAAGTGTGAATGCACCTTTACCATCTAAATGTGGCTTTTTTTTTTTAAGGAAGAAAGCTGAAAATCTGCACAAATCTTCCCCAAAAAAATTGATGATTTCATAGGTCTACAGCGAGAAATGTGGCAAATTTTATGGAATTTTTAAAAAAAAAATCCTTTGGACCATGTTTGCTAGGCCCTAATTATTTTTGCAAAATGCCAAAAATTTGCCACCAAAAAAATCATTCTAAAAACTTTTATTTTTATTTTCCTGAGTTGGGTGTCATGGGAAAAGATGAAAAAATAGGGGCATTTCAAAAAATTCAACACTTGTTCCAAAAATGGAATGCCCATTGGAGTAGGCATTCTGTTTTTTGAAATGCCCCCAGAAGAAGAGCCAAGGAAAAAAATTTATGTTGGGTAACATGCCCTCCAATTACAATAAAAGAATTGGAGCAGGCCTTTATGGCTAGGCAACCCCCATGCAAAGGGTTATTAGTCTAGCCAAAAATGGGCAATTAACATGGTTACAATTCAAATTTCTCCTCAGCCAATGAGGCAATGCAACTTGCACTCAAGATGCACCATCTTTCTTCATGGGTAAAGGGATATTTTGGATTTTGATGTTCCCAATGTGTACACATAAGTTCCCAAATGTGTTCTCACCTTGTTCCTCAAGTTCTCGATGTGTTCCTCTACATGTTCCAATAGCACTACAAGTTATCTCATAACTCTATATTGGTGAGCCAAAGCTAAGCACTTCTATATGATTTTATTGGTTAGAAAACATTGAAAAGACTACACACTTAATGTAAGATTTGGGAAGAAAATTTTGGCTAAAACTTGACCCAACATGCCAGTGAGTGATGTCTCGAGTACTAAGATGTGTGGATATGATTGATGAGCATGTTCTATAAAAATGCATGCATCTAGATGAGAACTTCTAGATCAAAAAGGGAAACTTCTAGTTTGGATTCAATACCTAGGGTGAAAATTGAGCACCTCGATTCTCACTAAGTTGAAAATTGGGCATCGTGAGAACCTGGTTGATTTTCTTTGTTGAAATAAAGTGATATCCAAATAGGGTTATTGGACCTTAGCCAGTTTCGGTTCTCAGCCATTTTGCACAAATTTTTTTTTTTTTTAAAAGTACAATCTTGATTGTTTTATTTTCAGTTTGCTTGGGGAGGGGGCTGGGGAGGGGGGCTGGGGAGGGGGGCATGGTATTTAAGGTCCTATACTTTTTCAAAAGTTTCCTAGGCAAAAAGAATTTTTAAGAAGCTTGATGTACTTCGCTGAATATTAGAGGAAGGATTCTTTGTTTATGGTGTCCAAAAAGAAAGTAAAGCTCTGATTTTGGCTCATCCAAGTCATTAAAAATCATAAAAAAAACGAATCAAAAATGAAAAAAATTATGGTCCCTCAAAGTAGAGGCATCAAAAAAAAAAAGTCAAAACACATAGAACTGGGTAACCAAATGTTCCTTCGAGGTTGTTCCATTGCATCTCGTGTTCAAAGATGATTTGCAGAGCTTAAGTTGGCACTCCCATAACACTTTAGATCACTTAAAACAAATAAGAAATGAGATAGTTATCAGCTTTAAAAGTAAGAGAGTCTAATAGAAAAAAAACACATCTTGTAATTTGGAAAAGCTTATTTTTCTTTGCTTTTTTTTTTTTTTTTTGGTAATATACAAAAATGTTTTGTACAATTTTGATGTTCAATTGTGGAGAATCGCCTTTGAAAACCAACATTCTCACATTTGAGAGAATTGTTTTCATGAAAACCAAATGGATTTATGTATTAAAACAACTGAAACCCTAGATGATTTTTTTTTCAAAAAAATCATGTTAATTTTGAAATTACGTTTCCTAAATTGGAATCTATGGTTTTCATTTTTTAAAATGAAAACCACCCAACATTGGTATTTACTTGTCTACTTACCCATCTACATATTGTGACAGTGAATTACATTAGGTTTGTTTACGGAATACCAAAGAGCCTACCTAGGTTACGGGCATCGGGGGTTACTTAAGAAGCTACATAGGATTTACATTGGGAGTTATAAAAATTCTTCTTAAGTTAAGTTACAAGAATATTAAAGTTATTTATGGGAGCTATTTAAGTGACCTAGGAAGCTATTTAATAATTATCTAAAGGCCATTTAAGACTTACCTAGGTTATCTTCTATTTAAGATGAAGTGGGCTACCAAAAGCCAACATAGAAAATTACATAAGAGTTATTTAAGATGTGACATAGATGTTGTTTAAGGACCTACTTAAGTTATGAAATCCCTAAAGAATTTTTAAAGGCCTACTTAAGGTTTACATAAGAACTATGATATCAACTTTAAATAGTTCTTATATAACCTTTTATCTAGGCTTTATGTAACCCCCTTTTACATTATGAATCAACCTTAAATAATCATTTAAAACCCTGGCTATTCATTAATGTAAGAAATCCCTATCTAGTTCCATAAGTAGGTCTATCTTATATAAGCCCCTTATGTACCCCCTACCTAAGTAAGCTCAAAGGGGGCTAGATATAAGATATTTTATAAGCCACTACTATATAGTAGGGGCTACATAAGTGGCTATATATAATAATTACATATATGTAGATGCTACATAAAGGGTTAGATATAAAATACATATATAGCCCCTTATCTGATCCCATAGCTTAAATAGGCCATTAATAGGTCTTAGGTTTTTTTAAAAATAAATTTTAGGTATCTTATAACCTAATTAAGCCTAAAGATGTATCCTTAAATAATCATTAAGTAACCTTTTAAGCAATAGCCCACCCTATTTGTGTTCTCCTTCTATTGACTAATGATATGCATAAAGTAGGTCCAACATCAAATGTGATTCCTATTTTTTTACAATTGTAGGAGGAGTTTTTAGCATTAAGGCTTTCAATGTAGCCAACAAAATGTGTAATTTGGTCTCCACCAAGGTTGGACCATTATATATCATTTCCTCATGGTTTTTTTATTCTCAACCTAGGACTTGAAAACATCGATGAGATCCAAATCATTCATTGAGTCATTTGTGGTTGAAACTTTTCATGAAAATCTTGGGACGATATTCAGTCTCCCTATGCTTACAGATCTTCACTTGGCTTTTGTGAAATTCTCGTTATGTTATGCCCAGCACCTTGGCTGCTTGTTTTGTATAATGTTTCTTTCTTTATGTATTTTGCAACATTACATTGAGTTTGATACTCATACCATAGTTTCATTGGAAAAGTTATTTGATGCGAGATTTTTTGGTGGTTCTATTGGTCACTTAGTTTGTTGTCAAGCCATGTTTCTTGCTTATTTGGGCAAACTCGATTTCATTTTTGTAGTTTGAACTGTTGCCCTTTCATTCTTAGGATGTTGGGCATTAATCGTTCTTGCACTTTTCATTTTTAATAGGATGATCACCCTATTTTTCTAGATGTAATAACACATGTTGAAATTGACACTTTCCTATTCCCGAACCTTGTTACCACATGTTTTCCACTTTCGAATCCCACCTTTTGAAAACTTAATGGTTTAGTCTTATCCCCAATTATAAGTTTCTTTGGCGAATTGCTTATACAAGCATGAGTTTGTTAGGCTTTTAATAGACACTCCTTCAAATATCATGTGAACACATCTTCGTTCATGTGTAGGTCTAGGGGCAGGTGCTTGGTTAATAGCTCGTTCTACCACACCTATAGTTCGTTTATCCTTAACCCACTTCCTTAAAACATTACATACCCATCTTAGCTTGCCACATCCTATAGTTGCCCATCTTTCATGGTGTTAATATGGTCATACCATTGACGATCCAAGTACCCATTTGTTTTAGTAACCTTATGAAAATGAGCATAGGACAGCCCACTTCAAAATATTGTTGTAACTATTGTTTTACAGAGTGGAACACATGTTGGGAAGGAGATCTTCCACCTTTTCTTTTATCACATTTGATGTTAAGTGGATATCCTTATCATTAAAAACGATTTCGAAACCTTGATGGACATCGTCATTATTGACCAAATTTGCACATATATGGTGCAGCAAACATCAACAACAATAGCACATGAAGTGATGATGGCTACTAAAGAAAAAACATGATCATATGTTGAATGAGCACCATGTGATGATTTCACTCCCCTTGTTATTGAAATGTATGAGTGTTTTCATCCTCGTTTTGATTCATTTTTAACCACTTGTGCACAAACCATTATCATGCGTCATCAACGGTCTTTTTTAGTCCCCTCAATGTTTATTTCTTACTATTAACAATGTGTGTCCATAGCCTTGCAATGTGTGCAAGCCATAACAATTCTTCAGTAAGCTCTTGCACTTGGTTAAGGTTCTTCATCTCTTCCACACATCATAGCCTATACACCTTTGTCATTAGTTGATTTGTGGCAAATGACAACTTTTTCGTCTTAGGTCTACTTTGTTGTTGTTGATTGTCATTTTGTAGCCATGAATCTTCTTTGCATAGGGTCCTTACTTAATTTTTGTTGATTGTTTGTTTTTGTTTCTTCTTTGGATTGCGTATACTTGTGTTTTCATTTGCCTTGTATTTTGTTGGATAGGTTCCCATCCTTGATTGTTATTTATAGGTTTGTTTTTTATAAATAAACCTTATGTAATTTTTTGTATAAACTTTTTATAACCTTTAGGTATTTCCTAAGTAGACTTTATGCAACCTTTAAAATAACCCTTAAATATCCCATAACCTATTTAAACTTTTAGATGTTTCCTTAAATAATTTCTAAATATCTTTTAACTTAAGAAATCTCTTTAAAAAATTTACCTAACTTTTTAAGTAGGTTCCTAAGACCCTTTAGGTATCCAAAACATAAATAAACCCCTAAGTAACATAAGTAAGCTTCTAGATACACATGTAAGTGTAAACAAAACATAGAGACATGAAAAAAAACTCAAATGACCTTGGGTTAAAGAATTTTTTTCAACTTCTTGGCATTTAATCTTTTCACATGTGATTGTGGACACAAGTTGGACACATTTGGCACGCATTTAACTTGTTGCCCATTTGGAGGTCAATGTATAGCCACACATGATGCCATTCGAAATGTCATGTATGCCTTCGTTCAAAAGAGTGGGCATGTTCTATGGAAATAGTGGCTGTACGCCTTTATGTCAAGAGTTTCATTACAAGCCGATCTTTACATGATTCGAGAGGACCAAGTTTTTGTTGTTGATGTGGTGGTTATTAACCCAACACGGGAGATGGTGGCTTCAAGTGTCATTTGTCGACCAGCAATGCAATTGTAGAACTTAACGTCATTGTTAAGATCCACAAGTATAAAGGGCTTCATGAGGGGCACCACTTTATTCCGATGGCCATGGAGGTGCATGGCACACCCGGGTGTAATATGGATTGTTTCATTAAGGAATGCGCCTATCTTTTCCATGATAGACGATCAAGAGGTCATTTATCCTTGTCTTTTTGCATTTAATCTTTCAAGCAACATGTTACTATTTTTTTTTAATGTGCTTTAGTTTCTGCTATAGAAAAAAAGATTACGTTAGTGGGTGATGCTTATTCTAGACCTCTTATTATTAGTAGATCTCACGATTTGCATGCAGGTGACATTGGAGGGGTTGTGGGTGAGATAGCTTCATACAACGAAAAAAATTAACTCTCTCCCTTTTTTGGGTTCTTGCGGGTTGTGCATCCTTTGGCCTTTCTTTGGCCTTCCCTTCTTGTCTCCGGTGTGATAGTTTCAACCATCAATCTTTTATTGGATTTTTGTGACGATCTAATTTCCTTTGGCATAGTTTTGTCTTGCATTTTGACTGTCGTCATCAGTTTGAGGAGAACCTAGGATTCTTCTCCTATATTTGCTATCTTTGTTGATAACTTTATTATGTATTGAAAGTAACCATAAAGTCACCTCGTCTTTGGGCTCTAGTTTGACTCTTTAATCACTTTTTGATACCCAATTTGAGCGCAGCCCAAAAATGAGTGAAATTTGGCACCAGAAAATGAATTTGGATATTAGTTCACAAGATTTGCAGGATTTTATTCTGATGGTCTTTGAATTTAATGAAGAATATGAGCACACAGCATTGAAGGCGCAGGTAAGGCAAATCCAACAACTGGGGGTGAAACTCGTGTGAGGAGTCTAGACCAGTTTAGGTGAAAAAAACAGTTTGGTGCCCTGCTTATCCTGTGTACTGTTTTGAACCTGACTTTTGATTTCATGGGGGCGTTATAGCCCCAGTTTGGGGTACTTTACACAGAACTGCACGGTCTGATTGCAATCGTCTGTTCGGTCTTTCTACTCTTGTAAGCAGACCCAATAGTGTCAGGATTGGGTTCTGTCCAGCCAATGCAGAATGACAATCAGGTGCATTTTACGGTAATGTGGAATCTGCCCATAGTGCCCAATGTCATAAGTACAGTGTTAAGTCCCCTAACATCATGCTAATCATTTAGGACTTAATCCTACTTACCATGAAGATTTTATGTTAAGCTAACATTCACTTAACAACAACATTAAGTTATCTCCCTATTTAACATTGCATGCCACCTAGGATGCCACCTAGATTTTTTATTTAACACACTGACTTAACATCAAGTGTGAATGCACCTTAAGGTACATTAATGACAGACTTCATTGCATTGGGCTGTAAACAGCTTTGTCCTATAGAGGGATGAGCTTATTTGACTGATTCCAGGAATTAGGGTTAAGGGTGCACAATACACACTAGTGGACATAGTGGGTTAGTTTTGATTTTACCTTAAGGTGGTCTTCTGACCCTGTTTTTTGAAACAGATGGATTGTAAGTTGTAACACCCAATAATTAACAACACATGATTGAATGAAATCTCCAATTTTGGACTGTGATGTGGATGAACTTTAACACAATCCAAGTTGGGTTACACCGTAAATTTGGGTTGGGTTGGGTTGGGCCATGGAGGTAGTGCCACCATAAAACTCCAAGCCCCACTTGTTGATTAGCTTAATTTAAGAAAACATTAAAAAACCTAAATGCCTAATTTCACTGAAATTTCAAATCGACCTTTCTTAATAAACTTTTCCATTATTCAATAAATATTATTAGGCAGCCAAGTGCCTAACTTGATAAGCAAGTATACTACTTAATGGCATAGTCCATGGGACCACACTATTAAAGCATCAACCTATTAAAGTCCACTGAAGTTGTTGAAGTTCTAGCAAGTTCAACATCAATGCCATGTGCACGAAGTTTGTTGCACAAGTTTGGGTTCTTTCTTTGTCATGTTTAAACTTTTAAACTCTAAACATTGCAAGTGTAAGTTTGGAAAATTATTTCAAATTTCAAATTTTTGGTTGATGCTTTTAAGTAGCTAAATAATTGTTACCCATATCCCTCTATTTGCTCAAAGGCTAGGATATATATGGTTGTGAGAGTGTTGGGTGGTTGCCAAGTTTGGCTAGTTTAGAATCCTCAGTTTTCAGGTCTGATTTTCGGAACCAAAATTGGAACTGGGTTTAAAACTGGATCTCTGAACCCAATTCTAGAAATGGAAATGAAGTTAGAATTTTTTTTAAATAATGTTTTTGGGGGAAAAATGGTTTGGAACTGGGGGTTAACCAGCAGTTAACTATTGGTTTTAGGCTAGGTTACTCAGAACTGGGACTGAAACTTAGTCTGATTTCCAAAATTGTAACCTGAATTTATATTTTTTCAAGAACCAGACCAGTTTTCTAGTCACCAAATTTCTACATTTTTTAATGAAATATTGCCAGATTTCTCTATTGGGTTCTAGAATGTAGCCAGAAATGTGAAGGAATCTTACTTTCATATCCTGTTTATAGCCAAATTTGGCCAAGTTGTATAATGGATGATCGCCAGTTCAGCTACATCACAAATATGAAAAAAAAAAAAAAAAAACCCTGTTTAGCCCCTTATTTCATGCAATGTCCCCCAAACATGCCCATGGCCACAAACCTGCTACAAAGGCAGAGTCATTACACAATGAGCTGCTTGTTTTTCTCTTCTTTCTGCAAACCACTTAGTGGTTTTAACAAGCTGCATATCTTGTTGGCTGCCCTCTGCCAAGGAGCCAGATGTTGTTTAGGATGGAGTTCGGGCTCCAGGTAATCAAGCTGTAACAATTGAGTTTGAGCGACTTTCTGGACTGCTGATCTTGCTTTGATTACAGCTGCCTCCATCTGCTCGTACTTCACCTTCAATTTGTCATTTTTATTCTCTCCCCTTATTACCTCCAATTCTTGGTGTTCCACACCTAAACCCCATTTCCTCCCAGCAGTCAAGCACTCATGCTGGACTCGGAGGACATTCTGGATGCAACTATGCTTAGCTTGAAGAATGGCAATTTGGGCCTCGTAGTGAAGGATGCTCATCTCCATGAATCTACTGTTTAGTTCAGCAATGAACCCACGACAAGAGGGAGCCCGACAAAAGCAAAGCTCTGCAAAGTCATCTGTGGACACCCCAGTCCAGCTGCAAAAAAGGATAAGCCTTACTTGATTGAACTTGCTTAGCTCCATCAAAATTTTCCTGGTTCATTTTGTGATATCTCCAAATTATGATGCCTGATAATACATAAACTTGTCATTTTTGTCACCTATTGAGTACACTCTGCACAACTGTCTCTGCAACTGATGACCAGCAATTTGTACTAGAACCGAGGTTTTACCTGTAGTCATAACAGATTGTCTCCCTTGCCATGATGTATTTATTCGCCCTTCCAACAGCATATATCTTGCCATTGGCCCAGCTGCATGTCAATCTTGCACAGTTAGTGCCAACCATCAACCATCTCTAGCCCATGGCATAAATGCTAAGAATCCCAATTGAAACCCTGGTCCATAGAATTAAACTGCTATAAGTAGTAGAAAGCAGAACGAAGGAGGGAGTAGAATTCAAAGATGGGTTATCTCAAACTGGCCAATTACTGGACAATGCACAAATCCTGCACCAACTGGAGAACAAAAGCAGACCAAATCTCTTAACAATGCCTATAAGAAGCTATCCCCATAAGCTTTTGGAGCAAAAGCCTATTGATGAAAGACCAAGCCTCAAGTGGAGAGGGCATCTCAGAAGACAGATTGGTAGCCAAGCAAAGGAAATGAAGCACCTCCAGAAGTAACTGAAAACCACAGAGACTCAAGAACAGTTAAACTGGAGGCCATTTTTGCTGCTGCAATCACAGAGGTGCAGAGAGAAGGTGAATTGTAGGTCTGTGCTGCAATTGTTGCAGTTGAAACTACCAGTACAGTCACTTATTACCTCAGGAATTGTATATTCAGAGAAGCTTACCATGCTTTGATATAAACATTGGGTTCACAGCTGTGGTTTGCTGCACCCACAATGTTATCAAATGGGTCCACCACATACTTGGATGCCTCAGCCTCACCAGGTAGACCCTTACTACTGCCTGGCCATGAAACTGTTATACCATAGTGCTTAGCAGTCTTGTCTTGGACCTTCTGATGTTTCTGTCTGTATTTTTCTTGTGTCATTATGGGGCCACACACCACAAAAGCCACTTTGCTAGCAGGAATGTCCTCTTTTGTATAAAGTTCCTCCCCGAGTGCTCCATCACGAACATTTAAATTGGGCAAAGTGTACAAGCTGTTGCAGCAAAAGCCACGGCAATTACATTCTATACCACAACTCCTCCATTTGTCTTGGCAAGCACACATAGCTGTACAAGTTTCATTTCCTTTGATGTGGCACCCACATGCTGTTATTGCCATCTCTTCATTCACTTTTCTTGCTGCTGCTAGCAGTTTTTTGTCCCCTGTTAGCTTAGCATCAATTGCTGAAGATGCTCGAGAAGTTTCTGAGTGATAGGACTCCATATCCATGTTGGACATTAGATGGCTTGAGGTTGGGAAGAGTGAGATGTTCCTCAAATTTGGAAATGTCTGTCTGAGACAGTTGTGAGCAAGAGAAAAGAGATGACCGCAAATTGGCACGATTACAATCCTCTTCCCTGGAATTGTTGCCAACACATATACACGCCAGAATTTGCAGTCTATATTTGACACATGCTAGCACACCAATTGAGGTCTCCTCTTTGGGGGATTTCCTGATCTCTTTTCTTCTAGAGACAATGGCGGGGAAAAACCTTTCATTGTATCTGGGGTTTCCATGGGACCTTCTTCCTTTTTTCCTTGTAGAGTTCATGAAAGGGTGGTATAAACTCCAAACCCTTTCATATGTGCCCCTTGCACCATATGATCTATGGCCTTTGTGATCATTCATGGATACTAGTTCCCACTGTAATAAGTGTAGTACCCTGATGCAACCATTTCCAGGTGGGGGAATAGGCGGTAGTGGAATCAAGCACTCATAACTACTAAAGTTTTAGATTTAAAAACTACTGAAAAAAACTCTAGAGCTCATGTCCTCTCAGGAGCAACCTTATCTGATAGCATGTTGAAAATGGATAGCAGAAAGTTGAGAAAACCTGTGAAATGATAAAAACAAAGTTCATTGAAAACTCTCCACCCAACCTTAGGATCACACAAGTTGCTATAAACTTATGATTTTCCCTTGAACTTTGGCCTAGTCCATGAAAGTTGCACTTGATATGCCAATTGCTCTAATATGAATTCATGTTATCTCCACAAAGATATCAAGGTGAACATCCAATACCATTAGTACAAAATGTCACAATAAACAACTACTCATATTTCTGAACTTAAAGTGAATACGCTCAAGTATCTTGGAAAAGATAACTTGCTAGGATGTTGATATTCAAACATAAATGACTTGATGCATTTTTCTGTGTTATAGTTCCCATAAAGAAAATGACAGAATAAGAGGCATTTAGTTTACAAAAAGAAAATGACAGAATCAGATGCATTTTTCAGTGTTTTAGGTCTGCAAAAAGAAATTGACAGAATTAGATGCATTTTTCTATGTTTTAGTTTGCAAAAAGAAAATGACAGAATCAGGTGCATTTTTCTGTGTTTTAGGTCTGCAGAAAGAAAATGACAAATCAGATGCATTTTTCTATGTTTTAGTTTGCAAAAAGGAAATGACAGAATCAGATACATTTTTGCTTTTTTCTGTGTCTTAGTTTGCATAAAGAAAATAGTAGAATCAGATACATTTTTGCATATATTAGTTCACATGAAGGAAATGGCAGAATCAGCTTGTTGAATCTGATAAACTGTCTATCAATATCAATCAGAGAAGAAGCCTAGTTTCTGGCCCAACTACTCAAAACCCTTTTTTCTTCTTCGTCTTCATATAGGTAGAGAAGGGAGAACAAGCACGTGTGCTGTTAAACCCAAGAGATCAACGAAGAAGGCATGCAAGGAAGGGTTGCAGTGGGGAAGGTAGAGAGAACCTGTCTAGATAGGTAGGTCTATAGAAAGACCTCCACCATCCAATTGATCTCACGCCTTTCTTTCTCCTCAATTGCCGTTCTCCAAAGTACCTAATGAGCGACCTGAAAAGCACCCAAAAAAAAAGCGCCGTAAAAACGATCCGCATTCGAAAGCGAAAGCGTGGTAAACGAGAAAGTTAAGAGACACAAATGTGCACATGCACTAACAGCATACACAGGAGAGAAGAGAGGGTGCGCTTTTGTTTGTGCTAGGGTTTGGGACGGATCATATGACGGAGGGAGAGAGAGAGATGCCGCTGCAGAGAGCAGTGGCCATTGGCTTGACTGGCATAGACATGCGGTCCAGGCTTGGGTTCCAAATAAGCTCCAAGGATAGGAGCTTGTCGCGACCCCCGAATCGTCCTGAGTTGTGTATGCACACCATTCCTATCGTCATCCTGCTGTGCTTCTTCATCCTATGGGCCGGCTCTTCAGGTATGTTGGATTAAGCACCCAGATCTGTAGCAGTGAAGCTACTCAGACGCCATGAATCACCTTGCAATTGGCCGTTGGTGCAGTACATGCGTCAATCGATCATATACTTGTTGGGAACCTAGGGATTGCTGAACCCTAAAGGAGAAGAATTAAGCAAGTCACGTTCTCCTTGTTGGATCCAGTAGATAGATCTCTTATGTTGAAGAGGCATTCAGATTTACTTGCCTGTAGAATCTCAGATCGATCTGAAAGTCTCTCCAGCACAAGATCTACTGAATTGGATTCACAGGCAGTGACTCACAGTTTTTCTGCTTCAAAGTTTCCTACTCCAAAGTTTTGTCCAACTTGTATGGGGTTTGTTGCCCTATGCCAAGTATTTCTTGGTCTATTCACCTTTGCTGTCGAGTACATATCCAAGGGGGTAGTTTATCCTTGCTTTTAGTGATCCATTCAGAAACCCTCATTATTGCTCAATTTCCTTGGTTTTGTGTTTTTGTCGCTCTATGCTTTTTCCTCTGCAGTGTCATGGTTGTGCAATACATGAGATTTACTGCCTTGACCTAAGAACGCAGTTGTCATTTGGGCCTTGCTATAGCATGTATTTTGCCAGTATCCATACAATTGATGAAAGGATTGCCACTGGTTACCAAAATTGGTGATTCTGGCTCTAGTTGTCATAAGGTTTGTTATGTTCTCAACTGCATCATTCAGCAGATAAACTAGGTATGTCTGTCTGGGAGGAAAATGCATAACAACACCGCATAATCATCAGAAGTTGGACTGTCTGTTTGATCTCTTGCTTTGTCTGTTCCAATTCGTGTCCATCTTCAAAAGGTGCCAGTTCAAACCACTAATGCGCTTATTCCATGAGCAATTTGTGAATCCAATTCATTTGTGGGCTGTGGTGTGCTGCAGAAGTGAAGACACTACCTCCACAAGTCAGTAAAGTGTCAGGCTTGGACACAGTGGTTGCCAACTCTGAAAACTTGGCTTTAGTTCAATCTCCTCCTGGCACTATGTCTAGCATGGTTCTCAACAAGACAGTGCAGTCATCTAAGATATTCCATCACAGACATTTTCTGCAGCAATGAAAAATTGGGCTCCAGATGTGCTCATAAAAATATGCTGCCTAGGGATTTGGGGCATGCAGGTTAATCCCATCATCTTTCTTGGATTCTACAAGAAGATGATGTGGTCAGATGATTGTGCTGCTGCTCAATAGGGGGAATAAGATCTACAGCAGAATAATCTTCTTGCTAGATCATCTGGAGGGTTACATAACCTGCCAGTTTCTCGATGTACACTCAATAGTAGTAAGAGGAAAGCAGAAAGAGGTTGAGGGGGTGAATTTCATCCTCTGATATTGCTAGGGGCTGCATTTCTCTCACATTCTTTGCATCAAGTGGATCCAAATAAGTGGTTAGGGAGGGAAGTCAAGGGTCCTGTCATTTTATGATATAACTACTGGAAGTGGAGCATTCTCTCTAGTAGTATTCCAATGTATTAAATGAGCAATTTGGTAGATGATTGTTTGCTATGTTTTAAGGTAGATTGAATTGATGCTAGTCAGGGAAATGTGCATGGGAGGGCTTTTTCACTCACATGATTGCCACAAGATTGTGGTGAAGCTCCAGAAACCTGTGTTGTTCCAGATAATCACTAAATATGCTAAATGTGGGATCCATATCCTTGGTGAAAAAGTGCTGGGAAGGTGATGGTAATTTGATCATGACCTCTTGTGCCCTTCAAGTGATTATGACTGTCTTTTTGTTTCCTGTTCGGAGGAGATATGTCACTGAGAACAAAATGAGATTGACAGAAAGTGCATCAACTTGTGTGCAAGCTCAACTCACCATGCAAATGAGTCAGAAGTACAAACCTGGTTCCTTTAGAGGAGCAGACAATTTCCAGTTTGACCAGGTTTGGTATTCTTTGGACTCAGATTTTTTCCCTGATTAATTTGTGACTTGATGGTAGTTGAAAATCATCATCCAAAGCTGTGAGAGCAACAAGCAAGTTTTTGCAAGAAACACATAACCCCAAAGACTATGCTCCTGCGCAACTCTACTTTCAATCTACAAACTCTGATGAAGGGGGCTTATATAAACTACAATCGTACTGCAACTTATAGCTCAATTCTCTGCCCACTGAAGAATTGGTCTCAAGTTGCTCTCTGCAAACCCCAGGACTTAGTGAATTTAGCAGTCAACAAGGAGCTGTTTGCCATTGGAACTGTCCACTGGAAATTTGTCGCCTGGTTCCAGGCTGAACAGAGAGGTCTATGTTTGGAGTGGTCGATCTGGAGAAGAGTTTGTATACTCGAGGTTTGTCATTTCTCTGCCGATGGTGTGTTTAGGGTTCCCTTTCGGAAGAGCTGTGGACACATTCCTAATGCAGCTCTTTTGGTGGATGTCAGTAGTAATCTCTAAAGCGTCTGCTGTTCTACTGCTATTCAAAGATGGCTCTTTTACCTTTTGCAATTCCTTGCACTTTTCTACAGCTTCACAACATTAGGTCAAGTGAAGACCAAAGGCCTCCTTTGCCCTCATCTTTGCCTTGGTCAAGTCTACAACAGCATGGAGAATTTGATCCACTTAGCAATACTGGGTCAGGGATGGCTCCCTTGGCTGTCCATCATTGTGCACTAGAACATCATGCAGTACCCCCAAGCATACAGGCAATTGCTTTGTCTCGCCCCTGGCCATCAAGAGCTTCTGTAGGTACAAGACCAAGCATGCCTCTGTGTTTGGGGATACCAATGTATCTTCCAGTGCAAGCGTGTTGTCCTCCTGACTGTTGGATCATCAGTTCCATGTGATTTCAACCAATGCAAGGATCAAATGTGATGGAACGTTTTGGAGACTACATCTTCAAAAGGTTTTTGTCTTAATCAATGGTGAAAGTCCTCTGTGGATTAGAAAAGAAAGTGTAATGGTATTTTTTTGGCATTAAGCTGTATTCATATGTTGTGTCAGGCATTGTGCTGTTCTGGGACAGTAAATGGATCTGCAGAGGACTTGCAGTGATGTAGGGTTTCAGAAACCTTTGCTGACATCTTTGGTATGGTGCAACCTGGAACAAATTGAACAGCAGAGAGGTATACATGTTAGGTGAGATGGTTTCTGGGATTTGACCTGATGATCTAATATGTTGCAAATGAGTAAGGACATCCTTTGAGTGTAGGCTTGATATAGGCAGGGTAGGAGAGGGGCACTTGTGTGGCACAAGGGAGCCACTTCCCCCATCTTTCACTTGAGGGCCACCCCCCAAGAAAGACATTCTAAGGGCCCTGAAGATTTGACACTCTGTAGATTGTACCAGACACAAATGTGTTGCAGTGCTGTCCAGACAAATGCTGCTTTGTCATTACTATCAAGACTGGGCCACAAGTGGTGAGGTGAGCACTGGCTGCCTTCTGCTGTGGGAGGTGTTAGAGTGCTCTTTTTGTGACCCACAAATTCAGGTGTCTGCAGGACCTCCTCTTCTTTGAACTTCCTTCTGCAACTCTGTGTTTGCTGCCTGTTCCGATGCTTACTTCTCTGCAGACCCAATCCATTAGGTACCTAAAGTCTTTCTCACCTTCAAATCCTTGCTTTACTTCTGTCTCCCTATTCTGTATCATCTTCTTGGTGATATGCAAATTGCTCTGGATGTTTGTGTGATGGGTGCCAAAAGATCCTAAGAACCTGGGTGTATACTTCATGGTGGAAGACATCATGTGCATGTGAAGAACCAGTAAGCCAAAGAGAGTGCGAGAAGCATATTTTAGATCTGGTTATCATGCTACGAAGAGAACATAAGGAGCATGCGGGGGATGGAGGGGCAGAATCTTGTGGTGTGTGGATGCCATGACAGCATGTGTGCATGGGCAAGGGAATGGGCATCCAACAGCTCAACTTGGAGGGGTTGGACACAAGGTTTGGAAAGGGTGCACAGAAAGGTTTGTTATGATGGTAAGTGGGAGACTGCGACAGTGTTGGCTGGTACTCATCTAGGAGAGGGATTGACAAGGACCTTCCAAGCAACTCACTCCTGAACATGATGAATGACTGGATAGAAAACCTTGACGTTCCTCAGAAGGTGATATGGGCTATTGGTGGACTGGGCTTGACAGCTTGGGCTGCATTCCTCAGGTTAATATCTATCCCTGTCAAAGAACATGCAATGTGTAGTGTCACTGGTATTGATTGAGTGTGCAGGCATGGTTAAGAACTTTGAGTACTCATTAATCAGTGGCCTTATACTCAAAGTCAAGGTGAGACTACCAAATAAAACTAATATGAAGAAACACAGCACCCTTGCATCCCTGTGTGCTCTGGCAAAGTTTCATCAAAGCTTCAAGAGTTTCTGTAGGATGGTAGGAGACATTTTTTGCAGCTTTCACAAGACACTCCAAAGATTGCTACAGTGTTTTCTATTCAGATTTTTCTCCATCATTTGGGCAAAAGTTGAAACTTGGTTAGGGAAGTTCATGGTGGTGATCAGGTTTTGATATCTGGAAGAAGGGATGTCCTCAAACACAACTTCCCACCACCCTCAATATTTTGCTGCAGAGCTGTAATTCTCATGTTGGTGATTGCTTGCTGAATTGTCTAAATATAGAGGGACAATCATAGTTGAAACTGTGTTATGTATAGGCAAAATTGGTTTGTGTGTTATGTATAAGCAAATAGTTTTGAGCTACAGGACTTTTCCATTGACTTTTTCCAACCAGTATTGCTAAATTGATGATATCAACTCACTGTCATGAGAGCTTGCCCTTAATGGACCATGGAGCTCTAAATTAGTGCACAAGTATATAAATGTTTAGATTTCATTGTTCCCTGTTGTCTGCAATTGAATGTGCCACTGCTGCCAGCCGCACCACATCAGCACTCTGACAAGCGTCCCAAGCATATGGGGAAGTAAAACATTTCCAGCAGACTTTGGTCTGTCATGAAAGAGAAGGATCTTGTGCATGCATTGGGAGGCTGGTGGCTGAAATAGTCACTGGGAGCAGATCCTTCCCACTTTTACAGTAGGACTGGTTGTTTGGAACATTCCAACCACTTGCTGCTCAAATGTTTGATCTTTACAAGCATGATAGTGAGCTTGTATCTGCAAATATTTATTCCCTAGCAACTTTGGACTCCTCTCTTTGTTCAACAGCTTCAGCTGAACATCATAATCTATAATGCAATGGTCCTAAAACTGAATGTATGGGCTGCTGCAGAATAGTGGGTTTAACACACACCACAGAAGATTCCATGTCATTGAACTCATATCCTCACACAGAATGTCATTGGCCTTTTTCAAGTGCTTGTAAACTAGCACAGGCATTGACCACTCAGAAAAAAGTAAACTTATGAGGACTCATGCCATCATACTATGTTTGTTGCAAATGTTCCATTACCTGCATGAATTGTCCAGCCTTCACATGGTTTGCAGATCTTGTATACTTGAAACAACATCCAAATGGTCAGGTCAGGGTGCATTCATTTAACTCCAGTTCCACATACAATATGCTGTTGAGCCAGAGTGTTTTTTTATCTTCATGTTTGAAATCAGAATACCATGCATTGACAATAACCAGAAATGCAAACCAAGCTGATTGGCAGTGAATGTGTTATGGCCTTGTGCAGACCAAGCTACCAGAAGCACGGACTAAGGAATATGTGGTGATTCCTCAAATCAACTAGCACTACAGAAACCATCATTTTCATCAACATTCTCTGGCCTTGATCCCACCACTGTAAAGGATCTGAGAAGAACTCCCACCAAAGTTTCTCTACAATCTGTTGTCAGCCTGCAAAGAACAGGACCGGCTGAAGACAATATAACTTCATGGGCCAATGCCATGCTTCACAGCATAGACCTTGTTCCTATGTAGGCCAGAATAATTCTTCCATGGAAATGGAAAAAGCAGCTTCATTTTATGAGAAATTCAGCTGTTACAGCTTGTGACCATAATCAAACAACACATTAGTCTGCACATGTTTGCAGAAAATAGCATTTGGATGTGGGGAGTCAGCAGAGCAGTAGAATAGAGAGACACATGCACAAATACAAAACAGCTTATAACATTATGATGTCTGCAAGCAACCTTGGATTCAACCAATTGCTTTGTAGGCAAACTGCAGGAATAGAGGAAAGATTGTCAACTAAATGAAACCTTCAAGACAGGATCTTTGGACAGGATTTACCATTTGTTGTTATCATATTGTTGGAGATTAACTTCTAACAAGGATAATGGAATTCACACATCTCTGTCCACTGCTGTAAGAAAGTTTGAGACAAGAATGGGAAATGATAACAAGAATTCACTACCTAAGTTCTGTTCTTCTCACAAAGCAAGTGCACAGCGCTCCAATGTGGAGGAAACTTTGGGTGTACATCACATTACATTGTTTGAGCAAACAAAGACAATCACTGCTCTCCCTTGTATCTCGAAAATTCCTCGAGGTCCCAATTGCTGGTTCCCCAATAAATTCTTAGTGAAGCCTACAGTTGCTAGGTTTTGCATTGCTTTTACCTGGATGAGTCCAATTTTGTTCAAAACACAACAATTAATTGTTCTGCACCTAACCATCTGACTATGTTAATCACATGCTTGAGGAGGTTGACTCAAAGGACCTTGGAGTTATAAGATTCCTATAGAAGACTTACAATGCGAGAGGAGGCCTTAAAAGATTGGGACTGTCTTTATCTTCTAGGGATTGCTTCACATCTTCTTTGTCAACCAGGCTTAATCTTTCAATGGGTCTGGCACTGCCATCAGTTGCCCACCAAGGAACATATTCCTTCAAAAGTCCTCTTAACAATTGCAGCAGCTTATGAGGCAGAAAGCAAATGAACGTAACATGGTCTGTTGGAATAATCAAGAGGAAAGGCAAGTTTGAGAAGGGATCAATGGATGTACTTACCCCATTGTTCCATGGTAATGTCAGGCTGCAAGCAGAACACCAACAGGACTTCGAGGCACAGCATTTGAATCTGACCATCTTGAATTCAAGTCTTCAGTTAGTTGCTTATTCTTCTTGGTTGTCCTTCTTGAACATGTTGAGTTGTTTTGACTTATGAGCACCTTTTTGTCATTTGAGTTTTCCCACTTCCCAACCTACATGAGCCCTTAATTCAACCCCATATTGTCGAATTTGAAGAATGTGGTCATATCTCGTCACTCCTTCCAAGGGCATTGTCTGTGGGTTCTGGATATTGCTTGCAGAAATCCTCTGCCTGCTTTGGCAGAATTATGAACTATTCTGGAGCCTCCTTATAAACCTTTGCATAGGAAATGGTTCTTAAGAAAATTGGGGTTTAACAGAGCATAGTTTTATGTTGTGGGAAGGAGTTCATAAGAATTCAGTTACTGCAGGCGCACACCTAATTCTTATGTTGTCTTGCAACATCCAAGTTAATTTGTTCAGTAAACCCTCAGACTAGTCAGGTAGGGAAGAAATGGAGATCTTGACAACGTCAAAGGAATATTTGTAGAGAGGAGGGGGGAGGGGTACTGAAGAGTAGATGCTGATCAACATAAAGATGAAGATTGTCTGACAAAAGAGCCAAAACGCAAAGTTACTGTGAGGATGAGAGAAATTAGGTTTCCCACCTCAACAATCACACACTGACTTGCTAACTAAAAGGCATACAGCTATTATAAATCAACCATGAATTGCTATGGAGGAGGCAAGACTATGAATCTGAAAACCTGACCCCGTATTCCAATTTACACAAGCACACCAGACATTAGAAGTATACGTAAAGTCAGGAAAAGACAGCACCAGTACCCTGAGTTTGGGTGAGAATAAAAAAAAACCTGCAAAAAAGTACATTAGCATTCAAGGGGGGAGAAACTCAGAAAACCATAAATTTTGATGGTTCCTGAGTTTCACCCCGTCTTTGATTTTTCCTGAGCGCCTCCAGTGCTGCTGCATAGATTTTCACTGCTCCTCCTACCCGTACAGCTACTATATAATTCCTCTCGAACCTTGTGCATTAAATGCTGAGATTTAGCATTTGGTACTGAGATTTAATAAAATTTCCTTACTTTATGGATCTCACTAAAAGAGGGGTTAGGGGGTAAAAGGAGGCCCAAAGACAGGGTGAATTTGCAGATATCTGTATTCTCTTTTAGAACGGAGTTGCGAAAGTTGCAAACTTACACTCAATTGCGCCTGGGAATCACAGAAAATGTGAAAACAATTGCAATAACAACAGATGCAAAATTAGGTTACCTCTTTGCTCTCAAGTCTTATTAAGTGACAGACTTCTGTGTTGTTGATTAGCTTTTCCTTAAAAAAAAGCATAAACTCGCAATTCACAACTGTGACTTCTGGCCTGATACAATGAGAAGCAACACCCTGCAAATTGCTACAAATGCTTTGTCTCAAATTAGTGAGGTCCAATTCACTTAACTGCTGGAAAGATGAACACAATACAAAGGACCCCAACTAGGCTGGTCGCCCTCGTTGTTTTTCAGTTTACATACAATTTTGAATCAGGGCAGCAGACACTACGACGGTTCCGCTAAGACTCCCTTCCAGAAATCGAATAATGTCTTGTCGGTTCACATCAAAGTTTTACACAAAAATAAGGGTGAAAAACAATTTGGCCCACCATCGTAAAGCGTGTGGAAATCTAAACATGGGAAATTTGGTGTTTAACTTATCAAACATCCAAATCAAAAGAGTTTTGGTTTGAAAAGGTTTGAACCATCCGATTTTGAATCTATGTTAACTCATTAGTAAAACCTTTTAGTGTGGATTTTGTCAACTCAATGGCTTTGCATTTTCAACATCATGAAGGAATTTCATGTGAAGTTTTTACCTATCAAACATGTAAATGTCAACAAACCTAAACTTGTCCTCTATAATGACCTTTTCTTTTGTACACTCATTTAACTAAACCTTCAATTCCTCTAACATGGTTTCTTTTGAAGAAATGAAGAGCTTCATACTATCCAACTCAGCTTCAGACCACTATGGAAAAATCAAATTATTAGGGTTTAACAAACCTTTCCTTTTCATTTTCCTTTGCATAGACCCCTGTGTTTTACAAAACCCGTCTACAACCTTTCTAACCTTCAATGAATGAAAGCACAAACTTCCTCCTAAACTCGAGGACAAAACATCTCTTGATGTACTCTTTAGTAGTGATGTTAAATGAACATTGTTCGTCAAAGCTTTTTCTTCCACTTTTTTTTTCATTTTCAACCTTTCTGATCTTGAAATGTTCCCTTAGTTTCTTAACATATGTAACATGTTTAGCCCAGTTATTTGGGTGACCATTTATTTTTGCAACCAAACTTTGAACAAATTTCAATGACAATTGTTTATTGGTGACCTCTTCTTGGTTGTAAACTTTTTGACACAACTTTTTGATTTGAATAGTCGAGCTTGGTTCTAAGTACTCATATTTCCAACCATTTTTGTTTAATTTTGGCCCAAAGTAGGAGCTCGTCTCAAAGGTTGTTACATGTTCATCTAAAACATGTTCTAAAAACAAATCATGATTGTGCAAGTATTGGTTCACACTAAACCACTATATATCAAACACAATAAGTGCCATCTTCCTTGCCCTAAGCTATAAGCGAATTATCATTATCAAAACAACAAAAATTGTTAAAACTTTCCTTTATAAAAGCTTGGAACTTATTATGTTCCTGCAAAAAACCTTTTAGCTTCAATAGGTTTTTTTCATAGAAGAAACTTTCAACTTAAGGTCTTAAAAACATTAGATTATTTTAGCTTCAAAACAAAGTTTAATCATTACAATTCTAAATAAATCTTAGAAGAATTTGAATGCCATGTGGAAGTGTAATAAATACATACAAGTCTCACAACAAGCTTCACTGTTGTCCTTGCTTCTTTAACATCCTTGAGTTTTCTACTAGGAATGCTTGCCAATAATTGCAATTTACCAATATTCATCGTCACCGACAAAGCTAGCAATGTGTGTAACAATCACAGAATTCTTGAAATGATAACAAAATAACATGATGATGTACAAAGCACCTAGGAGATGAACAAAAATCTCAAAATTTCCAAGAAAAAATTTGTGTGGAAAAGTTGAAAAATGTGCAAAACTTGTGATGAATTGAAAATAGACATTTGGGAAATTCACCCATGTACAAACAAATAACTTTTTGAATTTTTTTTGGTAGGGGGACAAAATTGTGAAGTCTTGGGAGTCCTTATGTTTGGGAGGGGGTACCCCAACCATGCTTGGACCCATTTGAAAAAATGAACTCCTTGCACATAATATACAAGATGTGACCAAAGTTGGACATTTCAAATTTTTGAGTTTCTTATGTTGTGATGCATACATCAAACTATTGCCAATTGAATCAAGAACATTCAAAAGACAAGGTAGGTGTTAGATAGAAGTTTTTCTTCTCATATAAAATTGGTTGTTCACAAGGATGCCCATTAGGACAAACCGAAAACAATAATAAAAGGTCTTAGATAGGTACCAAACAACTCTAAATTGATTATGATCTTCAATTGTTGGAAAAGTTCTTAAAGAGTACCCCACAAGATCTAGCGACCCTATATCCTTACTATGGCAAAACCAAAAATATATATTGGACCTTTAACTACATGCCCTTTTGTACTAGGTGCCAAAAAACGAAAAGAATGCAAAAAAAGCTTCCTAGAAACAACAATTATGATCAAACAAAAATTTTAAATAATAAAAACGAAATGACATGTTGTAGAGAAGATTGTGCATCACAACCACACATTAGAATGTTACAAGAAAATTACACTTCAAAGAAGTTTAACAAAAATAAAAAAGATGAAGATGCAAGTCCTTAAAGTGCCATAACAAACAAATGTTTCAAGGAATTGCAACAAAGAGAAAAATTAGCTTCATGCCAACACATTTGTCAAAAAATAAAAATCAAAGAAGAAATGGAAAAAAGGACAAAGAAAAAACAAATATAAACAAGTAAATAAAACACATATTTAATTAATTTAAGACTAAATTGTTAATTTAGGACTTTATCCAACCTAGTGGATGGAATGAACTCCACCTAGTGGCCACTAGATTTAACAAATGTAACCTTATATTCAAGTAAAAAAAAAAAAAAATCCAAAATATAACACCCATGTAAACATTTTCCCTCAAAAAAATTCATACTAATTTTTGTATGCAACATTTACAATTATTGTTTTTAATACATTGAAGAACACAAAACCAATCCAACAACAACATTGTCAATGGATCCTTCCATCTTGCTTGTACTATAACAAATATAATAATATGTTAATTTCAAAATTAATATATTATGATGAAAAAGGTATTTTTCCTAGTGCCCACCAAGTGAAAATTATAGGTTATTCATTCTCAAGGTTGGAAGTCAATGCTCCTATTCATGAGAAACAAAAATATATTTACTAAATTATAAAGAACTAGGCACAACATGTGTCAATTCATCAATTGCAATAATGTTTATGGATCCAAAGTTGTTGTTCATATAATAACAAAATTATTAATAATTGCAAGTGACTATATGCCATGAAAGAAAAAAACAAACACCTAATGGTCACCAAGGATTAAAGTTAAGGTCCCAAAAAAAAAACATTATTGATAATGATTATCAAAAAATATACACAAAAATTTATGGAATAAAAAACTTTTTTAATAATTTTCGGACTTTATGCCATGAAAAAAAAAAAACACCCATTGGCCTCCAGGGATGAGGGTTAAAGTGCCAAAAAAAGTCATCAACCATGATTGTTTTAAAATACACACATGTAACTTTCAATGATCTTGAAACATTGCTTTTAAAATATGTGACATCAAACACAAAATAACACAATTTTTTTTTAAAATCATAATAAATTTGGACTCAATGCCAAGAAAGGAAAAGCCAAACACTTAGTGGCCACTAGGGATTAGGGTTAAAGTGCAATAATAAAAATCATTGATTATGATTGTCCAAGAATGTACACAGATTTTTTTAAGATGAACTAATTAATTAAATAATAACTAGATGAAAATTGATTTAATCAATTATCTATAAAAGACATCAAATATTTTGGCATTTGAAATATTTTTAAAAATAACATCCAAAAACATTTCCCAAAAAATAGATTCCTTTTATGTTCCTAATTTAAAAATCCCTCATGTTACATTCCAAATTTTTTTTCCTTATGCATTTGTTTTTCACATCAAAACACATTTTTTTGTAAATTTAATTAAAATTTTGAATTTTACACAATTTGGGTAACCTTTTGATAAATAATTTGGAATGAAAAATTTTCTTTATGTGAGTCCTATGTTGTCCTGAAGTTAGATGGGTTTTAAAAATTTAAGGTGTGATGTTCTTAGTGGTACCACCCAAGGATAAATTTTCCTTTCATTAAACACAAACACATAACAAGGCTAAGATCATGCAACTTCATGAAAACAATATCCCCATCATTAAAATCTCTAAATGAGGTGTACGTAGTTGAAGGCCTCATGTTCTTCGACCCACATAAGGATGTTAAATTGGGTCCTTTGGATCAACACCAACAACAAAGGTTGACAATGAAACCATAGAGTAGTTGGATCTCCAATTGTTTAAAAACCAGAACCCCTCCAAAAGAATGGCACTTTGATTGGGTAACAGTCTTGACAAATGTAATCAAATATCCTCCCAATATTCCATGTATGGCTTCATCTTCATTTCATATGTTACATTTTGTGCAATGCCCACCTTCCAAAAATCCACATATCACTAATGAACTTTTGTCTCTCCATAGACCTCAAAAATCATTGCCCCAAATGGGGCGGTAAGGAACAAGGCTACGGACACCCATAAGCAACTTTGGTGACCCATTGGGATTAGCTTTCCATAATTTCATTAGAGGTGCATCTATGGGGCTCCATATAAGACCTATGGGGGAAATTTTGTATTACATCATAGGCCAACCTAATGATTCAATAAAAATCTGAAAATATGCATATTAGATATCTTTTTTAGTCTTCCATTTTTAGTCTTTATCACTTGGTGATCACTAGGTATTAATTTTATTTCATTTTTTGCATTTGTGATCTACACAATATTCAAATTAGTCTTTTCTAATGTGATTCTTATGATCATTACCAATAATAATATGCACTGAGCCTATTGAACACTAGGTTCAATTTTCAATTTCAAATTTTTTAAAATTATCCAATTGTTTTAAGTTATTTTTGGATTTTTTAAAATCCAAGATTAATTAAATGCATGTTTTATGCACAAGAACAACACACTACAACCTATGTTATGCACACACTTGAACAAAAACCTTAAAATGCCACACATCATGAACACGATAAAAATTTGAAATGGGAATTTTCAAGCTTGAAATTAAAGTTCTCAAATAAATAATCCAATACCAAATTGTGACCAAACATAACAAAAAAACATGGATGCTATGAAAAGCAACTTGCCTTATGATTGAAAAATTTGCCTTCGATGTGCATAAGTTTTTCATTTGCAAGCAATCAACACATCAAAACCTTAAAGCTTCATGCCTAATGAAAACAAAAAAAATCAATAGTTAACATACATATGTTATAAATGATCTGAAACCTTTCTAGCAACAAAACCTTCATGTTTGATGAACACAAAAAAACATTGATAGATTTCAAACAATGGAACCATAAACACTTACATAATGGAACTAAAAGTTCTAAAGCTTCATAAATGATGAACACATATAAGAAGTCAATAATCAATGCAAGAACTCTTAAGCAATAGTGATGGAGTCAAAAGTCAAAAGCCAAAAACTAAAATCAAATGAACAATGTACCATAAGCTTTGGAGTTTCACACTTTGATGAACACATAAAAAAAACATTCGTAGATTTCAAGTGAAAAAGATGAAAACAATTATCCAATGGAGTTGAAAGCTCTAAAGCTTCACAAATGATGAACACATGTAGTGAGTTGACAACCAACAATCAACACAAAAACTTTTAAGCAACAACAAAATTGGAAGCTGAAAGCCAAAAGCCAAAAGCAAATGAACAACACATCAAAATCTCTTGCAAAGTGAAAAGATAACAATGTGGAGCCATTGAAAGTGAAAATCTTAACAATGATGGACTTTGAAATTGCAAAGCTTGCTCCCCCATATTTCACAATGAAGATCAATACCCAACATGAAATGATGCTTAAGATTTTTTATTTTCATATTTTTAGTCGCACCAAATTTGGCTAAATATACTTATGGATGATTGCCACTTGAGCAACATAAAAAGAAATTGAAAAGAAAAAAACACCACTCTAATTGATTCTAAGCATGGGATATTTATAATATTTAGAAACAATTTAGTTGAATTTTTACTTTTTACCATGGTACCAATGTGGAATAAGTTGCGAATGGGGGAAATAAATTTATTTAAATTTAAATATATATTTATAATTTTTTTAAAGTAAAAAATGAATAAACTTTCTTTGAAAAACTGCAGAGCTAACTAAATATAACGTTGTCTGTAAATTCAACGGTTCCCAATGATTAGGTGGTCAGAGATGGGTGGTTCAGGAATTCTCCAGAATGATCTGACGGCCACACGTTTGAGTCCACTGGTATCGAGGAATTCCTGGGGAATCTTGAGTCGAGGAATCCTGGGGAAAGCTTTGGCCTCACGAGTTGAGGAATCCTGCCAGAGGAATCCCCCCAAAAGCTCGGAAAATGCGGGTTTTGACGCTTTCCTGACGGCACGTTTTTGAAGCGGCAAACAGCTGCGAAGATAGAACAGAACCATCTCACTTCAGAACTTAATGCAGCTTGGTCTCATCAGAGATGACTATGTCGATTCCGCAGAAACCTACCGGAGTCTTGATGGGGCTCCGGCTTGATCGACCTTGAGCTGATTTGAACTTTTTTTTCTGTTTTTGGTGAGGAGAAAAGAGATAGACTTGTGGAGATTCCTGGCTGTGATATAATACATAATTTGCAGGTTGGAGATTCATCAAGGGAAAAAAACGGAAATAGAGAGAGTAGGGAGATTAATATCTTTGTGTTGGCAGTAGTGGTTGTGTTGATCTGACAGGGCAATAACATTATTATCGATCACTTGGGACTTAATAATACTCATGGCGATAAATCGAACCACCATGCCGTACACTACGGGCGTCATTGGAGTTTGGCCTGACAACATCGATTGCTCGTTGTTCAGGAACCTCACGCTAGTAAAGATGTATTTCATTGTGGTACCTGAAAATCTAACATATTGCTGCGAAGACGGTGTCAGTGCTCTCAGCCTAGTTAACTTCACATATGGTAAGTACAAAGGGCCGCTAGATCCCCGACCCTATTTCGATCTCGGCATTGTGGAGAATTTTCAGCCGTACTGGAGGTACTGGAATTTCTGGCATGTAGATACAACGAACAGTGTTTTCAGTCTCCACTGCGATTACGTGGATATGCATCAGCTGTACGTTCGGAGATTGTCAAGACCTACTCTTAGGAATGGAGCGAGATATGGAGGTGAAATTTTGGGGATTTTAATGGGAGCGGTCTGGTTTCTCGCCCTTTGTCGCTGGCTATTGTGGAAATTGGTTGATCAGTGCTACAGTAGCTGCCTTGGGCAAGATAATCCAAGGAACCCTGATGGGCAAGATCAGCAAGGAAACCCTGATGGGCAAGATCAGCAAGCGAACCCTGATGGGCAAGATCAGCAAGGGAACCCTGATGGGCAAGATCAGCAAGGGAACCCTGATGGGCAAGATCAGCAAGGGAACCCTGATGGGCAAGATCAGCAAGGGAACCCTGATGGGCA
>Ga0116231_10000709_pt1 | contig 61805 bp, 51 predicted proteins | sample S1TSphgellanicum_2_FD_89695 | JGI IMG/M metagenome (GOLD analysis project Ga0116231, IMG submission 89695) | Host-associated microbial communities from peat moss isolated from Minnesota, USA - S1T2_Fd - Sphagnum magellanicum MG | ecosystem: Host-associated > Plants > Peat moss > Unclassified...
AAAAAAAAAAAAAAAAAAAAAAAAAAAAAAAAAATTTAAAAAATAATATTAAAAAAAAAAAAAAAAAAAAAAAAGAGACGGAAAAAGTCTCGCATAAACCCTAGTGATGGAAGAACAATTTCCACTTTGATTCTTTTCAAATGTCTAGTGAAATGCCATGTTTCATTTTTATCTTCAAGAAATATAAGACTTATATGAACAATCAAATCAAATTCATACATTTTATATCTTTCAAATCAAATATATATAAAAAATAAAATTCGTAAGGTGGAAGTATAATTGGGTGGGCCCATAAGGAACACATTAAAGAATGGTAAAAATAGTAAAACAAGCCAAATAATAATTTTCATTAAATGTTTTTATCATTATAACTTTTTTTTTCATGTTTAGTCATGGCACGACAAAGTATGTAACATTTAGTTTTCATTAAAATAAAAAGGTGAGAATTGCTACAAATTTATATTCCTTGTTGTTATGGCCCTTTCAAAAGTCACATTCCTAAATTTTGAAAATTCATAACTAAATTATAGCTATTTAGTTAATTACCTATTTAAAAATTAAATATAATATCATTTAAAGTACCTTAGAAATCACATCCCTTTTTTTAAAACCAAAATTTATTTCAAAAGTGATGTTGACTAAACAATTTAAGGAAAATAAACATTTGTTCTTTCATGAAACCTTGTGTAAAGGAAATGCTTATGAACCTTTAAATTCAAAGTCTATATTTTCATTGAAGATTTAAAGTCTATACAACATGGTTAATGTATCCACCTTCAAAAACTAATGAAATCCCTCCTTTGAATGTTTCCTACGTTTTTGAAAACTTCAATGGGTTTAGTAAAATTTAATGGAATGTTTCTTATAGGTCCACCAAATCATACTTTAGCCTTGCATGCACTTTCCAAGTTGCATTTATAATATTATAAATGATTGATGTTAATTACTCCCTAAATTTTATTTACAATAATGCATCAAATCGTTAGAATTGCCTAAAAAATTGATATTTGAAATTACCACAATAATTGCATAATATTAAATGAAAAAAACCTAAAAACTACCAAATTATTTTCCCCTAACCATCTACATGGAGATGAAAAGACACATATTATTGTATTTTTTCAAGTTTTTTAAAAAAGCTATTGAAATTATATATTTTTAATATTTTCAAATTACATACAAATATTTATATATGAATTGCTCAAAACTATATTATGAATAAATCTAGAAAACAATGTTTTTCATAATTAGAGTTCATTAGAGTTTTAAGTAATTAAAAAATTACAAATAAATAACAACCATAATACCTTTTCAAGTTAAAAATAATTAAATTAACCATTTAAAATGTCAAAATTCAAGGAAATTACAAAGGAAGGAAAAATGAAAAAATGGAAAAATCATAAGAGATTCATACCTTAAGCCAATGCACCATTGTAGAACATGTATCCAAGACTTAACAACATTTTTCTATCTTAAATTTGATGGAACATTATGTCTCCCCATTTTTGCAAAATGAAATAATAAAACATGTTGTAAAAGGTCTCATTATATTGGAGGTTTTGAGTTAAGAGAACATGCCAAAGAAGTTGTTTATATTTATTGATGAAATTTCAAAAAACATTTTTTATTGCCAAAATGGATTTTGAAAAATAAAATAATTATTTAGCACCCTGAGTGCTAAACTTGAGAAGGTACTATGGTAGTTTTGTTTATTGAATTGTTGTGACCTTAGTCATGGGCCATCGACCAAGTCTAGGGCAAGATAAGGGTTCAAATGATTTGAAAATGAAGCCAAAGCATGGACAAGTTCAAATGTACTCCAATTTGGTGAGGGGGAAATGTGAAGGTGCACAAGGGAAAACTTCCTATTAATCCTAAATGCATTCCCACTTTTGGAATTAGGAGGGATTCATATGGAGTTTGGAGAGTTTGATTATGGAAATTGATATAACATTATCTAGTTTTTTCCAAAGGCTTGTGAAAATCTATTTACATGTTCATTTGTCTAAATAATGTAAAAGTTATGAACTCACAAAGTCATGAGGTAACAAAAAAAACCTTAACTTCAAGAGATGATTTTGGGAGTATTGCAAAAATTATCATTTTAATGTGGGTGTAGTGTTTAACAATAGAATATATTTTAGGGAGGGGAATGGTGTGTTCTTCAAAGTTCATACTATGGCAAATCTTTTAAATTTGTGTGAGCCTTTCGTTAGTATGTCAGTCAAAATGCATTAATTACCTTTTTTGTTTTCATTTATGCAATTTGATGTGATAAAAAGTTCAACTTTAAGTCAACTCATTGTAGTTTATTTCAAATATTTTGCCCCATTTGTTTAGTCATGAAAAACCAAAAATAACATGCATTTGAAATTTGATGTTTTGTTGTTAAAATTAGGATGAAATATATATATATATATATATATATATATATATATATCACCACTACAATTTAATAATTGGGGGGTTTTGATTCAAGATTACATTCACCAAAAAATGCAAATGACATGAACATGGTGAATAACCAATTCAACCCATGGTGGAAAGGTCTTATAATCATTAAGAAATAGAGGTCAATTGAAAAAATTATCATTATGATTAAAAATACCAAAATGAGTCTTCCCAATGTGAAGAACTAGTACCATGCATAAGGATGTTTGCCAATTAGTGGGAAAATGGAATTAATGGCTTTTTAGAATGGTATCAATGCATGAAGATCCAAAGGAAAAAAAACCTTAATGTTTTTGGGAATTCATATACAAAGGGTCTATTTTATGTCTATTTCATGAAATGTATGATCCCATTAATTAAGAGACATGATGACTATTGTTGGGTAGGTATTAAAATTGGTAGCAAACCCCTCTCGCTTCTTAAGATGATTATTTAATCTCAAAACTACAATTTTCAAGAAATCAAAAAACTAGTTTTGGTAAATAACTACAATTCTCCCCCCTTAAAAAATTGACTAATATTTTATGAAACTACGAATTCTTTGCTTGTTCTTTGAGGTTTTGAAATAACCCAAACCAAAGGTTTTTTTATCTTGAAAATGTTCAATAAATTTGAACCAAAAGATTTTTTATTGTAAGATTTTGAAAAATGAAAACTATAGGTTATTATCAAAATCAATTACATGTACAAAACGGTTTGTCCCAAGGGTTCAATGTTGGTTGCAATCTTTGGATTCATGCCTAGATATTGTGCAACACACCATCATCAAGTTCTAAGTTCAAGATCATAAAATTAAAAATAAAATTAATATTTTTTTCCCATTTTATAATGTTACTATAAAATCTTTATACATTGTTTAATGAATTTATTTATTAATAAATGTGTTTATGCCAAAGACATCTCAACCAATTTACAATTACATGCTCATATGAATTTCCTTCTAATCCTTAACAATTGTGCAAGTTTTGATTACAAGTTATAAATTTGAACTTGCTAGATGTTTTTCAACTCGATGATTGTCAATCAAATTAATGTTCCTAACTCATGTTACAAGTGTGGGTTATGGTATGACCCCATGCATGGTGTGAAGTCCAATGGTAGGGTAGTATTAACAATGTTAAAATTAACTAATAGTCCACACTTAAAATATTAACTAACATTAAATCTTAGGTGACATATGACATGGCATTGATGTTAAGATGATCTTGGTAGCCATTGTTAAGTGACATTAAATCTTTGAAATAGATTTTAAGGTCAAACATCAATGTTAATTAAAATTTTGAAAAATGACAAATTAACTCCAATGTTTAGCATGCATCCTTGTCTATCCTTGTTTCTTTCTTTTTTTCAAAAAGGAAAAGGAAACATGGCTTTTGTAGATGTGGATTAGATTGCAAACTCCAATAAGATTATTCAATGTTAAATACTAATTAATATCATGTGTGAACATGTTGAAATATGTTTGAAAGATTGATGGTAGCTTGCAATGTATGAAATTGCAATATTGTGATTTGTTGCACATTGTTGATGTTAAAATGATGTTAGTTGTAAACCCTAAACACCAAGTGTGTCCATACTTTTACAAATAGAAAAATACTTTAAATCCATTGTTTGCTTATCCCAAATAGAAACATATGCCCTAAAAATTGTAAATTGAAACATTACTTTGTAAAGAGAATGTGCTTTCTCTCCTTCATTGTCTTTCATTCTATTTTGCAACGACAAACAAATACCATCCTTAGCTTTTTCAAATGTAGATCCCTCTATTGCCTTACAACTTTGCTTTATGCTCTTGCCACTCACATTCACATAAAGTTGAAAACTAGACCAATTTGTTACTTTGGCAAAGCAATTGAATCAAAAAATAAAAATGTCCTTTCTTTCTTTGTCCTAACTCATAACCAACCACCTATGGTTTTGAAGTCATTTAAATTTTACACCATAGGCTTGAATTGCTCAATATACGGTAAATTAATTTGATTATATTGTTTTCACCTATCCCCATGTGTGTACAAGGCAACGATTCATTTCTTCCTTAAAACATTCATGATGTTTTTTATGATGAGGCAATCAAAGTGACCCATAGCAAAAAAAAATTAAAATTAAAATAGAACTTTTTGATGCACCACAACTAATTCACATAATTAATATAAATCACAATAAGTGCTCAAAGGTCTTGTAAAAGACTAAGCCAAAAATGATGACAATCAAAGTTATGCATATAAAAATTGTACTATGTAACATGAGATAAAGCAAAATGCACCCAAGATATTTATTTCTCAATAACACCAAAGTTTGTCCTATATCCTTTGCCCAAAATATGCTCTTGTATTGCATACAGTGAGCCAAAGGAATCATTTCAATATTATTGTATTGTTAGTAAAAGCTTCTATTTGGGGAAGCGTATTTTTTAAGAAGGGCCCCACTCCAAAAATATACTCTTGTTTTTCTGACAGAATTTTTTGGAATTTAAAAAAAAAAATAGTGTAAATTCAACTCAACTAGTTTTGCTAAATTTTTGGAGAAATTTGCCAAAATTTCATACATTCATGAATCCCAAACCTCAACAAAATCTGCAAAACACAATGGAAAGCTTTAACATACCTTGCCTTGTAGTAACCAGGCGCAGGAGATCATGTAAGATTCAGAGGAATATTTGCAGGAGGATGATGATGATGATGATGATGGCTTGTGGGTGTCGGTCTGTAAATTTCTGCAACAGTATGACAACCATAAGCTCCCAAGAGTATCCAGATACATCGTGGGTTTTGCTATGGATAGCGTTTTTGAAAGGAAAGCCTTCCTGCATACCATAGTCAAGGGGTTTGGCAAACGTTTGGATGCCAAAGCATTACCTTACAGTAACTTGCAAATCTGTATCAAAGGGACATGTATCCCATAGAATTTGTAATGGTTTTGTTTGAGCAGCAGATACTACAGAAGTGAAAATCCCTATAGAGTCTCCAGAGTAATGTTGCCAAGCCCCAATTGGGAGCACTAAAGCTTTTGCTACATTTTTCCTGCAAGGAGCAGCCTGAATGACTAGACCTAATCCAATTGTGAGGTCAAAATTTCAACCCCTTATTCCACCTGCTCAAAGAATTGGTATTCTGCTCCTCCTCCAAAATGGGACCTACAGTGTGAGCCCTGGCCAGGGCAAATTTTCTTTTTTTTTCTTGAGATTTATGGAATTGGCGCAGTTTTGGTCAGGAATTGTGCACCATGTATTCTCCCAACATACTTCCTTCCAACCCGTTGCCATTAGCAGGGAGCATACAGCTTGCAGGTATCATGCCATTGAGCCCATGCGGGAGGAAGAGGGACCTTGAATGTGAGTGCGTTGGTGACAGGCCACAGCTTCCATTAAACATGAATTGTTCATCTGAAGACTGCAGTACACCACCTGAAAATGCATTTAGTTCCCCCATGTTGAGCTCACTCTGATGGGTGGCACCCAAATCTGGGTTGCTGAACTGTTGCTGCTGGTATTCATAACCAGTGGATGGCAAAGTTTGTTGCTGCTGTTATCATAGCAACATCCATTAGAGTGAGGATTATGAATGTTGTCTACCTACAGAAAGTTTTAAGCATAATCTTAGCAGACAATTCGACCCTTTCCACTTTGAACTTCTGGCTAATTAACTCCTGTTTTCTAGCCTTTGCCATGATCTCTACAACAATGAATAAACCCTAAGCCCTAAACTCTAACCCTAAGTCCTGTAAACCATCTGATTTGGCATGCTGGAGGTACATCCATCTTTCATGATTAGTTAGCTAGAGTGGATAGACTGCATACCACAAAGTCACAGATTTTTGCATGTTCTAAAGTTATCTTCATAAGGATTGAGAACTCCTCACAAGCATTTCAGTATTTAAGTCAAACTGCTTTGACTTGAGGGATGACCCGATGTATGAGAAAGTAATAGAGATATCAGACTAACAACATATCAGCAAATAGGAAACAGAGGAGACAAGACACCCAAAAACACAGTAAAGACTTGAGGAGCAGTCACTGGTGTGGATTAAAAGGAGAAGAGAGGAGAGAGGTGGCCAAAGAGTACTCACTGGCTGTTGCAACTGTTGCTGCTGGTAGAGCTGCCGCAGCCTTTGGATCTCTTTCTTCAATGCATCATTATGTGCTGCCAAAACACACTCACCTTGAGAATCTAGTCTACACCAAAGAAGGGAAAACACAGGGGGAAGAGAAGATAAAAAACAACAACAAAAAACTGAGGCACATGAGGAACAGAATTTAGCATGCAAAAGGGTTATACAAACGAAGACCAAGAAAGCTCCCCACTTACAAGACATCATTCAGAAAAATCTGACCACTAAAATAGCAAAAAGGAATTACTTTGGTGAGCAAATCTCTGGTCCTCTTTAAGAGATTTTTTAGATCCTGGTAGACTTTTTTCTTCAGAAGGACAATCAGACTGACCACCTACGAAATGGAGAAAATTTTAGAACTACAAAGCCAATTATGGATAATGTCCAGCTTAGCAGTAATAGATATATTGGAATGAATCCAAGACATATGGATCATGTCAATACCTGCATACCCTGGTTGCATACGTTTATCAAAGATATCACACAAAAGACCCCTATGACTTTTGGTTAAATGGTTAAATCCAAGAGCTACAAGAGGAAAAGGCGTGGTTACTACATACCATCTTTGAAGCATTGATCCTGCGCAAGAGTTGCAATCCTCTGCTTGATTGTGTTGTTGTCTGCATTCAAGACAACTCTCTGATGCTCATAGAAATCAACCTGAGGAATCATAGTGGCAATCTCTGTCTGCCACATTGCAAAATTTAGGAAAACCATCAGAAAAGAGGTATTGGATCATGGGTTGTACAAAACATGTGCATCAGAACAAGACAAGTTCATATTCATCCGCCTCAACTGTTCTATGAGAAGAAGATGATGTATCCATCCCAGTTACTCAAAAGCTGCACCTTTGAAAGGAGAATGTACCAATAACCTCAGCTTCTACTGAATCTCTATGGAAGTACTAGACAAGAGTCCATAGTTAAAAGTAACCCAATGTCATGACTTGGAAGGACTTGAGACTGGTTAAAACATATCACACACAACACAGCAGAGAGACAAGTTAAGCAAAAAGGTGACAGAAAAAGAGGAGAAAAGAATGCAACTGAATGTGGTTGGAGCTGTAACAGGCATCGACTTCCAGAAGAAGCAGTCATAAAAAATACCTGGAGAGCTGTCACACTTCTCTCCAGCTCAGATATATACTGTAGCTTGCGAACTCGGGAACGCTGTGCTGACTGCCTGTTTGCCAGTATTCTGAAAAGTGCAGAACCTTATTTATCAGACTATTCTACATGCATCAACAGTTGAGTAGACTTCAGTTGCATCTATGATACCCTGAGGAAGAATAGGTCAACCACATGGCTGACACACAATCATATTGATGAAAGAAGTTTTGGACTGAGAGAACAACTGAAAATGGTACAAAGTATAGTTGGTACATTAGAGGCATTTTTTCTCGATCAAAGCTTGCTCACCTCTTGGCTCTTTTTGGATCTAGACTGGAATCAAGCCCAGCCAATGCCTGCTGCAACTCCACTTTGGAAAAAGGCTGTGTAAAACTGTCCCCATCCCCTGTACTTTGCACTTCTGGTTCACCCTTCAACTTTTCTGGCCCTCCTGCTTTGGCCTCCTCATTTGACACTTCACTGGGGCTGTTGCTTTCAGAGGGAGTTGATGGCTTTTCAATTTTTGATGCAGGGGTAGGACCTCTCTCTAATGTCCAGGTGTTGACCCCAGAGCTATGGCCTGCAGTGCTCACAGAAGCTACTACATTAATGGCCAACTCTGGCTTGGAGTTCTTGTTACCCTGGTGCTGCTGTCGCTTCAGTGCAGAATTGCTGTCATTCTCAAACAGAGACATGAGCTCATCGTCATCAAGCCTGTATTTCAAGCAGGAAATTCATCAACAAATGGCTCCATCTCCAATCACCAGCATATGTGGTTATGAAAAGCCATAAGCACAGAAAAACAACAATGGTGAATAGTGCAATGGCAAATGCAAGCTCCAGCCAGTAGATGTTGGGAAAATAAATCTACTGAGTGCCGGTACAAAACATATCCACATGGTATAAGTTGATTGCCTCTGGTACAAACTAAATAATCAGCCCTGAAGACCCTTTTTTCTGTACCTGTCAAAGTCCAAAGAGCCACTGTGGGAATGCATCAAGGCTGCACTTTGAGAATCAAACTGCTCTTCACCTAAGTTTTCATAGGAAAAATCGGCATGGCCTGTATTCAGAAAGACCATAGACTCACTAGCAGACCGCCGATGGGAGCCAGGTTTGAACAGGCCTTCAGGCACATCCAGTATTTCATCCATCCAAGAGGATTGTGTCTGAGCATTGCAAAACCCACAATTAGCTGCAATCTCTGGACAACAGTGGAAGTGTTTAGGTGGAATACCAATCAGCAGTTTGGGCTTGGTTCAAGCAGGCACATGATACAAACCTGAAATTGGAATGGAAAGTCAAGTTGAAGTACCTGGGAGAGATACCCTGCTGATGGAGTACGCTTATGGATCCCACCATGAATCAATGAGACTGAGGAGTGACCAGCAGCAGTTGATTCAAGAACTTGAGCTGATCCAAATCCTGGAAATGCAGGGATCTTGGGAGGAAGGTGAGATGGGTTCATAGGGAATGACCAACTGTTCACTGGCCACCCATCCCCTTGACCACCTTGGCTGGCCATTCTTCTCTTTGCTTTCTTTCTCTGTCTGAGATGATTCTTCTTTGACCTTACTATCCACCTTTCAATGTGTGATGATAACTGGGAACCAGGATGGTTATTTCACCCTACAGAAGAAGCTGCACTTCTTCATTTATCCCAGTGCATTCCCTGGACACATAAATAGAACTCACGTCATTGACAGAAAACATCACAACTCCCAGAACTATAGATCAAACAGCTTCTGTCTGTGGCCAATCTGTGCACACTTCACCATCGGTCAAAGGAGCTGGCCATTGTCCCACATAGTCTTACTTGATTCCCTTCATCCCTAACTTCATGCCTGAAAACTACTAGCTACAGCTCTGATCAAATGAAAGGTTGCCATCACTGGATCATACAGAAGCAGACAGCATCAACCAGACATCCCCACATTGTAAGTGCATCTAGGTTCAGATTACAGATTATAGTTGGGCTAATCCATCCTAGGGTTTTGCATCCACAGATGCCAACTGTGAGAGGGACACATATCACAATCCCTATCATTCTCTGCAACTTCATCAGGCACCATGTACCGAGACAAAACCCTAAGCTCTTGAAAGACCTCTTTGATGGTACTCACAACACTTGACTGACCAGAGAAACCACAAACACTTGTCATTATCTCCTGTGCCATTTTTCATGCCACTTTAGTCTTCTTTTCTTTACAGTAGCTTGCGATCAATCATGTGGCTCCCTTCTTCGTTCCTTAAACCCACATAGAAATGCTTCATCAAAAGCCCCATTAGGTATCCAAAGTGCAAAGCATCAGAAGTTTGGTTTTCAGGTGGGTCTCTACAGGGGAAAGCAAAATGTAGCAGCTACGACACTCACTGGACACACAAGATCTAAGAATTGCTTGGCTTTTCCCGAGCATTCCTATTTTCAGCGAAGATGTGTGCTTCTGAGAGATACTTACCATCGCACATACATACTCCTCAATGGTTTGAGTACTCCTCCATTGCTCGCGATGTATGTAGGCGCCAAGACGATACTAGGTACTCGATCTGTGTGCTCTAATTTGTGTATACGATCTCGGAATGATTCCTTGGTAGCTAGCGTATTAGTCTTGAGCTAAGCAAATTATTTTTTTCTTTTTCCTGAAAGTCACGAAGCATGAAACTTGTGCAACAACAACAACAACACGATGCCCGTGGAAGAAAACCAGCATTGCAGTGGAGGATTTGGATTACACTAAATAAGTAAGTTTCATAATAGATTCACGCAGATCATGGGTAGTAATATGTAGATCTGCCACTCAGCAAGCAACAACAGTATAGAACACCCACAACACCCAACACCCAAAGAAGACGAAGAGAGAGAAGAAGAAAAAGAAGAAAACAATATAAAACTCGAGGGACGCGCAAAAAAAAAACAACAACAACAATAATAATAATAGTGTTTGGGAATTTTCAGCGTCCCAAGAGGTTATTACAATGCAGGAACGAGGGAGGAGGTCTCGACAAAATCTGCGAAACTGTGAGACCTGTAGTAGTACGCTTCACACTGCAACGGGAGACAAGAGAAACAACCCCAATGCATCGCATCGGATCGCCTCTTGCCTTGCCTTGCCTTGCCTTTGCCTTTGCCTGGCCTTGCAACGACCGATGATCTTCAGCCGGAACAAAACAAAATCCAAACAAAAGAAAAAAAACAAACTGAGGCGGGAAATATGAAGCTTAAGAAACAAGAAAAGCCCAAACCCAAAGCTAAACCAAAAAAAAAAAACTACCAAATGGGTATCACCTCCTTCCACAGCAAACAACAACGACCACAAAAAGAAGAGACTAGATCTAACAGCAGCTCATGGCAACAAGAATCGAAAAGATAAGAAGAATTGACACAAGAATCATGACCCCCACAGCAACAGCATAAACAACAACAAGCTTGAATATTAAAACCAACAAGAGGGAGGGGGGAAAAAAAAACCCCCGAGATAAAGCAAGAACAATGATATGAATGATATGAATAACGAAGTCGTCGACGACAACATCAACAACAGAGTCAATCTCAGGCACAACAAACAAACAGTGTTGTGTATTGCAAGAAACACTCCAAAGATTGCGGATGACGCGTTTGTTTTGACGACTACTTGAAATTGATTAGGTGGGAACTAGCCTACTCGTTTAATCAAAAGCGTTTCTTTGTGTGTCTGCGCGTGTATAAATGTATGTGTTTTTTTTTTTTTTGTTGTTGCAGTCGGTACGCACTTGGAAAGAAAGAAAGAAGGATTTCTGTGTTCACCGCGTTAGAACCAAATCCTGACTAACTGGCTGTGCGGTGTGTGTCATAAAGGCACCACATGAGAGGCGCTTCCTCACCTCTTTTGTCAAAGTTTCACTCTAGTTTTTACTACACTTATTATGCTTCTTCATGTTTCCTTGTTTCACTCTAGTTTTTACTACACTTTTATGCTTCTTCATGTTTCCTTGTTTGGAATATCTATCTTTCTCTCTCTACATTTTAATTATTTATTTTATTTATTCATTTATTGGCCTTGCCTACCAAAGCAAGGATATTGTGTTTTAGATTCATTATGGAGTATATCATTGTTTCCTTGTTTGGAATATCTATCTCGCTCTCTCTACATATTATTCATTTATTTATTTATTGGCCTTGCCTACCAAAGCAAGGATATTGTGTTTTAGATTCATTATGGAGTATAATAGTAGCTTTCAAGGGATTTTGCCCCCTAGAGATTAGGTGAAATGATTCATCCTAATCTGTTTGTAAAAAGATTCACATTTCATCTTTTGACATTTTGATTTACATTTTTTAAATCATTAAATTTACCAAAAACAATTGAAAATCATGTTGCGACATTTCTCTATTGGTCTAGTATCAATTTTTTAAATGTTTAGATAGGTTCCTAAAACATGTCATCATTTAATGCGAAATCTCTTTTGGGTTCCTCATAACTAATGTGATATTAAAAACTGAAAATAAAACCATTACAATTTTTTCTTTTACAACAACATGATGATGTACATTAAAATAGATTTTTTTTAAAAATCTCCTAGTTATGACCAATTTATCATATAATATCAATTGTTGATATTAATTAATGGCAAGGCCATTGTGTATAACACACCTTATTTATTCATGTATTCCCCCCTTCTTTTCCCCCAAAACCCACCACTTTTTTGATTTGAGTCTTCCTTTCTTGTCACCCTTTGAAAATTTTCATGGAACAAGTGAAAATAGCAGAACAAGGAATGGAACCATAGAATTTATTCATGTTTTAATAACCTAAATGTCACAAAAATCCAATAAAAGATGGATGGTAGGAACCATCATAAGAGAGACAAAAAGGGAAGGCCAAAGAAAGGCCAAAAGATGCACAACCCCCATGAACCAAAAAAAAGGAGAAAAGGTAATCCTTCTCGTGGTAGGAAGTTATCTCACCCATGTCCCTTCTAATGTCACCTACATGCAAATCATGAGATTTAATAGTAATGGGAGGTCTAAAACAAACATCACCCGCCAACGCAATTTTCCTCTCTATAACAGAGGCTAAAGCTTGTTGAAGAGCAATAGTAACATGTTGTTTTAAAAATTGAATAAAAAATAAATAAATAAATGACCTCTTGATTGTCTATCATGGAAAAGACAAGCACATTCCTTAATGAAACAATCCATATCACACCTAGGTGCACCGTGCACCTCCATGGCCATTGGAATAAATTGGTGTCCCTCATGAAGCCCTCTATATTTGCGAATCTTAACGATGACATTAAGTTTCATAATGAGCCAATCTCTACATGATCCGAAAGGACCAGGTTTTTGTTACTAATGTGATGGTTACTAATTCGACATAGGAAACATATCATTGTTCTTTCCATACAACATGCCCACTTTTTCAAATGAGGGCATACATGACATCTTAAATGGCATCATGTGTGGTTATCCACTGATTTCCAAATTGGCAACGAAGTAAGTGTGTGCCAAATGCGTCAAACCCATGTCCACACTCACACGTGAAAAGATAAGATGTCAAGGGTTGAATCAAACTTAAACAAAAATGCAACGTTGAGGTGAAAATAGAATGTGCGATGTGAAACAAACAGATAGATGGCCTAACAACCAACCATAATTTTGCCCCCTCCGAACAAAAATGAATGCAAGCTTTAGATGTTGAAAAAATGGAATCATCTTCCAAGATAGACTTCAAGGATGTGTCGTGATGGATGTCCATCAAAGATGCTTGTAGACTTCGGGCGTCGATAACTACCAAACTCTCAAAAGAATGGTGCATCTCCCTAGTTACAAAAGGAAAGCCATCTCACGTTGCACGTAAGCGTGACTAAAGTAGGTGCAAACCCCCTTCAACCTGATAAACATATTCTTCCAAAATGGGTCTATCAAAAATTCGAAACCTAGGAAAACCACCAGAGCCCAACTCCCTATTAAAAAAAATGGGGAACAATCTTCCATAAAAAAGAGGCCTATACCACCAAAGGATATTAGTAATTAAGCTTGACACCTTGTTAAAGGGCCTTGAAAATACTCCCACAATCCTGAACCTATAATTTCCTCACATACCTACATAATTCTCTTGTTGAAACTCACCAAAAAATATAGGAAGGAAGAAGGAAAGGGTATTATCCATGTGATATAAAAAGGTCGACAAGCTACACATGAGGACAAAATGTCCAAAATAAGTTGGGCATCTCCCAAGATATGAAGATCATTGATATGTGCCATGTCTTAAGATAAAGTTTCATCCAAAAAATGTGTGGCAAAGTCCTAAGAACCCACTAGCACACCCAAAATGCGTGAGCCATCTTTGATTAAAGTGCAACCTTAAATAATATTTATGCCTGGAGAATACCTTGATGGACTCCAAAGCTTGCACTTTGACACCTTAACCTTAAGCCCAACTAAGGTTAATTGGGTCGAAAGGTGGTCAAAGGTGTGAATAATCTCACTCATAAACCCCACGATGTGAATATCATCTGCTAGGGATGGAAATATGCAATTAGGGGCCATGCAATGGTCTCTAAGAAAGCTCGATAATGGGCCAAAGAAAATAAAGGACCTCTTAGGGGGTCACTTTGCCTCATGCCTAAAGATGACTTAATAATGGTGACCCCCTCCACATGCCACCCATGCTAATAGTAAAAAGAAAAATGAACACCATAAAACAACCTACTAAAAGGGACAATGTTCGCCAAAAGCCCCCCAACATCACGTAATTATCTAAAAATAACAACTTGAGAAATGTTATTAAAGTGTTTTTAATGTTAACCTACATCATAGCCCAATCAAGGTGTAGGTAAAAAAAAGCTCAAATACTTCACATCCTCCAAAGGTCAATAATTTAAACTAATGGGGGGATAGGTGTTCCTAAAATGGCCCCCAAAATTATAAGACAATGGAACAACTAATAAGTCGAAAAAACACTTCGCTTATGGCAAAAGGACAAAAACCATTAGTGTCTTTTGCCATTGCCAACAATTTGTTAAACCCCAACACTATGGCCACCAACCTAGGGATATCCCCACGAACAACAACAACAGCCTAGGATAATTCCTAAAACCCCAAGATGGGTCCTTTGATATGAAACATTTCGAGAGATGCTCACATATCATCCCATAAAGCCCACCTGAAGACAAATGGGGAGCAATGGCTAGGGCTTGGGTCAATAAAGCCTTATCTAGGACAAAAATGTGCTCAGGCTAATAGTAAAAAATAGGTGGAGGGACAAGGTCTAAAGGAGGGGAGTGTAGATGGTGTTAGGCAACAATAATGTTGTTTGAAAGAATAGTTGGCATCATGGGCTGGAAAGTTCTGGGAGCGCAACTGCATTCACCAGCTTTCCTTAAAATGGTCAAAGAATCTTCCCATGAATGGTGAAAACAAGACGCGCATGAGGCACACAAAGACTCTTCCTAAAGAAAAGACCAATCGCCCACCATAAACCTCCTAAGGTAAGCAAAAACCTTTCGTTGACATGAACCTCTTCGAGTATAGTGCAAACACCAATGGGGCGACAAGAGGAAAAAGAACCATGTTAGTTGTTCATCAGGTCTCGAGCAATTCAGTCAAGGGGTAAGCGAAAAACCTACCTAACTTCGTTTTGGATGGTTCGAAGAATCCTATGAAACAAACGAAGGCACATGAAACAAAACTGAAACAACCCCAAAATGGAACTAAACTAAGCTTGAAGCCAACCCAAGAAACAAGAGGAATATAACCAAGGAAAAACACAAGAGGGGAAGACATTTACAAAAATAAAACAACCTAGATGGCTTGGGAAATGAAGCGAGTAAGAGGGTGAACATTTTTGACATGCTTCGAAAGGTCACTTAAAATGCAAAGGCCAGAACAATGAGGACAAGGGGTATCTCGAAACTATCAAGGGACACAAAGAGGGGGTCATTCAAAAAAAGGCTTCACCTTAAAACCCTTAAGAAACAAAAGCCCAAGCAGCCCTCGAAAAATGTTTTTTTTAAATAAAAAAAGAAGAAGGAAAAGAAAAGAAAAAACAAAACAAAACCCAAACCCAACAAAACAAAAATTTAACAAAACAAAACCAAACCAAAAAAAAGGGAATGAAGACTTTCCGGGAAAAAACAAAACTTTCTTGCTATTTAGGAGTTCACTAGCGATGGCCGGCTTAGTTGTTACAAGTTATATTAGTCTGCATTATTATCATTATTCTCCATTGCTCTTGTTGCCTTTTGTTTCCCTTTCACACTTCCACCCACCCCCCTCAAAATCCACTTCACTTTCTTCTCTACTGTTTTATTTATGCATTTTATACTTGCAGGTCACCATCCCAAGATTTCGTTGGAGCTTTTCTTGATTTCCTCATTGTGGTTTGATCAGATCGCCCATCTTCTAATCATGGTCTTCCATTGCTATTGTCGACGTCCTATGCGAGTTCCATTTCTGATCTCTCTCCTTGTCTAGGTTGCCATAACACTAGCACTATTGTTGAACTTCTCTGATCCGACGTCTCCAATCTAAGCAAACATAGTTAAAACTAATAACTAGGGTGAGTTTGTTTGTTTTGGGGATGGATCCCAATTTGGGTGACAATATTTATAGCCATGCAACTTTATGTCATTTTATAAGCCTAACCAATTTTGGGTGTCTTAAAGTCAAACTACACTTGGAGGAGGTAAAAAGCATAGATAACATGAAGGCAAAAAAATTTAATTTATTTCAACATCCACACATATGATATCAAGTGCCACTACATCCTACATGGATGTTTACATGACACATCAAGGTAACTCAATGTTAGGAGTTGAAATAGCTAGCACGTAATCTAGAAGAAATGTATATTTCAAAATTAAAATGCCATCTTAACTAAACATCTAAAAAAATAGTTCTAAATAATTTTGTGTTAAGTTACACACACTGGCCTATTCCTGTACATCACATTGCAAGCTTTCTCCCCTTTCACCAACCCAATGCTAAAAAAACACATGTGATTGTGATAGTAATTTGTTGTGTCAAAATTTTGTTACGACAAGGATTTGTTGTTGGGTCCAAGCATGCTAAAATATGCCACAAAAGGATGTTCGAATATGTAGAAATTGAAAATGTCAACTTTGGGGGCTTGTAAGTATGTGAAAACTATTGATGTTGAAATTTATAATTGGATGAATGTATCAATTGTGACATGGACATGTTTTTAGATATATAAGAATAAAAATTAACATTTTTAATGTGGTATTTTAAATGTATTGTGCAAAAATAAGGCCTTTTGCACATTTGTAAAAAGTTTTTTTTCATATTTATGAATTAAAAATTAAAAATTTCAAATATAATGAATACTAGGAAATAGCTAGAATTATCCATTACCAAGTTTTAAAAATGAATTATCATTTATATGCATAAGGAAAAGTATTTTTTAAGTGCCAAGTGGCATATCGGCATGGAAAAGTATTTTTGAAAGGGTAATCATTGTCAAAATATGACAATTCAACATGCAAAAGATACCCAACCAGGGCCTTCATAACTCAACTATGTTGTTTTTCTCCTCCACCAACTTTGAATTTCTCCAAGTTTAGGCTCATAGTTAGCAACAACAAGTATCGAATAACATGCAAGTATTTCACTTAAAAGAAAATATCTTGAACTTTTATTATGTAGCAACATTTAGTTGTCCAATTATCTTTTAGAGAATGATGACATTTGTTGGATCAAGACTAAGAGTGTGGACGAGACAAACTAAAAATGGGGTTCAATATTAGGGTTTCGAACGGGGTTCAAGTTTAGGGTTTCGACCTTGGGTATGGCAATGTTTTGAGGTTGTTGGTCTCTCGTAAGCTTTGGCAAGGCGAAGGGCTAGATTTCCAAGCTATTTTGATTATTTGCCTTCAGGTTTTCAAATTTGTTGTTTAGGTTTTCAACTTCTTTTTATAGTTATTTTCAAAATACAAAATTTGTTTGGGTCTTCAACTTTTTTTTGTAACTTGCGGTTCTCTAGTTTTTGTTTGCAAGATCTGGAGATGGACAAGCTTTCTTACGACTTACTACATTCGTGTTTGTTCCACTAGCTATGGGATCCTTGGCTCTAATGTTGGAAATTTGCGCCTTCCCATGTAGGTAGAAGTACAAATTTCCGTTTCCTAATTTTCCCAAGTCATGGACATTCATCTTTCGAAGTCTAGGACAAATGAGTGACAAATTCTCCTAGGTTTCTTTACATTAACCATAATCTCATCCTTGTGGTTTCTATGGGTTTTTATCTGTTCTACTATCATGTGTTTAATTAGCTTTAGCCTTGGTTGAACCATCTTCAAGCTAAAACCAAGGTGCTTGAAAGCTTCATTGGAGGCCCATGTGATGGTGTTGGCAAGTTCAACAATAGCCTTGGTGATGGAGGCAATTACTACAATTGTTGGAGCTACATATGTTATATCTAAACACCTTATGCAACTCCCAAGTTAAAGGGGTACTAAAACTAAATTTGTGTGCCCAAACACTTTGACTTTGTTCCAAGACTAAAGTTGCTACAACCATTGCATCCTAAACATTATTTTGTAATTACTAAAGTTTCTTATTTATTTCCATTTGCATCTGTATTTTTTGAAATTAATAATCACTACCAAACTCATATAGTGAAGGACCATTAGCACATCTTACTGTGACATGCCCTGGATCCTCATGTTGAAAATGATCTATGTACTAATGGTACAATTGGCAAGTTGTTTAATGTTTAGAGGGGATGACCTGCATTGTTGAGGTCATTAGTTTGATTTGGGAACTTTGTATTTTGAACTATACATGTATGGTTCTATCATAACTTTTATTAGCACGATGAATGGAAAGTCACACCCTTTGTTTTCACTTAGGTTCTTTCTGTCAAATTTAGGTTGAACATGATAAATTGAAGTTCAAATTGGAGAAACTTCATGTTGGCAAGAACTTCAAAAAACTAGATGGAGATGTTGATGTCTAGGTATGATCCCTATGACCCAATGTTTTTTCTTGGTATAGGGATTGCCTTGATTTTGTTAAAAGCCATTTTGTTGTTCTGTGCATAGCTTGCATCTTTCACTTCTCACACTAAATTGAAAGTTGTACTATTAAAAAGGTGCAATAATGTGCAATTGATAATGTTGTGCAAGCTGTAAGCTTGCTAAAAGAGTATGTTATAAGAATTCAAGAATTGGTGTGTGAACTGCTTCAAATTTAGAATTTGAAGTTTCCATCAAAACCATCCTCAAGGCTTGATTCTTCTAATTCCTTTGACATTTATGGAGACAACATGTCACGACTTGACTTTGAAAGTGCACGCACATGTTGATGGATAATGTTTTTTACCAATTGGTAAAATATATGTCATTACTACATGTTGTTAATAATGGATCCTTTTCATTCTACTTTAAATTTTGAAATATTATAATTTTTTGATGTCTAAGATAAACTTCCATGCTACTTGTTTCTCTTTAGGTGAACTTGCCTTACATTAGATTCTTCTATTCAAAGGATTTTATTGTTACACCTTTTGGTCATAAAACATTCATTGGATACAATTTCAACATTATTAGAGTCAAAAAATTGCCATTTTCAAAATTTTCCATTTTGTGTAGGTTGAGATGAAAATATTTCAAAGATTTGATCTCGTATACCTAAGGTTTCATTATGAGAGGAAGCTTGAAGAACTAGAAGAAGAAAAACAATATTTGTAGGTATAGTTTTGCATTTCACTTGTGACAAAGTTCTATGGGTTGGTTCCATGTCACTATTGTATTATTTACAACACTTTTCATGACAAGCACCATTGTTTACCTTTTTTTTTAAACTTGTATTTTTTAAGTGGCTACAATGTTTGTTGCTACAATCAAGGTGAATAATGACATGACTTGTTCATGACCCTAGTTCATATTGTACGTATAAATTTATGTGGACTATGTAGGGGGAAAGAGACATGTTGATAACAAACCTTGAAACTTTTACAAATGCTGCTGAATATGGGAGCATGATGCAAGATACTCCCATGTAGAAATGTAAGCCATTGGAAATAATTTTATCATAAAAAATTCTCATGTCATTATGGCAAAAAGTAGATGATAGTAGTGTGTCTATTGATAGGCTTACTCCATAACTTAGTGGCATTAAGTTCTCCATTGTTGTCACTAGGGGTAGATAGACTTGAAAAAAAAACAAGTGAATTAATTTGATCGCTTTAGCGAAAACAAGGTAATGTTCAAGGGCTTCCAAATAAAAACAATTGTAGGAGCAACAACTAGTCACTGCGCCTCACAACTTCTTATTTCCCAAGTAGGAGGGTGGCAAGTGCAAGAAGGTGGATTGTGGCCACATTGAAAAAGAGTCTAACCAAAACTTCTTTTGATGTTCAAAGTTTGCAACTATTTTTCCAACATGCAATTGTGTATGCTTTTGTTGTTCCTTTTCAATGCATCTTTTGAATGTCATTAGTATTCAATTTTCCATTATCTGAAACAAAAAATTGTTGTTATAAAATGGGTTTTTCACTTCTCCATCATATGCATCTGCTTGTGATATGATGTTCAATTCCTAATGTGGTGAATCAAATTTTTTTCTTGAGTCATGGTGAGTCATAAAATTTAAAGTTTCCAATCAAATCCTAGCAAACCCACTATTTATCTTTCAAATTTTATAATGAAACCAATGCTTGCTTAAGGGCTAGTTTTGTGTTGCAGCTCTCAAAATTGGAATCTTGAACCTTCATGTAACCTAATCAACATGTGGAATGCCCTTGAGCCGTTCAAGCTACAATCCTAGGTTAGTTTTCAATTTGGTCCTAAGAGGTTCAATATTTTGTCAAATTTTTATTTAAGTCTTGAAAGTTATGAAGTCCTAAATGAACTTTGATTTTGTTCATCATTTTGAGCTTTATTGATCCTAATGTAAATTCTGTTACATAGGAGTGCCATTCAATATGCTTACATTTGTGTTATTTGTGTTGCAAGTATTATTTCACTTGTAAGTATAGTCTTTTGCCATCCCAAGTTTCTTTTGTTCCTAAATTATAGATAAACATGTTAATTGCAATGGGGAATATGTAATCAATTTTTAATAATTTAATATTGAAACAAAAGGAGGTTAAAAATGAGTTTTCAATTAGGTAGCCCTAAATAAAGCAAAACTATTGTTTATTTATCTGGTTCTTTTATAAAACAATAGTAACATGGGGAACATGAAGAATTTGAATCGGGCAAAGAAATTGGAACTTGCAAAGGCTTGATGAATTGCAACACAACAATTAACAACAAAAAAGGTTGTTATTTCAACTAATATAGTTGTTATTGCAATCATACGATACTAGACATCACTTTTAATTTTTGGATGTGATCATATGTTTATGTCTAGATGTGATTATATTCATTTTTGTGACTAATTTGTACTTAAAAACCTTGGATTGGGGTGTTTGTACATGCGTACCAAAAATTATGAAAATAAAAGGGTTGAGGATGCAAATCAATGTGTTGCCAACATAGCAGCCTTGGCCTCCCAAAGTAGTTAATGTCGCAACCCCACTTTGAGGGAGTGTGAGGATGAAATTCACATTCCCAAAATTGGGACTTGGGAGTCTTCTGGAACTCCCGAAATTTCAGAGTTCAATTATAGGGGTCAAAACACCTTGCATTAGGGTGTTCTTTATATCATTGGAAAACTATCAAAGTGTAGATGTCGAAAATGGGCTTGCATGGGCCATTTGGACATCTACAACACAAGTTATGGCAAAAAGAAGGGCCAAAAGTCAAACTGCTAGTTTGTCTCCCGACCACTAAAAGTCAGGAATCAACCCAACCCTTGTGCGTGTAGGTGGAGTGCAATACACCGTTGGAAAGCTCTCAAGGAAAGCTACAAGTTTGCTTTAGACCTCATCCCAATCGGAGGTCTGAGCAAAGAGTTATGACCTTACAAAGTCCCAGAAGTCCAAATCGGGACAATTTCGAGACTCCTCTTTAGGAGTCCCAGGACAAAAAGTCATTCAGATGTGGGTGCCGTGGAGAGGCATAGAGTATACTATATGGGGGAAGGTGGTGGCTTTCCCCAAGTCTGGGCTGGGTGAGTCATGTGAGTCCAGAGTTGCCCGTGGCTTGTCCTAGCACCAAAGGTGCTCCTGAAAGTGAATTAATGAACTTGTTGGTTGGTTTGATGCAGGTTTGAGTAAGTAAGTAAAGCTTGTCACTCTTCCTAGTCCCATCCCGAAGCTTTAACACGCCCCTCTACCCCTTCTAATGCTGAGAGTTGGGAACGTGCCCCGAGTTCCTCACAATTCTGCTATTGAGTACCTTAGACCCAATTTGGGTCTAACTAGGAACTTGGGAGTGCATCAGCCAAGATGGTTCAACATTTGTTAAAACTCATATGAACAAACATCGAAGAAAGTGCATCAAAGTTGTTGAACGCATGACTACCATATTATTTAGTGAATGTCCACAAGTTCATTATTGAGGATAGGCAAGAAATCCTTAAGAGGTTCTTGGACATAAACAATGTTCAAAAACTACTTCTAGAGTTTACTCGAAATGCTAGAGGAACTGAATAGAAATTAAGTGTCCTTGAAAGCCTAAAAATAACATATGCACAATTGAAATCTCAAAAATCAAAGGAAAACCTGCCAATCCATAATTTTTTTATAATTGCAGTGGCATCAAATCAAGTCAAGACTTCTGAACAGTTCATTTCAAAAACATTTGGTAATACTAGATACCTTTAGGGCAATTCTGTAACACAGTGGTTACATGTGGACTTCATTAGGGGGAACTTTTGGGGAAGACTACCATGGAAGTGCTGTTCAAATGCTTTGCGTGAAGGTGACCTTTAGTTGGTCTTGAATTTTTGGGACACAACCACAACAATTTCACCAATACGGAAGGATGTGAAGCACCATCATATAGGAGTGAAGACATTTGAAGACCATCCTACTCATTTACAAGAAACACATGTATTTGCATCTATTGAAATTGGCATTGCATTGTGCCTTCACTACTTGTGCCAATCCTTAGTTATGTTTCTACTTCAATGTACATGTGATGTCACCCAAGAAATATGTAACTACTTGTCATTGCAGTTGTACTCCAAAATTGTGGCCATAGCTCTTTGTTATGCATTTGAATACTTATGGGCATTATTTTGTACTTGCCAATCTACATGACTATTCCCAAATCTTGTTGATTATTTGTGAACTACTCCCAAGCGTTGTTGGTTATTTGTTAAGCTACCTTTGGTACTTGCATGTCTAAGTTATGCATTATAGTTGGTAACATAACCCTTTGTTACTTGTCATTCAACTAGTTTGACTTTTTTTAAAGATGATAGTTAGAACAAGTGAATTCACAAAGGAACATGTCAACAAAAAACATCAGATTTTCAAATAGTACCAAGTTGATTTGAAAAATATGAAGTCATGTCCTTTTGAATGGTGAAAGAAGCAAGAGTACATGTTTCATATTGTTGATTTTCTTACCTGTCAAGTTTTAGGGATTGTTAAATCACAAATTGAAATAAAGAAAAAAAAATTAAAATATTCATTATTTTAAAGGCCTCATTTGTAATCAAATCACTTAAAAATTTTGATATTTGTGAACTAAAATTGATCCAATGATTCCAAAATCGATTGTAAATCTTCTTATAATTTACTAAAGTTAATTGACACAAATTCAGATTTGGAAGAAGAGTTTGAAAATTTTGAAGACAACTTTGAAGATGATGAAGTTCTGAAAATATAAATATTTCAAAAAAGATAATTTGTTGTAACATTGTTTGTGGGGGAGAGGGGGATGTGTTCCCCATGGTGTTTCCAAAATCACCTCAATTTTATCCCATATTGTTTAGCCAAATTTCAATTTCCACATATATTTGAGCTCCATATTGTTAAACACTATCAATGACGATCAACTTTTTCTTTTCAATTCCTTATGTTTTCATATGGTTTTTAATAATTCATCAATATTTATGTCAAAAAAAATTCAAATTAATATACATTTCAAGGACTTGAAAAGACAAATGTTAATTTGTATTTTCACATCCATGCCGATGGATAGGGAAAAGGAGTGAGGTAATTATAAAATGGAGGTAGTTGTTAGGGAAGGTGGAAGATACTTGTTAACAAAGTTAATAAGAAAAAGGAAATAATTATCAAGAAAAAAAAAAAAAAACACTTCAAATACTTCTAGAAGAGCATCTCCACCAGTGATCAGTATGTTGGCCTTGCACTGAAAATCTTAGACGAACGCAAGAGTGATGTCCAGTGAATCCATGGGAAGACCTATATGACCCTCCTAAATAGGTAGCTTCCAGGGCCATTGAGGATCCGTGGAAGGGTCTAATGAAGGGTTAAACCTTGTCAAACTCCATTAAACAAAGCTCTCAAGCCCATGAAACCTTGTCAAACTCCATTAAGCAAAGCTTTCAAGCCCATGAGCTTTATGAAAAGCGAAAAGCCTCCCATACAGCAAAGGAGGAAATCAAGCTCCTTTCGGAATCGAATTAGAACCGGAATGGGAGGTGTTGCCCCATTTTAAGATACATGGTAGGGTTTTAAAAAGATTCTACTTAGATATAAACCCTAAACCCTTACATTTTTATGCAAGTTATTATATTTGATCGACTAATTGTACATAATTAATGTTATTAAATCTCTACGAAAACAAAACGCACAAGTGAAAACCTTGTACATTTTTGTATCATTAGTTCACTAAACATACCTACGAAAATAAATTCAGACCACCAAATCTAGCAATTTCATTGGCCATAACATTTTTTTTGCACACCTACACACAAGCCTATTTATCACCGCCTATTCAACACCTCTCTGTATATTAATTAGTACACTGTTATTGTAACCCTTGTCTGTATACAAATAAGATTAAAATTTTGTTTAGTTAGGTGTAATGGAAATGAAATCTAGTCTTAAACTAGACCAGTTAGCTAGTTACTAGGGTGGTGAAAGGGGAGTTACTCCTATTACAAAATAAAAAACTAAAATTAAATTCAAATGAGCAAATTATTGTGAAGGAAATATAATGGATCTTTGGGAATATTATATTTGTCGAAACAAAAACTTCAAAAGCCATTAATTGTTCAACAGACGTGTGTTGAAGTTGCCAAGGCATTACATACCAATATCATTCCCTTCTACGAAATTGAGTTAGCCTCAGAGTCAAGTCATGGTCACATATCGGTAAGAGTGTTTGAACTCGGAGTGGATGTGGGATTGCAAGCTATGATGTTTTACATTAGCACCGCAATTCTTACCTTAACAAATCCATTGACTTCAAAGGGAAACTTCCAACATTTCTCAAAGTAATAGAATTAGTAGTATAAAGCTGCCAAGGTATGATGGACCTCCAGTACACATGAGAGCCACCCCCACCACTGGTGGTGCTGAGTATGTGACCCTGCAAAAATATTTTCTCACATCCAAGTTTCGTTATTTAAGACTTTTTCGCAACCCCACCCATCAAACTGAGAATGGGACTGCAAATATGTGGGAACTACTAATAGCAAACCAGCTGGACCAATCATTATGTTTGGCAAATCGAAAATAGGGAGCAGCAGTCAGATCAGAACAACCCTTTTAAAATTTACTCACCTCCCAATTCCCAGAATTGTCAAGCACTGTCGGGTTTATGATCATCACTCTTGACAAGAGTCAAATTTGTGAGCTGCACTCTGATCATCTGTCTCCCTTTGTCGAGAGGGTTTCTTGTCAACGTTACTCCTAGAAACTTTAGGTTCAAGCTTGATCAGAGTCAAATGGTGGCAGGAAAAAAGTACATAATTATCACTCGACTACAATTTTACATGCTATGAAACTTCCCGTCAACACAGGAGTACCTTGCCAGCCAAAGCACCGCATGTTTTGTTGCATAATTAATTAATTTTGAAAATTTGAAATTTTCATTTCAAAAATATATATATTTCTGGAAAATTCACTACTTTGCCTTGCAGAGATTTTTTTTTTCGGGTTATTCGAAGAAAAATATTTTTTGAAAATTTTAACATTTCTGAAAAAATAATAAAATTAGTGTTGAAGCTGCCAAGGTGTAGTAGGGTTGTAGCATGTGCCGATGAACTAAGATGTGTTGCCAGCCAGAAGCAATCTTGATCAGTAAGCATATTCAGGACTATGTGTGGACTCTGTGCCTTGTGAAGATCTGAGAACAATGACAATTTGAAGTGTAAGATGGCTTCAGGACTTGTCTTCTTACACAAACAAAACAGCAAAGTGTGCCAGAAAACTGTCTCTTATTATGAGGACCACTCTGGATAAGTCAGAAATCAATGTGTGAAAACCTTGCTTAAATTTTGCATGTCCTCCGCATGCAACATGTAAGTACCTACTAATGGTTCACTAAAGCTAGATTCACACATGATGCTAAGTTCCGTGTTAAGTCAATGTTAATTTTTTTTTTGATTTTGGGGTGTATTCACATATGTAATGTTAAGTAACATTGTCCATGTATGTGATGCGGCATCCTAGTTGGCAAGTGATGCTAACTTGATGTTAAGTGTAGGGTAAAGACCTAGGGTGACGGCATTCTCAAAATAAGGGGCCTAGGATGAGGCAATAGCTGAGTCTGGCCCTGCATTTTGAGAATGTCCCTCACCCTAATGCTTTGCCCTATCATAAAGCAAGAGGCAAAATCTATCATGATTCAAACCTATGTTATTGCCACAAAACTCGCCTCCCAACTCCTGCCCACCTAGTCCAAGAAATTGGATAGTTGGTTGTCACATATAGCGTGTAGGCCAACCCAACATATGCAAGAGCAAAATAGTGTAGTTGTTGTTGAGTTGTATGGTTAGAGCATCTCCACCGGTGCTCAGTATGTGACTCCAGACAGTAAAGTTTATTGGGAAAAAGCCAAAGTGTGCCAGTTTAGCTCAGGAAATTGGTTTTTCTGCACCAATTTCGTGCAGCTCGCCATGGCTGGTAAAAGTCGCAACACAGTTGTGCACCTCCATAAAAGAGTGTAATAAATTGGACCTAACTGCGTCTCAGTATTTCTGATTGGTCGATCATAATGATTGGTCTAGGTGGTTTGCTATTGGTAGTTCCCAAGTATATGCAGTTCTAGTTACAGTTTTATTGGTGGGGTTGCCCAAAAACAAAACAGCTATACTTCGACATTTAATTTTACTATCCCGAGTAACATAGTGAGCACCGGTGGAGATGCTCTTAGGGCGGGCACATGTATGGCCAAAGAGAGTGAAGCAGTAGTGCAAAGAAAAATACAAAACAGTAGCGGGTGGTGAGAAAGAAAGAAGAGCACGGCGATGATGAGAAAACAAGGAAGAGCACGGCAAGAAAGAAATTTTGATATTCTGTCTGGATTTTTAAAAATCCATGGTGGATATTTATTAATCGACTGAATCTCATTATCTTTCAGATTCGGGGTCAGGATATCATTTCAAATAGCATCTATTTTTGATATCTATAGAGTTTTTAAAATTATATTCAGGTCTGATATTTGAATTTTTTGGATATCCGCCCAACATTGGATTTTACCCTTATTTCCTCTCAGTGCTTTCTGTATGTTAGGGATTTTACCTTTAGACATGCATTGAGGCCTTGTAAATGAACTGTGGGTTTCCATATTTGTAACACTCTGGGAATGGTTTGTGAACAACAAGCTTTAGATAGATTTTTGTACACTAATCCTTGAGAAGCTCTTAGTTGCAAAAGTATAGTTTCTTGTACCTTGGCCTAAAACCAGTTGTCTTTGGAAGCTTACACATGAACAGCTAGTAACTGGATAGAAATTTCCAACTATAATTTTATAATAATCAACTCTTTTAATAATATTCACAATAGTCCCCAAAGACCCAATAATGTGAGAGAGATATGATTTTGTCCATTAGACCACATTTAAAGCTTGCCTATAGAACCCAATGCTAAATGATGAGATTGTTACACATGCCATCTACTAAACTTGAGTAGTTAAGGTCGATAGTCTGACAGTATAGAATCGGTAATTTCTTATCAAGTATTGCACATGGGTCATGTCAAGTGTTGAGCGGGTATTAGATTGGCCTTCGGGTATTACATTGGGTGTTGTTTTTTCAAGAAACCCGGCCTGACCTCCTACTCAGGTATTTGAAGAAGTTAGTACCCACCCTCACTTCATAACCGTATCTTTTATAGGCTCAAATATTTGTAACTGTACTTGACCTAAGGGAAAAATATGTGAAGGATATCTAAAAAAAACTTAGATTCATACTCTTTTAATATTCAAGCGTATGCCTTTTTTAGTAGGGTTAGGGTTTAGGGCTTTGGGTTTTGTGGTTTCAGGTTTCAATTTCCATGTTTCTTTGATTTTTTGCATTTGTTTTTCATGTTTGCAACTTACATTATTCATTTTGAGCTTTTTGTCAATGTGTGTCGTTGAAATTATGGGTGTAATATATTGGCTATTAGAGCTTTTTACAATGAATCAAGCTTTTTCAAAAAAGCGTGGTGAATATAAAACCCAATGAGTTACAAGAAGGTAAGTGCTTTTATAGCTTTGCAACCTCCTTTACATTAAAAACACATTGTTTTTGTTTTCATCTTTTGCACCATCATCTCTACATTGGTGAGTATTAGAAAATTTTATGAAAGTTGCAAAGGTGGGGGAGGATGAGGGTTTTTGATTTTCAACATCTACAATGATTGTGGACAATTTTTTGGTATTTAACCATTAAGTTTCATTATTCATTGTGTTTCATTGATTCATTCGTCTTACACCTTGATGCAGCTTGCATTGTGTTTAATTTGTTGGAAGGTGCATTTGTGAAACCACGAGGGGTGGGGAAGTTATTTCCCCTTGTTTATTTTTCACAACTATTGCATTTGTTCACATTAGTCCAACAATGGAATGCAATTCATTAGCCTAAATCATTATGTAACTTCAGAATTGAAGTAGGTTTATTGCACTTTAGTCATTTCACCTTGGTTAAAGTAACGTCAATATATAATCATTATGTAATTGTCAATTTTTATTACTAATTAACATAATTCACTACCAATTGAAGTAATTCATTACAATGAATAAGTTTTTAAAAAATGTTGTTGTTTTAAATACTAAATTATATACCTTAAGTTATTCTACATTATACCCTATGTTATTTTAGGCTATTCCATTCTATGTTATTCTAAAATATTCCACTTAAAAATATTCTAGCATATTATTAGTTATTATGTATTATTTTACCATAGGTTAATTTTAAATATTCCAGCCTAAGTTATTATTGGTTATTCAACCTTAGGCTTTTCTATGTTATTATACATTACTCAAAATAATTCCACCTTAAGTTATTCCACCTTAGGTGTTTTTTGGTTTTTTTTTTACAACTTCACCTTAGGTTATTTTACATTAAATTTTTTTAAGTTTTTTTTATTCTGTTATTTTAGGATATTCCACCCTATGATATTTTAGGATATTTTATAATTTATTTCACCCTAGTTATTTTAGACAATTCCACCTTAAACTATTACATGTTATTTTCAATTATTACAAGGTATTCCACCCTTGGTTATCTTACATTAAATTGTTTAAAGCTAATTTTAACTCTATTTAATCATTATAAGTTATCTCGTCTTAAATTATTTTAGATTATTTTAAGTTATTCCACCTTATGTTATTTGAGGCTATTATGCCTCACGCTACTTTGACAATTATATATTTGGTTAATGTAATTTAGTTTGTTATGGATTATTTCACCATATGTTATTTTAGGCTATTTTTAATTATTATACATTATTTTCCATTAGGTTATTCTATTATATTCCAAGTTTTTTATTTTATTTTATCCTTGTTGTTGTAAACTATTATACCTTAGTATAAAATAACCTATAATAATATAAACTAAAATGACAATTGAATAGCTTTGAATATTTTGAAATATTATTTTTTATTTAAAATTAAAAAACTTAAGGTAAAATAATTTAGAATAATCTAGAATAACATAAGGAATAACTTTAAATAAATTTAAATAACCTATAGTAAAATAACATAGGATATAACTTAAGGTATAATTTTACGTACATGACCTTCCTTATAATAACCTATGGCATAGCTTATAATAACTTATGGTATAGCCTAGAATAATTTAAAGTAAAATAATGCAAAATAACCTAAAATAATTTTAATTAACCAAGGATATAACATAAAGTGGAATAATTTATAACATAAAGTAATTTAAAGTGGAATAACCTAAAATAACCAAAAAATTGAAATAAAATAATTTTAAAAATCTAAGGTGGAATAGCCAAAAATAACCTAAGGTAGCATATCCAAAAATAACATAAGGTAGAATAGCTTATAATAGTAAAAAATATATATGGTAAAATAACTAATCATAACCTATGGTGGAATAACCTAAAATAACTAAGAATAGCCTATGGTGGAATAGCTTGAATTAACAAAAAATAAGTTAAGATAAAATAATCAATAATAACCTATGATGGAATAGTTAAGAATAACCTAAGGTAAAATAATCAATAATAATGTACAGTGGAATAGCCTAAGATAATTTACATTAGCTTAAGAATAATTTAAAATAGCTTGCACTAATTTAAAAATAACCTAGGAAAGATACCTAGGTACATTAAGAAAATAATGTGGATACGTGACGACAAAATATATGACTTATTTAAATTATGGTTCAATGGTTAAGGATTTATTCCTTAAACATGCATGTGGCAAGAGGTGAGGGGTTCAAACCTTCATGCTTGGACCTTAAATTGATGGGCTAAATTTAAGTTCCTAATTTAAGTTAGGTGGCTTTAGTTAGAATGGGTTCCTGATTGTTTGGCTGAACTTCTTAATTAATTATTAATGATCTCATTGACAATGAATTCAATTAATTATTAATGAATTCACCTATCCACAACAACTAATCCATGTTCATTAAAGGTCAACCACTTTCACTGTGGTAAATGTGTTCAAGTTCATTCAAAATTTAATGAAACAGATAATGAACTTGGACACATATTTGTGTAATGTCATTTATTCATCTACTTCATCAATTTTCAACACGCCATAAATTTTTTTCTTTTTTTTTGCACCTCATCTTTTCAACTTCTTCTCACATGCATGAGGCTATGTGGGTGGGGAAATATTTTGAAAAAAATGAAAGAACTTTATTTTCTAAACCCTAAACTTTAAACCATGTCACATTATGATTATTGTTGAGTTTAACGTTTAGTAAGTTTCCACAAAGTCCACAAGTTTTTATGTTTATCTTATGTTGGTTTCTTAATGAATGTGGTAATGGCCTCTTCTTCATGTCCTATCATGAATTTTCATGATATTGGTTTTAATGAAAAGGTCCTTTTAGCTTCTACAAAATATGACAACAACACTATTGGGAATGTGTAGGTTGTGTGAAAAGGTGGGGAGTTAGAGATTATAAAAGTTGTTGTTAAAAGGCACAATGGTGCATACATCATTAAAGTGCATTGAAAGAATTTATGAATACAATGACTTATTTGGTAGCCACACTACTAAACTTCATTCATCTAGGCATTTTTTAAGGTGAACAATAATCAACTTATGAATTTAGATCATAATCAAATCATGAAACATATAATTTGTTACAATGATTACGGTGGTCTTCATATCATGGCCATGCACACCATGTGCACAACAACACATCTTGGGTTTTGTGACTAGTTTAAAAAACATTTAAAAAAATAATATTATGATTACAGCTACTTGGTCACAAAAATTACTATGTAGTTGCAAGGGACATGAAGATGCCATCTGGCATCATGGTTTTGCGACTTTAGTCAATATGATAATTTGCTCAATTTTTGGGAAAATATAATATTATTATTTTGAATTTATATTAATATATTTGAATGATTTAAAATTAGGAATTCAAAAATACCATTTATTTTTGCGACTAATAGTAACCAATAATAATTCAATTTCTAATGATGATGGTGTGGCATGCCATGCATCAACAAGCAGTTAGAACTAGTAGTCAATTTCATGACTCATGACATTCATTTCAATAAAATTACATTTTTTGATTGGTCAAAAATGTTCATAATGCTAAAACATGTATTTTACAACTTGTTTTATGCAATTACAACATCTAATATGATTAAGGAAATGACTAAAATGTATTTAATAATTAGTTATCAACCTATATAATGATTTATGACACTAATTTCAATAAAATTACATTTATTGATTGGTAAAAAATGTTCATAATGCCAAAACAATTTTTTTACAACTTGTCATATGCAATTATAATGTCTAACACAATTAAGGAAATAATTAAAAATTTCTTTTGTAATTAATAATCAACTTAATGATTCATGACACTAATTTTAATAAAATTGCATTCATTGATTGGTAAAAAATGTTCATAATGCCAAAACATGTCTTTTATGATTTGTCCTATGCAATTACAATGTCCAACACAATTAAGGAAATGATTATGAATGTTTTTAACAATTAAAAATTTAAAAAATGATTCATGACATTAATTTCAATTAAATTACATTTTTTGATTAGCAAAAAAATGTTTATAATGCCAAAATATGTCTTTTAGGACTTGGTTTATACATCTACATGTCCAACACAATTAAAAAATAAAATATGAATGTTTTTAATAGCTAGTAATCAACTTTATGATTCATGTAACTAAAAACAATGATTTAAAAAAAAACTACAATCGCATAGGACTAATCATTTTATTAACCAAATTTAGTTTGAATAACCTAGTTTAATTTATAATTTATTATAATTTAGCCATATTTAATCATGTATTGTTTCAATAATGAACTTTATTTTAATTTTTTCAAATTTAACCAAATATTTAACATAAATATTCAATTTAACTTAATTTATCATTGTTTACCCATGTTTAACCTAAATTATTATTTTAAATATAAATCACATTAATTTAGTTATACATTAATAATCTTCAACCATGTTTAGCTTAAATAATTGTGTTTAAAATGGTTTAACCAAAATAATTGTGTTTAACCATGTTTAGTTGAAACAATTGTGTTTAAACATGTTTAGCCATGTTTAGCCTAAATAATTATGTTTAACCATGTTTAGTTTAAATAGTTGTGTTTAGTTTCTATATCAATTTAGCCATCTTTAACCTAGGTGATTATTTTTAGCCAAAATTATTTAAAGTAATTATGTTTAGCCATGTTCAAATTGATTTAATTTATGTTTAGCTTAAATTGGCCTAGTTTAAATTAGGTTTACCATATATTACCTTAGGTCTAACCTAGCTAGGTTTACCTAAGCTTAATTTAAGTCTAGCTTAAAGCTTAAATATTCCTAATTAGATTAGACTAAGCTAATTTACTTTTAACACAAGGAAGCTTAGGTTAACCTAAGTTGGGTTTACATGTAGTTTAGGTTGACCTAACTCATCGTAAGTCAACTTAGGGAAGCTTATGTTAACTTAAGCTAGGTTGGTACGTAGTAGGTAGGTTGTGTAGAAGGCATGAAAATAACCAAGTTTATAAAATTTTCTAAACCAAAAAGGGAACTTGAGAAGGCCTAATTCCAAGTCTAGATCATGAAACAAGAAAAACAAAAACAAGAATAGAACATGTGTGAGACAAAAATTTAACAAAATTTTATTACAATAATGAAACAAAAATCAAATAAGGTTGTGATAAAAAAAAGGTACCAAAAACTAGTTTGAACATATTAAAAGTAATTAAAAGTCTTATTTCTATTTATACCTTAAGGACTTAATTCAAGGAAATTTCCATGGAAATTTTGTTTTCATGTGTGGCCCATGATTACCCATGTGTGACCCATGTTTGGACTAAAAATGAATTAAGAGTGAACTAAAAATGAACTGATAGTTAATTAAAATTGAATTAATACTTAATTAAGAGTGAATTGAACTAACCATTAATTAATAATGAATTAAGATTGTGGTATTGGCAATGATGTTGACGATAATGTTGACAATCATGCTAGTGATGATGTTAACAATGTCATTCGTGACAAGTTGACCAATGTCAACGTAAGGTGGCATAATTTAATATGAGATTAAAAAAATTGATCTTTATAACTTTGTGTTTAATAAACTTAATATAAAACATGTGGTAGTACAATGGATGAGAACTTGAACCCTAAAATGAAGGTGAGGGGTTCAAATCTTTGTTCTTACAACTTATAATACTTAGGCCGCTTAACCTATGTTAGTTAGCTTAATTTAGGCTATTTAAGCTAGGAAGCCAAATTTTGTTTTTAACCTAAGCCACCTAGTTTAGGTTAGGTACCTTAAGCTAGTTAAGCTAAGTTAGGTTGACTTTTGGCTAGGCTAGTTATTTAGGCTACTTAAGTTAAACAAGGTTGGCTTTTGCTCATGTGTGATGATTCGTAATTGAACATGTGTTTATACATTTTTGACACATGTCATCCATTTATCAAAGTGTTTTGTATAATTTTTAGTGAAGTAAAATGATTAGGTTTACATGGTATGTACTTTAGATGTCAAATTAAGATCAATGATGATATGGAATTTCAATATTATAAGAAAATAAAAATAAAAATAGTTGATAAGACGATTTTTTCTAATTAATACATCGTCATACAAGCAGTTGAAAAACTCAAAATGTGTTCTTATGGTGCAAGAAAGGATTGATTGCAAACCATAAAATTAATGGCATAACAACCATAAATAAATACATTGATATGACAACAATGTTTTAATGAAAAAATTAACAAAAGATCCCATAAACCGAAAAAATCCAAACACATACATGTTCACAAAACACATACATACACAATGAAAAAACATTCAAACAAACAAAGGAAAAATCTAAAAGCTCATCTTGAAAACAATTGAACTTGAAGTTTCATGTTTTCTATCCTTGACTTGAACAAAAGCAAAGGTGAAAAGTAATACCAAAACTAAAAAAATCAAACGATAAGAAAGATGAGGGGAGTAGCAATAGCACACAACAATGAGGAACCAAGAAACAACAACAAATCAAATAGGTACTTTGGGAGTGATAACAATGCACAATGACAAATAATAATAACACACATTGACGAAGGGGAATAGTAGCAACACACAGTGATGAAGAACTATAATAATAAAGCACAACAATGAGAAGCATTAGTGCCTAACAACAAAGAGGAGTAGCATAACATCATCATGAAAAGGAGTAGCAATGCCCAACAACGAGGAATAAGGGAATGACAAGAATGCATGATGATAATATACATGATGACAAGAAACAACAATGAACATGAGCAAAAAAACAAAGCTTAAAAAAAAAAGAAATCAAAGCATAAACAAACAATGAAAGCACTAAACATACAAAACACTACCCACAAAAGACAATACGAAGAGTGATAATCTTCTTTAAGGAGTGAAGAAGAAGAAACAAATGAAGAAGAAGGGAGGAGGAAACACTACAAAGACAAAAGACAATACAAAGAGTGATAATCTTGTTTAAGGAGTGGAGAAGAAGAAGAAACAGGTGAAGAAGAAGGGAGGGAGGAGGGTGATGCTGCCCTGAACTAACCCTAACTTTAAAAAGAAAAACCCCAATAACCTATTACTAATTAATACCCTGACTATGCTATTTGTTAGTACCCTGATAGGGTATCAAAAATTTCAAATGGTCGATTCTCAGTCTGGTGAGAACTGGGAGACGGGTTTCAAACAGGGTATCACCCTGGGTGATCCTCAGTGGTATTCAAGCTGAGAACCGACTTGAAAACCCTAACTGGCTCTCAGCCATTTTTCTGATACCCGCCCTACCTTGGTTTGTACCCTGCTCTTGATTCGCTAATTTTCTTGGGAAAATCCGCCAAATTTCGATATCACAAAATTGAAAGAAAAAGCCCTCTTCGTAACACTTGGAATGGGACTTGGATTGAGATCTGGATCGGAACACTTGGAGAAGAGGATGTGTGTATGTAGAGACCTGGATTGAGTCGTGGGATCTCGACTGATACCTGGTTTGAAAGCTGCGTGGGGGAGAAGGAAGTAAGCGCTTGTCGTAGATTGGAAAACAGAGAGAGGTAGGTTTTCGTTCTGTAATCGCTCTGAGTTGTGCAGGAAAACCAGCCGGATCGATTGGAAATACGCGGCTCTGGCACCATGGTAACTCTCCTCTCTTGACTGATTTCTTGCTTCTCCTTGAGTTTTCCCAAAATCATCGATTGTAGGAAAAGTTAGAGGGGGTGTCGTTGTTGCTTCTGTTGTTGGCTTAGAGTGCTGCTTCCTGGATTTGCGATGGTATGCGTATCCCGGAAAGTATTATGGATTGTCCCATTTTCCAATTACAAGGGGCATTTTTGCGCGCCCGAGAGAGAGAGACATACAGAGACGTAGACATGGAGAGACAGAGACAGAATTAGGTCACCTGAAAGTGGTGGTTTTGTGCGGTTTTGGCAGCTCTTCTTCTCGTATTTCAAGGAGCTAGTGGGGAAGGAGGTGACAGTAGAGCTTAAGAACGATTTGGCCATCACCGGTATCTTGCATTCCGTTGATCAGTACCTTAACATCAAATTAGAGAATACTCGCGTAGTCGATGAAGCTAAATACCCGCACATGGTTTTTCCCTCTCACTCTCTCTCTCTCCAAATCTCCTGGCATTATGTTTTTACCATGTCTTCTGCTTTTGTGTATGTAGTATGTACTGTGTTGTTGTCCTCAGCTTTGTTATGGCTGACATTGTAAAACAATTTGAAGTCTCTTTCTATCAATTTTCTAGTTCTGCTTTTGCTTTTTGGACAGGGCAATGGCATTATTATGTGTACAATTTTCTTGTGCTTTCTGATGCGACTTGTGAATGCCAGAATCATTCTGTGGACATGGGTGGTTGATTGGATGCAGCTTTCAGTAAAAAACTGCTTCATCCGAGGCTCGGTGGTACGATATGTGCAACTTCCACCAGACGGAGTTGATGTTGATATCTTGCATGATGCCACTCGGCGGGAGGCTCGAGGAGCATAACCAGGCTGATTTATTAGAGTGTTGCAGATGTTGACAGGCGGTTTGATTTTGATGTTGTGTAGACCAATTAGTCAGCAATCTACATGGAAGTGCCTGAGAACATAGAGGTTTGACTGTGTCATGACATGGGACAAGCCATGGTACCTCTCCTAACTTATAGTTAACAGGTTCAATATCCATGAAGACCTCATCCTTACAAGTATCACCTGTGTTTCTTTTCTAGAGATGTGAGATATTTCAAGGGCTTAGTTGTGGGACTTATTCCTCTGGCAGCACAATGACACACATACACCTTGGATGATGTTCATGTTGCTTATTAAACTCATCTGAGATTGTCTTTGGTGCAACTCTGATTGCATGGTGCAGCTTTGTGTGTGTAAACTCTGAGCTGATTGAGTTGTTTCCAGCAAAGTTAGCATAAAACCCTACAACATTGCTGCAGATTGTAGCCCTAAATTTTGTAACTAGAGGAATGTTATCAGGAGTGCAATGAACTACCCTTTGTTTCCTCAAACTTGAGATTGTCATAGGCTTCTGGAAGAATTCCTAGCTCCAGGATGCAAGCATTCTGGTGGGAACGTGTTTGCAAAAATTACTCACAACAGAGGAGCTGAGTAATTTTTTTCTGAGTTTTGGGAAGAGGGAGGGGGAAATCAGTCTAGAAGTGTCCAGAACCAATCAGCTTTCATCATAACTCTAACTCAATGTTAAGAAGTAATGACCACGAAGGCTGTGATCAACCTACAAACGTGATGCTTCTGGATTGAATATCCCACATACTAAGAGTAGCAAGGGTGTATAGGTTTCCAAACCTGAAAGCAAACGTCGTATCCATATTATGTGTATCCCTTGCTGTGACTTTGGACCTAGGTTTAAGCTACAATGCCATGGAACTGAGGAAAACAGTTATTTTGACTGTCCTGCAATCCTAATCCATTGGTTGCATATTGCTACAACTCCATGAATTAAGATTTTTGCAAACTGTAAGTCACAACTTGCATTATTGGGAGGCTTGGAGTCTTTTGCTGTATGTGCTAATTTGTTGTGTCCAGTGTTGGGATTCTAGAAAATTGTACAAAAACTACATCACCCATGAAATAACTGTCAAAGCAAGTAACAGGAAATTCACACCTATTCCAGTTATCCAATCACCACATTTGCTCCAAGCTGCTGAGCATTGAAAATGGCTTACCCTTGGAAGTGTTGCAGGGATGCTCAAGAAAAGATATCTAGAACTACAGTTTTCCCTGATAAAAAAAATAACAATAATAAGAATCACTCAGAAAGTATCAGATCATCCTGCTCAATGATTAGCTGCCATGACTACCCCACTGCCTTAATCAGCTCCAGACAAGACAGTGGTGTCCGAAAGTGTGCAACAATCTGCCCAAATTCTCATTTCTATCACATTTCCAGAAGCTACTGGAAGACTCTATGACATTGTTAGTTGGTACGAGACAAACAATAACAAAAAACTGAGTAGTGTTTACTCCAAGCTGCAACAATGACAGACACAGACAGGAAGATGCAGCAAAAACAATAATCTGAAAGACTTTCCAAGCTCCTTCATTGAACCAAAATTCAGTTGGGTGCTCATAATAAGCATGATCTTAAGCCTGATCTCGATCATCCAGTGTCATACACATAAACACATCTCAATCAACATCAGGATTAGAAGCTCTTTTATCTGAGTCATTGAACACTCCCCATGACTCTGAAACAATAATTCTTCTGAGAACTGAGAGATTTCCATACTCCTGATTAAGAAAGCCAGAACAAGGTTCAAACATTTCTTTTGAAGTTGCTGCAAAACTTCAAGATAAGGAGTGAAGAACAGGGAAGAAGAAAAGAAGAAAAGCACAGAAGGCTACAACTCTGAAGCAACATGCAAAACCCTTAGCATGTGACAAATATGTGTGGTCACACTTTCATAAGCAATAATACACCCATCCCACAACTTCACTGGTACTCTTCTCTTCCAAAGTCAACTTCAAGTATCCATCAGAACCAGATACTGTTCACAAAAGCATAGAAATTTCCATAAAGACACATTACGAATTCAGTTCTCTAACTTCAGTGGGTCATAAACTGATCCCATGGTGATGTTAATGGTAATTTTAGTCTCTACTTCTATCCTCACTACAAGAAAACTGAGCTTTTTTTCTCAACCACAAATGGCACATTTCCTCCAGTGAGAGGCACAGAGCAAATCACTTCCATAATATGCTCATCTAATCACTTACACAGTCCTGAGACTAACCAAAAGGCTCACTATCATTCTGAGACTCTTGCAAGAGTGTAACTTAGCAGAACTTGGGATACCACACAGACAGACAGACAGACACACACACACACAGAGACAAAAACATACAATGTAACAGCAAGCAGGACCCCAAAAATTCAAAAATCATGACAGGCAAACCAAGGCCTCAGCTTGCATCTCTAGTATGGCAAAAAAGGAAATGAAATCAAAAGAAACTAACATGGAATGGGAGGCCATTAGTAGAACTCCCTTCAGAGAACATCTAAACCACCTCTAGCTTCACAACGAGACCAAATGATGCACTCGTAGTGAACTGATGTGTCCAAAAACCAGCAGCTGGAATTTTCTCCTACTGCCTACAGTTTTCAATATAGATTACCAGTCTTCTCCCTGCCGACTATAATTTCCTCCACGGCCACCAGATGAGTATCCACTGCGATCATTATAACCACTGCTGCCATAGCTGCCACCTTGACTGGCACCATACTGAGCACCGTTGTTATAAGCATTGGCTCCATAACCACCCCCACCATAGGAGGCACCATAGCCCCCTCCATAGCTACCACCTCCACCACCCTGTGGTCCATACTGTCCACCTTGGGGACACTCACGTGAAAAGTGACCCTCTTGGCCACATGTGTAGCAGGATCGACCTCCCCCACTTCGGGCCCCTCCACCACCACCACCAAAATTTCCACCATAGCCACCACCACCAGCTCGACCACCACCACCAGCTCCAGCATTGGGACATTCACGAGAAAAGTGGCCCACCTAAGGTCAAGCAATTTCCCAAATTTCAGCTTTCAGAAAACACAGATGGCTATTAAGTTTATAGACCATGCTTGTACTTGAACATAAAGACACCCAGCTATAATGCAGCAATCACTCCACACCAGAAAAATTCTTGAGAAGGAGAAGGATGCCATGGTCTGCCAACAAACATGTCTATGAGATAGCTGATAACTCCACAACACTTTAAAGGCAATTATAGCATCAGTCCCAGCAAAACCAAAATGAACACAAGAAAGAGTAAACCTCAACAGAATTGACAGGTGACCCGTTCATAAGGTTATAGAAATATACAGCCAGTAGGAAACCCAACCCTAAAGAACAGATACTATAAAAGAAAGGAGCATTTGAATAATAGCAACAATCGTACAAATTTTCAGAGACATTCAACAGCACCAAGTATGGTATGGACCACTGACAATAACATCCCCATTACCTTCCGCAGATCCCAGCAGGGGGTGGAGGTCATTGTGAAACACTAAAACATCTTACTGAGTTCCTGTCACAAGACCAACTGGTGGAATGGGAAAACTTGGCCACAATGCTGGCTAGCTCAACAAAACATTAAAATGAAGACCAAATAACAAAAAAGAAAAACTTGAGAAAAAGAAAGGAAAAGAAAAGAAAAAGCAATCCCTTTGGTCCGATTTACTGAAAACTTTGAAGAGTTCAACTTTTCTATTTAGCAGACTAATTGAGCTCACCATTTGAGCTACACAGAGCCCTTTTGAAGAAGGTATTAAGAGTGCATAAAAATTACTTTTTGCTACCACAAATTTGATCGAATATGAAACATTGGAATCTGCATGAAGAACACAAAGCATGGCACCTGGATATTCTCACTGGGAACACTAGTAAAAAATGCCTTTGGAATCTTGACAAACTGCCAAATTCCAAAACTTGCAAGAGAAGTGACTACAAGTAAAATTGAACTCACAAAATGCCTTAGTTTATATGCCACCACTAGTATATTCTTTGTCTAGATATATGAATTTGGAGAAGTCAGGAACCAATGGATTGTCTCCAATCCTTCTTCTTAATGTATACAAAAACTGGACAAAAACTGAACTTAAAAGATGATGCAAAAACACATAGCATTAGTGACAGCCACACATCTTCATCAACCTTTCTCAGCAACATGTATGGTAGTAACAAGTTACCATAACATTCCCACTGAAGTCAGAAGCTCCTGGCAGTGGGTGGATGTCAATGCCACACATTAACAAAAATACACAGTTTATGTTGCAAGAGCAAACAAAATGAGAAGACAAGCACTTTCTATAACTTGCATCAAATGTTACCAAATATGAAATCAGCAGGTTGATATGAACATTTTTGCACAGGATGAATGTGACAGCAAGTACAAACCTCTCCACAATTATAGCACCCCTCCGCGCCTGACTTGCCCCTTGCTGCTCCCCATGTCTCACCATATGAACTTCCTTTACCAGAATCACGATCCCGGCCCCTGCTGAAATTTCCATAACCCTCAACCTCACCACCATAAGCAGGAGCAGCTGCTGGTACAGGTGCTCTCTCTTCATCCCGGCGTGGGCGTCTTGCACCACCTGATTGTGCTGTTTGAACTGCCATTTTCTGCACAGAATGGCTTGTTTACAATCAGTGCAATTTTTAAGACATGCAAATGCCATGAACTGTGAAGAGCCAACAACAAGAAGACTTGCTACCCAAAACATACACAGGAGGAGCAGTGAGAACTTAAGAGAGTTTCCATTTTGTTCCTTCCAAAATACATGGCCTGAAATGTAATAAGCCACAAATATGCAGATCCTTTTGCAAATTGGTCCAAGTATCCATTGACAATCATTCTGCAATAGTGAAACATCTTTAAATTCCATCAAACCTGAGATAGGGGGGTTAACACAAAGAACTCTGCAATAAAACATACCTCAAAGGATAACAACAGCTCATCAAGTTTTTTCTCCATGGAGATCACCTCCTCCCTCAGGAATTTTGACTTCACTGGGTCCACCTCCTTTTCAAGTTCACTTTTAGCAAAAGAGAGCTCTGCTTCTGCTGCTTTTTTTTCTTCACGCTGTTGTTCAGTCAACACCAGCTGTGCTCCCAATTCCAAACAAGACCAGAAGTTCCCAAGAATAAGAAACTATTGCAGTATATGACTAGTGTCACACATAACCCAATGCAACAACCTGCAATTCCCCTGCAATTTTGTGCTGCAAACTGGCTCTGCCTCCACACGGAACCAGTTTCATCATGGACTTTCGTAAACATGAAGGTCCAGCTAGCAACTATATTGTTCACATCAATCATTCCAGGAATGCCTTTTGCACCCAATTACAGAAGTACCCTTTCACAGTTATGGCAGCAAGGGTCTTCACTGTCATGATCACAAACCCTGAACATCAAGCCCTTGGGCAACTCAACTCTTGCAAGTGTGCAGTGTGGCTAGATGATGATTTTCTTGCTTACATGCCAGGTATCATTCACCTACACTGCATCATATCTTCTCTCATTTAACAACAATGCAAAAGTAAAAAAGGACAGTTTCCTTGCATTGGGCTTCCATTCCTTGTCAGCTTGCTCCTTGAGGACCTCAGTTTCTTTTTTCCCTTCTCTTTCGGCAATAACTTGTTCGCGTGGCCTTGCAGCACCAAATGGATTTGGCTGCACAAGAAAAAAACAAGGTTCAGCATCTCTAAAATTTACCATTCAGGCTCATTGCAACTCTCTCTACATCTGCTTATCCAAATCCCTTGTGTTCCCATGAAAAAATCTGGCATCCTACCGGATATAGTTTGCGAATGCATAAGGAAAAGGAATCTAAAACCCTAGAGACAAAACATTCTTTCTCCCAACTGGCGCACATTTGCACTTCAAAGGTCTTTGATGCTAGCGTCTGACCAAAGAAAAGGTGACCAGTGCGTGAAGATGCCAGCAGCATGAAATGGAACAAGGGATGAGTCTCAGTCAAACAGAAAGCTCGCAGACCGTGAAAGCGCTAGATCTCAAGACCTCAACAGGAGGAGTAGTAGTAGTAGTAGTAGTCCGCGATGACACTACCTTCAAAAGAAAAATCTGATATAAAAAACAGCTGCGGCGCCTCACGAGATCATACCTAATGGCGAATTTTGCGCATAATAGAAAGTGAGGAACGCTCTCACCCTAGATATAAATTTCCAAACGTTCCAGAAACCAAACCATGTGACGAGCGATAAAACAAGGCAGTCGATCAGTCGCTACAAGTCACGAAATCGCCACCTCACATTCTAGAAAGAGTTTCAGATCAGAAGACGAACGAGACACTCACCCTACTGGTCTTGGCTGGAGATGCGGATGACATATTGGCTGTGGATCCACGCGGCTGGAGACTAAGCTTTGGTCTGTTCGCTCCTTCGTCGTCCACGTAGCTCATGCTTCTCCTCTCCCGCGCTATGTCTGGCGACACAGATCCTCTTATATTCTCTCTCTCTCTCTCTCTCTCTCTCTCTCTCTCTCTCTCTCTCAGAACTATTTCTCTCTTTTATGAACAAAACCACAAAATAAACACCGGCTTTCTAAAAAACCGCACGCCAACAACAGAATATAATCAGCGACCTTCAAAACCGCTGCCGACAAAAACACCGCCGTTCTAGTCCGAAGGAAACACGATCGAGAAACGCATCCGCAAACGCCGTTCAAAACCCGCCTCCCACAACAAAACGCAGAGAGAAAAGAAGAAACTGTAAAAGAGAGAGAGAGAGAGAGCGGTGAGGAGGAAGTTGCAACAAGCGGGCGCGGATGGAGCGGCGACCGGCTACTCCGGTCGGGAACCGGTGAAAACTTGTCGAAACATCGGGATCAAGCATCCCCCATGCCGTGCCTTTGTTTACTGGCGAAATTTCGCCAAAAAGCGAAATATTTTTATTAAAAGAAATCGAAAATGAAGTGACTTTGGAGGGTTGTAATCGCCAGAAATGAGAAAATAAATAGTAAAGCTTGTCAGATTTCTAAATTTTGGTTATTAATTTGTAGCCATAAACACATGCCGTTGATACAAGATTTTTTACTTCATATCTGGTTTATAGCCACATTTGGTTATATCTTCTCAGTGATAATCGCCATTTTTTTGGGTACGTCTTCATATGGATGATCGCCATTTAAGCTACGTTAAAAACAATTCCTGAAAAAAAGAATGAGGGTGAACCCGCGCCACCCAACCCCTCCTCAATCCCCAAACACGGCCAGTCCATTCATAGGGTGACCAGGGGAGTTCTCGGCACAGGTTACCGGTTACAGAGGTCACCGCCGCCGTCGATCTCAAACGAGCGGGAGGATGGAACTGACGTGGTGGTGTGGGGGGGGGGGGGTGGGGAGACGGACGGTTGGATTACGTCTCAGAATCGGACGGACGTCGTTATTCTCCCATAAATTACAAGTCTCCAACTTTCCCCCCAGGGAAAGAAGTAAAAAGTAAAAAAAAAACAGTACAATTTATTTACATGTAATAAAGTTATGTTTGTGAATTTTTAAGAAAATAATTTCGGATAAATTACAGCACTCTTTTTCTTTATTAGGAATTTATTTTTCAGGGTTTGGCACATTTTGCAAGGTAATTATGGAAATCAGAGATAATTATGTACTATAAATGTATTATATACATTTATTTGGGATCAGAAAAAGGCCTGTAAATGCTAATTATACAAATACTCCTATGGCTTCTAGTGAAGGAAATTGGATGACCATCCAAAATAATGGGTTATATTGGATGAATGCTTTTCATCCTAGTCAAACAATTAAATGTTAGTTAATAGTGTTGTTGTTGTACCCCCACACTTTTTTCCCCTTCGATTTTGCATATCTCCAATTGAAATTTCTTATAGTTTGCAAATCTAATGAATTTATTGCCTATTTTAAGATTTAATTTGATCACTTCAGCTATACTTTTAATTAGTTTTTTTTTCAAGTATTGTAAGGAGAAAGGGAGACTCATCTTTAATTTTGGTTGCTTAATATTTGTTATGGAATTCAAGCACCTTGAATGTCATGAAAGTTATAAATTAGTTGGACTTGTGATGCCAACCCTAAACCCTAACTTTCAAATATGGTTTGGAAGAATAATTTCATTCCTAATCCTAAACCATGATCCCCTTGTAACCTCCTTTTAAACTTAATGTTATATGAACACAAACCATGCCGTTAAGACCTTAAACTTTAAACATCAAACTCAAAAACTTATACCCTAAAATTTTAGAACCTTAAAACTCCAAAACTCTAGAACTATTTACACATAACCCTCAACCATAAAAGCTCACTCTTAAACCTAAACCCCTGAAATTTAAACCACAAAATTTGAAGCCTAAAACCCTAGGACCCTCTATTAAAGATGGTCATGCAAGTTTGAACATGTTGACAATTTGGGATCTTTGGGGTTTTCTAGCATGTCACTAGCAATTTCACTATGTAATGTTCTTCTAAAGATGATCATGCAAGTTTGAGCATGTTGACAACTTGGGGATCTTTAGGGTTTTGTAGTGTGTCACTAGCAATTCATGATAATGTTTTAAAAAAAAAGATGATCATGCAAGTTTGAACATGTTGGCAACTTGGTTGGCATCTCGGGGGTCTTCTTCTAGTGTGTCACTAACGATTCAGCAAGGTGAATTCATTTTGTGATTTGGCCTTGGATTGAAGTGATATTTGGTCTTGTGGAATGTCAATAAAAGTTTCAACCTTTGCTCAAACATTCCGACTTTTTGTATTACAAATGCATTTTTATGAAATCGATTGTTCATGGACCAAAATTGCAAGTTTTGATTTCTGATCTTGGATTCGTGAAAGTCATGATCAACTAAGGAAAAGAAAAGGCCAAAGTCCCTTGAATCTAGTGTACTCTAAAATGAATCTCAACACCATATCCCTTTGTCCCAAACGCACTCAACAAAAGAACTCACCTTGAAAATAGAAAAACCTGCCTACATACACGAGATCCTTCCATAGCACAAAATTGCCTCCCTGGGAAACAAAACAGTTCCACCAATAGTGGAGGGTAGATTTCACTTTAGAATATGCTAGTCCTTTTAGACTAAACAAATTTCACTTGAGTTTAATAATACCTTTTGGTGTCCATTCAAATTTTCTTGGATGAAACTTATGCAACTGTGTCCAAGTTTCTATAACCCAAGTTTCTTTACAAAAAAAACTCATGAATTTTACATTAATGGTTAGCAATTAAAATTTGGTTACATAAATTTAAATTGACCTAATTTTAATGGTTGCTATGGGTGTTTTATGAGAAAATGAACTTTAAAATAATGTTATTATATGAGAGGTTGTCAATTTTATTTTTTTTGGTGGTGAAATTTTTTTCTATTTTATGATTTGAGAGAATTTTTTTTGATGTTTTTCTTCTTTCAGTTGAAATTCTGAACATGAGAGGGTCTATTATATTGAAAAGAAAATCTTTAGACTGAAATGGCGGGTTTTTTTCAAATCAACAAAACTTGTTAGAACTGGAATCAGAGGTTCTCTTGAAAGGCAAGAACTGAACAACAATGGTTTGTTTGATAGGTGAAGTGGAGATCAATGGGGGGTTTGTGGAAGGATGGTGGGGGGAGTGAATGGACAACACAAACACAAGGAGGAAAAGGCATTGGGTTTAGGCCTAGTTCTATGCAAGTAGGAGGGAAATCTAGGAGATCTGTTATGCTAAAGTCTTAAAGGTGTCACACAACAAACAAACAAACAAACAAAAACACACACACACAACACTTGAGATTGTGTAGTACCAATGTTGTACCTTGAATCAAAAGTGACCAATGTTGTATTAGAGTTTATCCATAAAGTCAGGCAATTAGGGGGCGAGAACAGCCAGTTTCGGCATAATACGGCATCAAACGCGTAACTTGGAATGAAAATTTTACAAAAGGCAATAACTAGGACCTAAACTAGTTTTTCCACCAATTTTGGTGGTAAACTGGGTTTCCTTTTTTTCCTGAGCGCCTCGAGTGCTGCTACATATATTTTCACTTCTCCTACCTGTACAACTACTATAATTACTCTCGAACCTTGTGCATTAAATGCTGAGTTTCAGGACTCCATACCCAGATTTAACAAAATCTCCTTACTTTGCGGATACCACTGAAAGAGGGGATAGGGGGTGAAACAGAGGGTGACTTTACAGATAACTCTAATGTCCTAAACATACATTTAAACATACATTTGTGATCTCTGCACTTTGGCCTCTACTACTATTTCACTGTGAGTTACTTATGACCCCTTTGTCAACAAGTTCAAGTATATCTCCAGGGGTAGCTTCAGCACATGTTTGTCGAATAATTAATTAAATTTAAAGGTTTCATTTCAAAAAAAAAAACTCCAGAATATTATTCCAAATGGTTCTTCATTTTCTTTCATAATTTTATTTTATTTTTATTTTTTATATTTTAGAGATTTTTTGGGGAGAACTTCAGCATTTTTGAAAAAAAATATAATTTATGCCGAATCCCACCAAGATGGTAGTAGTAGTAGTAGTAGTAAGGTATTTTGTGAGTTCTTCTTGGCTTTGAGCTCTCTTTCGGGTGATGGAGGTAAAATTAAACCCTGTAAGTTTACACGCGGTTGAGACTTTTTCTTTCTGGGGTCCAAAAGTCTAAATTGTGTTCTTATGTCCTTTTTTTTGCCTTGTATTTACTTTCAGGATCTTTGTAGATATGGTAATTATTTGAATTCAAACATCACACAAATTTTGTGGCCTTTTCCAGAAAAGAAAAGACATGACGAGACAGATGGATGAAATGATGCTTCACGACATCCTTTACTATATGTAATAACTACATTGAGTTTGAGAATTTGCAGAAGCGACAACACAAAATCCAGCTCTAATATCATGTAAATACACTTTTTTTGGGAAACTTAAGGTCCATATTCTAGTAAAAAAAATTGGCCTTCCAACATTAATTTAGGGCATCGGAACCCTTACCTTGGTAGCTTAAATCAAAATTTGGTATATGCATAAGTTGCAAATTTGTTTGCAATCTTTGAAGTTTGCGCACTTGTTGCCAAGTTAGTGTGGGATACGTTAGTACCTTTTCAGGTTGGGCACTTGGGTGTGAAATAAATTATTTTTATTTTTCAAAATCCTTTTGGGCACTAAAAATTAATAATTGTATGAAATTTTGACAATTAATAAAAAAATAGGGATTTTCTAAACTCTGAATTTTCATAACGAGAGAGACCTTTTACAATAATTTCGATTGCTACTTTTTTTTTGTTTTGCAAAATTGGGGAGACATAATAATAATAATGTTCCACCAAATTATAAGATAGAGAAATACGGTCAATTATTGGATACTTGTTCTGCAATGGTGGAGCCAAGCACGAGCCCAATATCGGTAAAGTCCCTGGCCAAGGGCTTTATCGAGTGTAAAGACTCAAGACTGTGCTTAGATTTTATGACTCATTGTCGTGTATCATTGAGAAAAATGACACTCGGGGTCCTAGAGCTAGGGGTCCTAGAGCTAGGGGGTCCTAGAACTAGGGGTCGATGTGTAAAGGGAAACAGCTGAATGCCAACAACAGCTGAAAACAAAAGCTCAACGACCAACAGCTTGTAACCTTTAGGTAGGTAGAGAAGGAAATTATGTGCATGTTATTCAATTAGGTCAAGTGTTTTTTTTTTTTTTTCATCTTTTCCTACAGCAAATTTGGTGAAATTTTCACCCAAAAAAAAGAAGAAAAATTAGTGGAATCTACACTAAGAAGCTTTATTTTTCCAAAATCTTCCCTATTTCTTTGTTAGAAAAATAGCGAAATTTAGCCAGGAAAAAAAAAAAACAACACTGATTAGGTGAGGTGGTGGCCTTGGGTTAAGTGGGCTTGTAGTTTGTAACCTTGGGAACAAACCCAAAGGGGGGCCCGCCCTTCTTCCACCCCATCTATGCTGTTGTTGGGTGGGTGGGTGGGTGCGGCTGGTGCCTCACATATTTTGTCACATTGCTCCTCCCTTTAGGTAGTGGTCAACTCTTCACACAACCCACTCCATTCCATCCATCCATCCATCCATCCATTGCAACAAGGGAGAGATACCGACCCCATCCATCCATCCATTACAACAAAGGAACATATTGAACCCCATCCATCCATTGCAACAAAGGAATATATTGAACCCCATCCATCCATTGAAACCATCCCATCCATCTCATCCCTTGCCAGAAAGGATTATCCAACCCATTGCAACCCAGCCAAACCCACCCAATCCATCCATCCATCCAAACCAATTAAGCCCACACAACAACACATCCATCCATTCCCTTCCGATCTCCATCCATCTCTCCATCCCTCCCTACCTTGGTGGACTGGATGAGACCCACCACTTTCCGAACTCCTAAAATTTGGATTAAAAAAAATTCGGGATTTCAGGACCGTGTCCTTCGACGGGGTGAGGACGAGTAGGTACCTACTTAGTAGTAGACTCCTATGCTACCTACGCTGACCCATCGTAGGCTTCATGTCTCTCTTCTTTCTCTTTCTCTCTCTCTCTCTCTTCTGTCTGCGCGCAAACCCCAGCAGCGCCTCTCTTTGCGCGCGCCAGCAATTTTGCTTCGCGGGGGTGTGCCTGGCTTCAGCATTTTTGCAATCTGCATGTCTTGTAGCCCTGCTGCGGACACCCTACTTTTTGGGTGGTGGTTCTCTTAGGTGGGTTGTTGCATAAGAGGGTAAAGAAGTTAGCGAGGAAGAAGTACAGATGAGGAGGAAGAGCAACGTACTCGTGTTGTTTCTGCTTGCGATGTTCAGCTGAACGCCTAGTATGAGAGTTACAATGCAGGGGTATTAAATGTGTTGTATAGTGCCGGAAAGTGGAGTTCGTGTTGCTCTATCACGTGTTGCTGAGATTGGTGTTGGGATTCGAGCTACTACAGTAATACCCAGTTCTTCGTGTGGCTGTCTGCATCTCTATAAGCAAAAGAATGTGGTGTGTAAGCTTCACAATGCGAAATGGGAGCTTGTAACTTAGGCTAAGCTTGCACTTCATGACTGCATGTGTGACTGAGAGATGATCATCTGGTTTGCAGCTCGCTGGTGGACTCTCTATCTATGAGCAATAGCTTGGGTTCTTGTGTCCACTCTACAGAGTTGACAACCCAAGTTCACATGCGCAGCAGCTCCCATGTCTTCCACAGCGTGTTTGACACTGCCCCCCTGCAAATTGATGTAGCTCAAATGAGTAAGGACGGCTCCACCCACTGTTGAGAAAGTCAATCTGCACATACCAGATTGTGAAGGAAGTTAGCTAGCTGCAGCTCCTGGAGGGAGGTAGAAGGATTTCCACTTACATTGAAGACTTGATGGTCCGGGGTGAGACTGGGAATCAAAATAGGTCAAAACACAGGTAAAAGCTTTTGCAGCAGAGCTTGCTGCTTCATCATTTTCTTGTAGCTTCATCCAACATGCTGGGGTGCAGGAATTGGTACCAGCTAGCAGGCAGAAGAAGAGTTTCACAAGAAGAATATGTCTCTGGGAGTTTGACCATGCTGGAAATGCATGTGACTGAGGAGGTTGAAGCCATTAGGCATGCAAAGAAGCAGGCAGGAGGATGTCCGATGAGGACGTCAAGTAGGAATGAGCAAAGTTAGGGTAGCGGAGGCTGGTGGAAATGATCTTTTGTGCTTCCAAATGTATACTCCCATGAGCAAAGTAGATGTGCAAATGGAGCACAGGAGGAGGTGGGATGTAAGAGGAATATGCAGCAGAAACAGAGGAGTTGAAGACTGGTGGTGAGAGACATCCATCATGTGCAGCAATGCATGCATGTTTGCAGGGTTTCTTCTTCCAGGTCTTGTACTGGCAACCATTCTTCTTGGAAGTCTTGGTGGTCATGGTATGCCTCCTCTCCATCATCTTCTAACTATCCCTCCCATGGTCACTGCCCCCTATTCTTATGTCATGAGCCACTATCTGATGCTCCAGATTCTTTTTCTCCCTGCAGCTGCACCACTTCCCATAGCAGGAGCAGTTTCAGGACAAGAGATACAGGACCTGCATCGGGTACCTTCTTCAGTACCTCCACCTGCAACATGGCACCACACTAACCACAACCAATCCAGTCCTGCTCATGCAGGAAGAGCCAGGTCCCCAGCTCCTGTTAAAGTACCCAGTGTCACGGCCCCTGCACCTACTCATCATGCTCATGTACCCAGAGCTACAGCCCCTGCACCTACTCATCGGGCTCATGTGCCCAGAGCCACAGCTCCTGCACCTACTCATCATGCTCCTGTCCCACAAGCCACAGCCCCGGTGCCTGTTCCACGCATCCGTGGGCATCATCGTCATCATCCTCAGCATCCAGGTCAGACTTTTACTATCTTTGAATTATTAATCCTCTTACCTTAATTCTGTTGCTGATATTTCACTTGTTGGTCATATCTGTGGGTGATTGTCTATTTGCAGCTCCTGCTTCAGTATCTGTACCCCCTGCACATCCACCACCTCCAACACCAACGGTCTTTCCTCCACCTCCTATACCAATGGTCTTTCCTCCACCTTCAAATAATTCACAAGGTACATAGTTTCTGGATCCCCTGATCCCCTTCTGCTCAATTTTTGCTAAGGCATTACCAAAGCAAAACCAGATGGAAGGATGGATCTGGTAACTGATTGGTTGGTGTGTTTCTGTTTTGTAGAATGTACTTCACTATGCCCAGCTGGCTACACAAACTCTGTACCAGGTTCACCATGCGGATGTGTCATACCAATCCAAGTAGAATTGCAATTAGGGATCAATCTTGACACCCTTTTTCCACTCGTGTCAGAGTTTGCTAAGGAGCTTGCAGTTGGTCTCTTTCTCCTACCAAGCCAAGTGCGGATTGTTGGAGCAAAAGCTGCTGACCAGAACCAGGAAGAGACTGATGTCAGTGCAGATTTTGTTCCTCTGGTTACCAAATTCGATAATACTACTGCTGACCTCCTTTCTTCACGGTTTTGGAACCATCAAGTAATGCTAAATGGCACTCTCTTTGGCTCTTACTCAGTCATATCCATAACCTACCCAGGTACACTCTTTGGGTACTTTTGGGTATGCTGTGTGCCAAGTCTTTAGCTTTTTCAAACTCAACTGACCACTTAGGAATTTCTGAGTCATAAGTGCAGCTCACATGTGTTTGTTGAATCCTTGTTGTTGTAAGAGTTTGGTGGCTTGATTTGCTCTGTGGTTTGAATTGTCCCTTTTTTACTATAGCTTTTTAGTTGGTGTTTAAATATCTGGTATGTGTCTCTCATATAGGTTTGCCTCCATCACCACCATCTCAGGCTCCGTATTATGCCAGCAGTAATACCCCACCACCGGGTGATGGAGGGGCTGCTGACCATCCGTTTGGAGTTGTCATCAAGAAGAAGGGTCATGGGGGAAGTTACAAAATTGCCATTATTGTGTTGGCATCTGCCATGGCTGCAGTGATTTGTGTTGGAGTCTTGGGCTTTATGGTCATGCGCTGGAGAGGGTCCACTGCACCCATTGAACCAGTACTTGCTGCTTCTGCTACTCAACGCTCTGCCTGCTCAGGTATTGCTTCTTTTGGGAGAACTGCTGAGTTCTGGATATGAGAAATGTGTTGAATTGGGTTTCCTTCTCATCCTCATATCACAGAACTGTGCTCTCCTTTGTTGGTCACTCACAGTGATGGACATCGCTGTCTGCTTATCATCACATGTTTTTATATCTGTGCAGTTGGAGGTTCCATGTTGTCAGGCAGCAGCATTACCCGGTCTACATCCATGTCATTAGGATCAAGCATGAAATCATACACAGGAACTGTCAAGACCTTTTCCCTTGCTGAGCTCAACAGAGCAACTGAGAATTTTAACCCTGAGAATGTGGTGGGTGAGGGAGGGTTTGGAAAGGTGTATCAAGGTGTGCTAGATAATGGTGTGCTTGTGGCTGTTAAAGTGTTGAACTGTAATGACAACAATCAGCAAGGAGGCCGTGAGTTTGTTGCTGAGGTACAGATGCTGAGTAGGCTGCACCACCGCAACCTTGTGAAGCTGATTGGTATCTGCACAGAGGATCCTGAGCGTTGCTTAGTCTATGAGCTTATCCCGAATGGCAGTGTGGAGTCGCACTTGCATGGTTTGTCCAAATCCAAACCACCTGACATTTTGAGTCCTCTGATTACAGGATAGTGTTTCCATGCCTAAAAAGCTGTCTCATACAATGTCAAACTCCTCATCTGATCATCAAGGATGCAGTCAAGGAATTCTCAAAATTTGGATTCTGGAGACATGCTGTGTTTGTTCTGATGAGAACTTAGCTTTAACCTGCTCATATCTGAGTCCTAGTACCTCGCCAGTCCTCTTGGTTAAGGGGGTTGTACATTCCTCATTTTGTGTGGGTTCAGAAGAGCTGAAGGATGGTTGCTTATACTGACATTCATTGTGTGACTGTTGAACAGGCCCAGACAATCCCCTAGACTGGGAAGCACGGGTGAAAATCGCCTTGGGTTCAGCACGAGGACTGGCCTACTTGCATGAGGATTCAACTCCAAGAGTGATTCACCGTGACTTCAAAGCCAGCAACATTTTGCTTGAGGATGACTTCACTCCCAAAGTGTCTGACTTTGGGCTGGCTAAAGCTGCTGGTGAGGTGGGCAACAGCCAGCCCATCTCAACACAAGTAGTGGGAACTTTTGGGTGAGCGAATACTTTCCTTGTCTCTCTCCTTTGTTAGCAGAACATGTAGGAGAAAATTTGGTCCAATCAGAACTGCAGAAGTCAACAATTGGTCCTAGATTGAAAGTGTAGACCCAATGATTGTTTGCTCTGGTTGCACCAGGTGCAAGATGTATGGATGATGTGCAAGGCAGTAGGTCCAATAATTGCATTTCATCTTTGATTGTGCCTCAATGCTAGTTTGATGGGTTGTGGGTGTAGGTATGTGGCACCAGAGTATGCGATGACAGGTCATCTGTTGGTGAAGAGTGATGTGTACAGCTATGGGGTTGTGTTGCTTGAGCTTTTAACCGGGCGGAAACCTGTGGACATGTCTCGACCACCTGGTGAAGAACATCTAGTTACATGGGCACGACCTCTGCTCACAAGTGATGAAGGGCTGCATATCCTTGTAGATTCTGATCTGAGGAATAATTTTCCATTAGACAGTTTCAGAAAGGTGGCTACCATAGCTTCCAGGTGTGTGCAACCTGAGGCATCAAATCGGCCATTCATGGGTGAAGTTGTGCAAGCTCTCAAATTGGTGTCTGTGGTTTCAGAGGCCAGCAACTCAGGTCCTCGAGATGACTTGTCAGCACACAACCACCGAAATGGGATTCCATTAGACCGAAGATCACGATTTTTGCCTGACACCTCATTTGTTAGTATTGATTCAGACTCAGGACGTCTTAATCTACGCAATGTTGACCGTGGGTGGCCTCTCTCAGCCTCAGCTGTGTTCACAGGTTCAGGCCGATACTTGCGGGAGCTTTCAGATTCTTTCCGGCGTCATAGTGCTTCAGGACCTTTGAAAACCAAAGGAAACAAACTATCAGCTTGGGACAGGTTCAGGGGTGCAAAGGCAGTCACCAAGAGTGACCATGGAGCAACAACACATGACAAACCAAGAGGCGATAGAGAACACCCAAAAATGTGGACATAAGCATTTAGGCTGCTTGTTGTGGTTTGTGTATCACCCAGCTCTGTTGTGCTTCTCTCCCTCTTCAAGAACCTATCTGGCAGTGGAGGCAATGACATCTTCGGATTGATTCCTACCCGAGAGAAGGTTGGTCACCAGCTTCCAGCCATTTTGTCTTTATGTGTACAAATGTCAGTAACCGACGGTTAACCCTAAACCCTAAACCAACCCTTTTGCATTTGATGTGTGTCCCTTCTGAAGTTAGGGTCTGAATGGCACTATAGACACAGGATTGTCATATGTTGCTCGACAAATCTCCTTGTGACACTTACAGTCTTGGTTTCACCTCATTACCACAGGCTGGCTTTTTCCAGACGGTTTCATTCCAGTTGGGTGAGACTTCCCAGCAGAGGCATTACCAGGAAGACTTCCAGCTTTTCTGCTAAAGGAAACGTAGGGATATGCCTCCACAACTAGCCAATTTTGGGTGCGCTTTTGAATCTTCACAGGATTAAGTGATCCTTCTGTGAGTTTCCCTTGTTTTGGGGGGGGGGTGGGTGCAAAGTTATGTGATACGCCCACTGGAAATTATTATGCTTCATCATGTGACTTCATTGGAATTCTCTATTAATTTTTTTGCTCCAAATTCTTCTACGAAAGCAAGGTGATTCAAGTGTTGTGAAAATTCCAATTTGTTTTCTTACATAAATTTTGCACATTAGTTTTTCTAAACTTTTGAGTAACAAATATCTGACATATGAATATGTGTATATGTAGAAAAACACAAAGTTATGCATATTGTCATTTATCTTTAGTTTCCAGTGAGTTTCCGTGCTATCATGGTCCATTTTTAGGTGTTAATTTCTCCAACCTTGAATCCTCTCACCTCTTGTATATGTCCATGTCTTCTTGCAACATTGATTCAAGGATGAACTATATATATTTTATGTTCATTTTATTACATTTCATCCTTCACCTTCAGAAAAATCCAACAATTTGTTATTATGTGCCCAATTAATCTTTTTTTTCATCCACTATTTCTGTTTGCAAGCTAATTGCCATGTGGTTGGCAATATTTTGATTAGATTCACTTCTTTTCCTTCTTGAAAACCTACATCACGAAACCATGAATGAATTGGCAAAATCTTCTAGAAAATTGTCCAAACAGTCAAAACATGGTATGAACCGTGCACAAATTAGAGCATGTGAAAAGTGGTGAAATTCTATTTAAAATTTTTTTTTCTTGAATTTTTGTTCATTTTTTTGTAAAGAAGCATAACAGGGAATGTATAACAGAATATTTCTGTTTCATTTTACTTGCGTTAGGAGAATATGCAATAAAAAGAAACTCTTATATAAAGGAGTTAGGCTATCATATGTAGTTACAATACTTTTGACAAAATTCTCCAAATATTCAAACTTTTTTGTACTATTGTATGACAATACAGGTAAAAAATAAAGAAATAGTTTTCAATCTTGTAGCTACTTTACGCATGCTTCATCCAAGTATTTATATCACTTATTTGTCTATTTGTTTAAAATAATCAATGCCACATTTAAAACATATTTTCTTTCCCGTAACACATTCATCTTCTGTTTCATTTAATTATATTTCAAATATACTTTACCATAATTTCTCTGAAAATTTCAATTGCAAATTAGGCAGCTTAACAGCACAAGCCATTTTTCAATAAATCAACAATTTACTAAAGTAATTTAATTTTCCCCAAATTGCATCAGGCATTTCACATGCATTGAATTATCATGATCATTTTCATACTGGGCACTAGTTTGTTGAGCAAATTTGTGCCAGGAATTGGAAAATGTATCTTTGCATAGTAAGAGCAGAATATTCATTTATCAGTGATTTAACTGGTGAAGTCTTGAATTCGCATTTCTAACTTGAAAGAAATCAGTCACTGTTCTAACTTGCATTGACCAAAATATCCTCTTCCAACATTGTTTTAGAGAACCCAAAGTTTTGACTCTCCAGATTGATACTTATTTTGACACAGAATGTACAAACTTTGTAGGGTGCAGAATCCACAGTTTACAGGCACACTGGATCTGCTGCTGGAGCTTTTACACACTGGCCATTTCCTCCTGATGTCTTTGGTCTACCATTCCAAACTATCTTAATTGAGGCAAAAACATAGTCTCATAGTTCATTCCTGGTACGTTAGTGCAACTTCTGAAAAAAAAAGCTCTCCATTTGGGCCATTTAGCTAGATCTCTCATCCACCGTAGAATTCACATCTCACAGAAAATCTGGCATGACTTGGGGTTCTGTATGTATATATGCATCACTTAACCATATGCTGTCATGATTTCAACAAGCCTGTGCCCACAGTGACAGCAAATGGGTATCATGCATCATGCAGCTTCTACTATTTCTGATCCAAGCAGCAGCTAGAATTGGCAAAATAGTAACCCTATACATTAGGTACTTCAAAACAAAAAGCCAATTAGCAACTTGTGGTCAGGTGTATTGCACCAAAGGTCAAGCTGACATGCAAGTACAGGTCTCAATTTCCAGTGTTCCACTCTCACCTAAAAGTCACCATACTTTGGAGGTTCAGCCTGTTTCCCAGTGCGTGCATCTGACCAGGCCTTTGCTATGGTCTTCTTCATTTCGTCATCACCTTCATCATACATATTCTGTGTACATACCCACAATTTTACCAAGCAAGTTTCACAATTAGATGGTGTGGATGCAAGAAGAATGAAAACACCAAGAAAATTTCCACAGAACGTGATGGAAATGTAAAGACTCTTGCAGATTCAGTGGAATCAATAGGAGTTTCTCAATCATCATTTTGGTGTTAAACATCCTCATATGAGAAATTGACATACCTTCATCAAGTCCATAATGCCACTCATTGGATCCTTGTCCTTGTCCATTGCTGGAGCTTTGAACTACCAAACCAATCCAAGGGAAGAAAACCCAGACAATTCAATTAAGAAAACATTGCAATCCATTAACTTTCCACTCTTTTGTGTTGGAATCCAACATGAGAAAGGAATGCAAAAGGAAACATTACCACAGTCAACAGGCAACACATGGATCCAATTTGGCAAATAAAAGGACTTCTAATCTTCAGTCAATTAATATTCCATGCACCTGAAGATGCTGTTTCTCTCAACAACAAATTTGTTAAGACAGCTATTCTTTTGAAGAGATAAATTATCCAGAAAAAATGCTTCTGAGCTTTGTCTTCCAGGATTTCATCCCCCCAATCAGGCCCTGAAAGAATGTCTAGTTTGGCAGAAATTACATGAACAAAATGAAGATTTTTTCCCTCAGCCCCCTAGTAGCTTGGAAGCATTCCAGGAGGCTCAAGTCCTTGGCAATAATGAATAGCTTGGACTTATCTCAAGGCTTACAATGATTGGAGAGGAAACTGATAATTTGTGATCTCTACAGAAAAAAGTTTTATGCAAAGGAATGCAAGGACAACTGATAAGAGTTCAGGGGGAGAATTCCTATCCAGTACATTAAGGCAAAGGAGCAGAGGAGCACAACCAAGAGGAAGGAATTTGGTTTTGGGCTTGCCACCTTAATTTCCAGCACAGGGGACAGAAGGAATGACCATGGAAATCTGGTGATTACCTTGTCCTCCTTCTTGTGGAGATCAATCCAGTTACCACTGTCTGCCTTTTTGAGTGTGATGATAATCCTCTTTGGTTTCACCAACACTTTTGATTGCTCTGGAATGATTGTTTTGTTCAGCTTTGGTACAGAACAGCGATAATTCTTCCCACCCACATCATGGATCTTCAGGTCCACCGAATCAGAATGGAAGTTGGCTTCTGTTTTGTCTTGAGAGGCACCCTCAAGGGTTATGTATATCTGTCCAAACACCAGAAAATATAGGCAAAAAAGAGTCACTGATCTCTACAGCCCAGAAACCTGTCAAGTTTCTTTTTCTTACCTATCATGCTAATAGCTCTTCTAGCCAAACACACAGCAAGCAATATATCAAGTGTCTGCCATGTTGAACATTTGTCCAGAGCCTTTCCATTGTCAATTTCACTGTTGGGCATATAGAGTGGAAGATTGCACAACGACATCATCCAAGGGAATCGGGAAACATACAAAAAAAAATGCACACAAGACTCAATGTGATCATGAGGATCTTAGACCACCAACCTTCCTGTGGTTCATCGAAAAGGTTCAAGAAAGGAAATCAAAGAATCAGCAGGGTATGAAAAAAAACTATCTGGAGAAGTCAATGCACAGAAACCACATACACACCTTCACTTTATCATAATCTTGATCCCAGCTGAATGTTGCAAGGGTAATGTATTGAACAATCGGCTGAAACCTTTTGATCTCCAGAGGAACAACTTTTGGTACTTGCTCAGTTGCTGCTGCAGCTGCAGCAGCAGTGGCATGTTCATCTTGGACTACCTGCATGGAGATGGACTATACTTTATTCTTTTAAAATGTGGTGAGAAAACTCCAAAATGCCTCACAATGTGCCCACCTTTCAATAGCTTCTTGATATACCATGGAGCTCAGGTTAGGTCAGAGAAATCAACAAGTTCAACTTCTGCAAAGTCCCATCAGAATATAACCATTGAATGGTGTCATAGAGATGAATCAATGATCGACCAAATAGGGAGTGAGTGTTTCTTCAATCTTAATGTGCTTCAGCCTCTCTTACAAAGAATTGAGACATATAGAAGAAACAAAGAGCTGCTGCATAGATAGTCCCTCCAGCTCATTCCTCTTGCAAACTTCAACCGGTTACCGATCTCCACTGAAGCTGGATTCCTACAGCAGGAGAACATCTGCAACTATGCCAATGCCGATTTGAACCCACATCCAGTATTTGATTACATAGTCCTCACTATCATCATCAGCCCCCGTCAGCTTGATGATGCCATCATGATGAGTGTGCTAACCTTTTCGAGAGTGGAGATTTGTGAGGAGAGGATGAACTGTACGCGCGGCCGCTTCGCCTCCTGAAGAAGACGACGCAGCTCCTCAATATCATCTTGCGTAACCGCTCCTGCCATTCGGCCCAACTCTAAAACTAAAACACTCACTCGAACACCACCGAAAAAAAGAAACAACGAAGAAAGAAAACCCCGACAAAAGAAAAACACCCACCAAAAGCGAAGAGAAAACAAAGAAGCCCACGGAAAAATACCTTCCAAATCAACACAAAAAAACACACGAAGACTTTCGAGTTTCGACAACCGTAGTAGTAGTAGTAGTAGTAGTGTCAGACTTTCAAAACCAACAAATTCCCAGTGTGAATCTGTTTCAGAGACACAGAAATCTCAAAGACGCAAAACTCTAGAAGCGCGCGCAAAGATTTGAGAGAGCTTAAACCCTGTCGCGAGATTGGAACTGCGATCACACTAAATCCCTGAGTAGCGAGTAAGTAAACCCTAAAGCCTAGAACCTTCCACGACCTGAAGAGAACCCTAGAACCTTCTTCTTCGTGCATGGGCTGTGTGCTCTGCAATCAGCGCGAGAGACGGTCCAATTAAGAACGTGTACATGGCTTCCTCATGGATGATTATTTCTTTCTGTTGCAATTTTCCATTCATTTTCAATTCCTTCTTATTCCTGTGGGTATTGGAGAGAAGGAGTTTAGTTTCGGACATACGTTGCCTACTCATGGATGATGATAACTTTCTGTTGCAATTTTTCCATTCATTCAATGCCTCCTTATCGATGTCGGTATGCGAGAAAAGGCGTTTAGTTTCGAATAAACGTTGCCCAATCCTCATGGATGATGACTACTACTGCTGCAGTTTTCCATTCGTTCAATTTGCTCGCCTGTTAATGTATGTTAGAAAAGTACTGTAGTTTCGACCATGTACGACCTCCTCATGGATGATGATGACTACAGTTGCAATTTTTCATTCGTTCAATTTTGCCTACTTCAAGAAGGAGCTTAGTTTAGAGCCTATATGGCCTCGTCATGAATGATGACTACTGTATTTTCCATTCGTTCAGTCAACGCCTTCTTTTCAATTTATGTGAGAAAGGGGGGTCTCCTCATGGATGATGAATAATACTGTTGTAATTCTCCATTCATTCCTTATTCCTTAGGGTTTAGAGTTTTGGCTCAGAGAATACATGTATTTCAAGCCCCTTTCTCTACATACATTAACAAGAAGGCAACTGAATGAATGAAATTTTTTTCTTATGGAATCATCGATGCAAATACCAAGTCAGGCAGAGAATATTGTAGAGAATTTCATGTAGGCAACAAGTTTCCATATTGCAGGCATCAAAAGCAGCTTCTGAAGTTCTGAGAGTTTGAAAGAAAACCTTTGTCTGGAATAAGAGCTTGTCCACTGAATTCCTCAGTCCTGTCTCTCCATTCTCACAAGCTGCGGCACTTCAACCAATCAGTCAGCCTGTCAGTCTTCTGTGAAAAAAGGAACTCTCGGTTGAACTTTCTTTCAGGCCTCCTTTTGACTTCTATTTGGCATCACACTTTACTATGGGGCACCGCCAAGCCTGGCTGAAGAGTGGGACCCTCTGACCAATAATCATTGTCTGCACATTAGCCACCACAATACACCACCAACTCTCCACACTTCTGCTCAGCATCATCAGCTGGCTCATCAAAACCAGAAATCAACATGGAAAATGAAAGAATCAGGATTAAAGATAACAAGCTCCAAAAGTTGAGAATTGAATCAAAACAAATGGATTGAAATTCAGCTGTGCAAGAACTTGCAACAGATAAATTACAGTCTCCCATACAAATAGGTGAAGGGTAACTCATTCATGAAACTCCTACTGATGCCCCAACTGTACAAACACAGTTATTCTAAAGAGTCTGACTGTAACTACTCCTGCAATATCACTGTTGGGAGGGGCTGTTTCCTCACTATCCAACCTTGTGCACTACCCAGTTATAATGGCCCTTTGGAGAATGGTGGTCCTCTATCTTCATCCCTGAAGACAAAAGTGGAATTGGACATGTGTGCTTTGACCTAGTCATATATTCAGCCTGAAACTGTTTACAGCTGCAATTTAGCATACTGATAGAATACCAACTGCATGGTGTCAAGCACCATACTTGCTGGATCCAACCAAGATCCTTTGGATCAAAATGGTTGATTCAAATCTTCATAGAAGACTCACAGATGGCTTCTAGATAACAATTTCGTTCAAGGAACTGATGAATGCAAATTTGAATATAAAAATTGGCAGAAAGCCTCTAGTTCTACTTTGGGGAATCAAAAATGATCTACTCCCAGTTAGTGGGATCCTGGTTCTGCCATCTTACAGTACCAGCTGGAATGGGTCTAGGCTGAGAAAGAGCTGGCCTTGAAACTTTGAACCCCGCTGTGTGAGCAAACTGGCCAAAACCATCTGAATTTGTGCATGTCTTCCCCAAACAAACTCTACACATCAAACCAGCCAAGGACATTTTGTTAAATGTCAGTTGTGAGGCACTTGGACTCCACAGATTAAAATAACAAATGTCAGAAGTGAGTACATCTTGAGATTACAGAGGAAACTCCTCAACCACACTTGCAGAAGAGATATGATCAGATATGAGTCCACAGATGAAGAAAGCAGGT
>Ga0116231_10000710_pt1 | contig 61789 bp, 36 predicted proteins | sample S1TSphgellanicum_2_FD_89695 | JGI IMG/M metagenome (GOLD analysis project Ga0116231, IMG submission 89695) | Host-associated microbial communities from peat moss isolated from Minnesota, USA - S1T2_Fd - Sphagnum magellanicum MG | ecosystem: Host-associated > Plants > Peat moss > Unclassified...
ATTTTTTAAATAAAATTTTGAAAAAAAAAAAAAAAAAACAAAAAAATTTTTAATTTAATAATTAAAAAAAAAAAAAAAAAAAGTGACATTTTCATTTTAGAATCTTATGAATTTTTGTCATTTCAATTCAATCCTCATTACTAATTATACAATATATTAAAAGGAAAAGAATGACATCTCCTCCCAAGTCTAAACATGGTGAATTTTGTGGAAAATGAATTATCCACTGTTCATCCATGCATAATTTAAGCTTCAACTTGCACTAATTGTTCTTCTTTTATTTGTATATGGCTTCACTTTGAATTCACAAATGTCAACATGTCCTTGTCATGTTTTAAAACTCTCAATTTTTTGTTTTTTAAAAAGCACACCTTAGGTTTGCATTTTATTCCAAGATTAAAGATCAACTAGTTTTTTTATATAGTGATGGGTTTCATTCAAAATTGGTTTAATATTTTAGATTTTTCAAAATAAAATATAATTAATCAAATTTTTCAATAATGATCCTTATATTTTGGTAATTGTCCTTTCAAATGTAGGTTAAACAACATAATTTTGCTTGTTTTTTTCTCAATGTATAATTATTTGTTGCCTAATCTTAAAAAATGCAATAAAAAGATCTCAATAGTGACATGTAGAAGACTTTGCGATTTTCCTTTCCATCAATGGTTGTCTTCTTATCATTAAAATTCAGCTTTATTAAGGTTAATTTAACATTTAAAAAAATAGAAATGTGACAAAATAATAATTATATTTTCTAAATTACCCACAATTAAACACACATATTATGTGTAGAAAATACTAAATATGTACCAAAGGAAAATGGACATGATAAAAAAACTAATGTGAAAATGTTTATAATGGGAGATTTTTGTGAATTTTCAAAACCCCTAATTGGAATCTTTTGGAACATAAATGGGAAAACATAATATATTTAAATATTCTATGTATTACTTGAATATTGAATTTTGTTGCAAACATTGTAACATGATGCAAAAGAATATATACATATAACACAATAACTTAAGAAAATATTCATTTATTTGGACATGATTTCATATTCACATATCCCAAAATAATAAGAAGATTTACCCTTGGTTTGATCCTTTGATACAACATGTTGTATTTACAAACATAAATGATGAATTATCATGTAAATTTAGTTTACCATAAGAAAATGAATTTTGGAAATGAATAATAAATCATTACAAGTGTATAATTTATTATTTTAAGTTCATTTTCCTTTTGGATTAATTTTTTTTAAATGTCAAGACTTTTCCATGTAATGATGTGAAACCATTGCATTTTTTGTGAGATTTTTCATATTTATTAATTTTTTTCACCTGAGTTGAAATTACATATCTACAAATGTTATATTTTAATGTGAAACAAGTTGTACATTGGAGTAATGTAAGATTATATAAGTTTTTTCCTTCTACTTATACACCATGCTAGATGTTACTTGTTATAACAAAATTAAATATTTATGAATACAACTAAGTAAAACAATCAATAACAATTAGGGTTTGTCAAATTCCTTAAGTACGTGCATTAGCTAGGATCCTCAGCATTAATTAGCAGTAAATGGCAACTGTCCTGGCGGACAAGTAAAGTTTTGTTTGAATCCTACCTAGTTCTGGCGACCTAAAGGAACACACTATCAATCTGGCTACTTCTATCCCTTTTTTTGTCAAAATATGGCAAATTTTTGAAAAAATTCTCAAAATTTCTTTTACTGGATTCGCCAGGCCTTCTTTTTTGTTGCCAAGTGGCGAAAATTCGCCACACAGAAAAACGCTGCTAATAATTATGTGCAAATTTTGAGACCTTAAACTAAGGGGAAGGTTCAGCAAACCTTACAGTGCCTTTTGATATAGTGCATAGAAAACAATAACCTTGAAAAGCATGAAAACCCAATCAAACATCAAGTTTCATGTGCATTGTACCTACCTTAGAGCTCAACTTTTTTTTTATAGATTGTCATGAATCATAGATAACAATATTGAAGCTATCACACCTTCACCCTTCCCTTCTCCCTATCTATGTGTTCTTTTATCTTACTTAAAGTAATTTGCATTACCTATTATGTAAAATCACCTTGAATCCTTATGAATTGACAAATTGCATTTTACATTTGTAAAACCATTGAAACATCAATATTTTCATGTGTGTGGCTCACTTGTGACTACTATCTTTATCTTGTCACGTTTGAACTTTTTAAAATATTTTGTTGCAATTTGACAAAATGCATTTTAGTCATCAACTTCACAAGATTCCGATTGTTTGGTGTTGTTAACCAAATTAATGACCTTGACCACAAATGCCAACATACTTCCAAAAGGCTATTTTATTTTATTTTTCACACTAAATAATTCACATTGCCATCAATGAGTAACAAATGCATAGTATAATAGGGGCTTCACCAATTTAATTAATTTATTAATCACCATCGTTTTCAGTATTTTTTTTCAATTATTTGGAAAGGAAATGTGAACTGAAGACTTAAGATTTGTCTAACTTTTGATGTTTAAAAACATCTCATGATTGATTTATGTGTTCTAGTCTCAATAGGATATGGTTAACATTTGCTATGAAATTTAGATAAGTGCATGTTGCATCGAATGTTGTTAAATGTTGTTTTCACATTAAACTAGTGAATCCTTGTGCCATCAGCCCAAGAGCAATCATCTTAAGGCACTAAGGGATAAAGATGCTAGAAAACCTTTTCATGGCTCTAGGAGCCATGACAACTTTCCAGAAGAAAATAATGGTGAAAAGGTTTTATTAGCCCAAGTGTGAACTGGTGACATTGGTCCTAGGGATTAAGATTTGGGATGGGGAATGGCAAACATGGAGTCAATATGATGAAGAGGCACTGGTTTGTTGAAAAAGCCATTTCAGTTACTTTGAATTAATCAAATAAATAAATAATTATAAATTCAACAATTTTTGCTTTGTTGGTCTGAAATTGCAACTCTGCACACCATTTGGTCCAGGGCTTTCCAACAGCACCAAGAGTGCAGTGAGGCGGCATGCTCACAAACAAAACAAAACAAACACCTTTCTTAGTATATGGAATATATACATATAACAACCATTAGTGCAATTGCATCACTCGATCATTCAATTGAACATTAAGTGGCTATTAAAAATGCCTATTGAGCATTTGAGGTGATGAGTTTTAAAGAATAAATGTTTACAATATTTTGAATCTTTTCCTTGGAAATAAAGGTACTAAACAATGAAATGCACCTCAGCCTTTAGATCCAGTCACTTGGTGTTTATTTTTTCCATATGGCGAATTTGTATAATGTTTTTTAAATAATGTTTTTTGAGATTTCTGCTAACCAACTGTCAAAATATTTTAAATAAAAAATCGAAAGATTCTACATTAGGTTCCAATAGGGAGCCAAAGTCTAGAAGGATGCTTAAATGTCATATTTTGTATTTAGCCAAATGTCGCTGAACTGACTTAAGGATGATTGCAACTCTGACATGCCACATTACAAAATTGGGAAATAAAATAAAACCACTGAATCCACTCTCGATTCCCCGACAAAGGAGGCGTAAACACGGGGTTAATGTTCAATGCCAATAACCATAAACTAGTAGCGTGCTTCTTCTGATCGGGTACAACAACCCAATGTCGCCAACCCATTTTCAACGTAGACTTTATGTCATCCTGACATAAAGATACTGTTACCCACCACAAAACTTATTTAGTTCCAAGGCATAATTTTAAATTTAAGATCCTTTATTTAGTGTATCCGTTTCGGTGTAGCTGTAATGAATTTCCCAATAAGTTAACCCTACACATTTCCCAAGCTTTATATGCCACAAACAGGATCCAGATAGCTGTAAAATATTAGCTGGAACTGGACACATGCGCCATCGAGTTGTTCACAGGTCTCATGGAACAGGACTCAGGACTTTGGTGAGAAGGTAGTATGTTACTGTGTACTGTGATATAGATGATCGCCAGTTTGGCTATAAATAAAAATTTCTAAAATAAACACTGCTACCAACTGTCAAGCTGAAAAAATAGTTGTTATATGGCGAAGAAATGGATATATATTACAATTATTGATGTTCTTGGGTAGAGTGGCCCTTGGGCCTTGACTATGAACCAATACCTACTCTGGTACTAGAACGTGAAGATGCCCGTGTAGGTGCTGGTTTATCCTTGAATTACAAGTCATGACTCAAAATATCAAGTAGTTGCACAAATGCCTAAAAGTGTAGTAGCATAAAGAAACTCACATGGGGCTCTGATCTTATTAATTCTGCGGGCCACTGTCGTTTCCCGATTTAATATACAATCCATAACATGAATAGGGAAGACACTCTCCTGAAATAGAAAGTGGCATTTACTTACTTCCCCAAGTCCCTACACCAAACTAGGTACCAACAATTCAGAACTGGCAGTAATAAAGAACAATCGGCACATTAAATGCATGCATTGTCCGACTTTAAATCGGCCCAATGATCTGGATTTACGTAAGAGATGTTATATAGTGAAAAGATCCAACCCTTGGGGGCTTCGCCTGCATTTTAAAATGGGCGAAATTCTGTGAAGGATATCCCAGAACCCGTACTTGAGGAATATGCGTAATATCCCTCCTAAGAAATAAGAGGGATATTCACAGATGTATGTGAACAGTGATCTCCACTGTTCTCTATGAAATTTCTCCAAGTGCTTTGTGATAACAAGAAGATCCTAGGGTTGGATATCCCACTGCGAGATATTTAGGTACAGGATTCACCATATGGTTTGGGTCAAATATCATGTTGCCATTTTATCATCGGTGGCCCCTGCAAAACATCTGGCTCTGTCCAAAGCAGTGTTTTCTCGTTCTTACTTTTCAAAAGCACCTCCAGTTCAGTTCCAGACTTAGTTCTTCACATTGCAAAAAACTAGGTTCTGGTTTTTTCAAAAAAAAACTCTTAGATTAGTACCCTTCTACCAATGCTCAAAAACTGAATCTTTTTCTAGTTATTGGAGAAGCAATAAAAAGTGATCACCTACATCAACTATGTTTTATATAGGTGATTGATATCAATAGGTTTGTTGAGACATGTTCCAAAAGTAACACCTACATTCCTAATGCCATCCCCTCTATGCTACCCTCCAAATTTTATTATTTAAAAAAATATGTACCCATATTTTTTTCTCAATCTAGCAACATGTTTAACCCAAATGGGGAAAAATATTAAATAAATATGTTTTAAACATTCAAGTTTCAAAATTTTGTAGGAAATGAACTTGAACTTGTGTAAAGTGGGTTTTGGGGCTGGTTTTGATTAAAACTAGAATTTGCTTCCAATCATAATTTTGAGCCTAGTTCCAATTTTGGGGGGTTTCTTCCTTCCAAAATTTAGCCCCAAGGGTCTATATATGAAGCAAATGGCCCAAGAACCAAAAATTAGAATCAGCCAAACACTTGAACCCAACAACATCAGTCCAAACTAGGAGGTAGTTGCATGTAAATAATCTCAATAAACTAAAAGGTTCTCATTAGAAAGAGCCAACAAAATATTCTTTGGTGGGTTTGATTTTTGTGAAATGCCTGCCATTAATGTTCAACATTCAGAACCTAATTTTCTTATTTCATGCATATTATGCATTATGATGTCCATATCTACATATTCACATGGTATTATTTTTTCACAGTGAATTCGTTTTTCAAAATGTTGAGATGATGAAATATTACATTAGTATGCATAAATACAACACATAATCCTTCTGAAAATTACAAAGCAATTTCAAGTATTTCATGTTTACTTTTTAGAAGTTCAGGAAAACTAACATCAAATATATTACCATAAAAGTACTCTTTCAAACCATAATTATATCCATTCAAATTTTTTAATTAGTAAAAACAATAGTTGAGAATGAACTTGTGCCAAAAAAATATCCTTTTAATAAAATGAATTTTTTTTGTATATTAATCGAGTATCCAATGTATGCACTACAACACCTACTTTTTGCATCTACTTTAGCCTTCTTTGAAGCATTGTATATTTAATATACATGCACATGCACACAAATGTATTTTATGCCCATTTCTTCAACCCAAATGAGTTTTCAAATGACTCATCTATTCTAGAAGTTGGTGCTCTTGCTATTGTTCTAAAATTCTCGTCATCCTTGTTGTCTTTCGTGACTGTGTTTGCCATCCTCATTGTCCTTCATATGTGTATTATGTTTTCATCAACCCATTTCCGATGTTTTCATGTTCTCCTATCCTTAATTATCATCAATGTTGCTAACCACTACAAGGAATTTGCATAATTACCATTGGTTTCTTGTTATAAATGCCACATGTAACTTAAAATCTCAATAGTCTTTTTAAACGAGTTGCAAAAAACATTAATAGTAAAGGACAAAATGTGGCATCAAGTTGAAATGGCAATTGCATCTATTACTGTAATCAATAAACATTTTCCATCCAAACACAAGGTCAAAATGTGTCTTTCACTATTAAAATATCTTAAGGATTTTTTTTGTTTGAAGTGCATATGTTTATGCCAAACACAATATAATAAAAAATGGAATGAAATGTTTTTACAAAAATTTCATCAATATAATTTTTTTGTCTAACATAGATATTCCTTTACAAAAAAACACCAAGTATACACCTAATGATAGAAAATTTGTTATTTTAAAATCAAAACAATTTTTGAACATGTCATGTAATGCAATGGATTCTCAAATACTTGGTGGCCACTAAATACAACTTATAAAAAATTCAATTTATCAAAACATTAAAAGATAACACAATTTGAATTTAGTACAATAAAAGGACTAAAAAGGCTAGTGGGCACAAAAATCATTATATACTAGATAAACTAAATTTATGAAAATTGCATTATGCAAGTTTTACTATTGTACCACATTACATAGGTCCATATTAATATGACATAATCAACATAAGAAAAATAAGCATAAACAAATATCAATGACAACAATACTTTTTTTTGGACAAAAACAAACATCAAATTGCATTTTAAAAATAAATGAGTAAAACTCAAAATAATAATTACATACTTATAGTCTCATTAGTTGCATCAAGGTTTTGTTTGGCCTTGGTTGCATGAATAGCACTAATCATTGTAATGTTATTGATTGTGACATTACTTCTAGTAGAAAATGAGAATACCATGGATGACATGTTAACCCATTGTTTTGGATTTACCAAATTGCATTCACATTTGTTCACCCAACAATCCCAATACTTTTTTCTATCATTTTTTGTTCGTTTTTTCACCAGCATTCACGATTGAGTATGAACCCATCAAAAAAAGGATCCTTCACAACCTCATTTTTTGCCCTTCCTAACCACACAATATATAATTCTTGATTTGTAAACTTCACAAAAATGAAATCTCTAAGGCCTAAAATTCAAGTTTTGAAAGAAAATGTAAGCAACTATCTTTAATGATAGTTGATTAAAGATAGTTGATAACATCAACAAATTTGGTAGGAATGGCATTTCAAATGTGTTTATATTTTCAATTGTTTGAAGGCTAGAAACCTTCCAAAAGTGTTGAACTTTGAATAGGCAAAAGTTTTGACAACAATTCAAGTATGTTTTCCAAATAATCCACATATGGACCAAGCTTTCTAACATAGCTTTCACCCTTGCACATCTTGAACTTCCAAAATTCCATGCACCAAGAAAGCCCACTATTAATGAATCTTTCCTTTTCAAGTGACTTGGATGAATCATTCCCCCATATAGGGTGGAAAGGAATAGGATTTGGAAGTGCAATAAGCAACTTTAGATGACCTAAGTTGTCTACTTGTCACAATTGAACTAAAGGTTAATCCTTAGGACTCCATAGTGCATTAGTAGGACAATTTTTATTGCATAACATGTCACCTAGCCAAATCCATAAAAAAAAAAACAAATGCATGTTTGTATGCCTAACCAAGATTTCTAGCCCATCTTCTAAGCATCTTTTGACCAAAGTCTTCAAATTTGATTATTTTCTTAGATAAATTGAGGAACAAAAGGATGACATTCTAAAATCATGAATGTTTTCATCAAGTCAAATAAAACATAATTATCCTTCTCCTTCAATGTCTTAAAAGGATAACCAAAATTTCCATTTATGCCCTCATGGTTGTCTCCAACAACTAAAACCCTAGTTGAACTTCTTCGAACATTTATCTTACAACTAGGAAGATAAGAATGCAAACAAGTGATGATTCTTATTATCTTTCATGTAGTTATGCATTGAAATAAATAGGTTTCTATGCAATGAATTAACACCAATGAATTGCTTTAGAACCTTTAGTTTAAGTAAACATAAAAAACTTCCTTGCATCAATCCTTGAAAGAATGCATTTTGTGGTCATTCAAATAAAATACTTGATTCATTAATAGGCTCCTTCTTAAAAACTCAAAGTAATCACAACAATGGGGCAATTGTAAAATTGGGATCATTCGACCAAAATATATTAAGCAAATGCCACATTTTTATAACCATGAACAATCATTTTAGTCAAAATGATTAAGAGTTAATCAAGACTTGAAACCATTTTGTTTTTTATTACAACTTTTAAAAGAATGGTTTTCATTAGAAGAAAAGTGGCAATTTATGACTTGTCATTACAACTAGTTTTTATCACAATTAACATTTATGATTAAAATCCCATTAGTTGCCTTGAACAAGTTGCATAAGACAATGAATTTTGGATGAAAGAAAAAGTCAACAAAATACACCTCCATCCTTTGACTGGCAATATACATATTATCGTTTGCAACTAAAATGCGACTATTTTCGTGGACAATGAGAACAAATGATATGTTGTCATTTGTCCCATCTTTTTGTTATTTTAAATATTTTAAATATAATTATGACATAATTTTAAAAGTCCAATTTATATGTTTGGATAGTTTTTAATTGTGACGCATGGCACAATCAAAATGTGACATCTAGCATATTAATTAAAATTTTCCAAAATCAATTTAAATAGGCATGTATGTAAGTATGTTGAACTAAGTAGGTAGATAGGAAAGATCTACCCATTAGTAGAAAAACCTTTTCCAAAATAATTACAAACAACACTTTTAATCACCTAAAACAAGTTGCAAAATGAAAATTTTCTACTAAGAATACCTACTCAATTATTTACTTAAATTAGACTCCTACTAAATTAGATATCTACTAAAATAAGTAAATAGGTAAGTACTTAGGTTGGTAGGTTAGTTAGGGAAGTAGGGTAGCTAAAGGGTAACTATATATATATTTAAAAAATTGGGTTAAATATTTTTTATTTATTCATCCCATATGGCCCAATGTGCTTTTTAATATGAAAATGTAAAACAAGAAACATTCCATATATACTTTTCAAGATGAAAAATGTAGACAAAATTTATGCGATCGATTTTGGAGTTGGAATTTAAATGTAAACTATGTTGTGACAAAAGAGTTTAATGCAAATTAGTAACCATTAAAAGACTTATTCCATATCTTTTAACAATATTTTTAGTTTTGTAAATTATGTAATTGAAAAGATAAGTGGCTAACCACAATATAACTAATAAACTAATGAAAATACTAATTAACTAATAAAGTGCCTAATTAAATATTAAGAAATTAATCAAAATATTATTACATAATAAAAAAAGATTATTCAATTTGTTAAAAAAATTTATATTAATTAATTTATTTATTATTATAAACAGTAAAAATTAATATTCAATAATTTATCTAAATATATAATTATTAATGTATATAATAACTAATGAAGATTAGTTATTTTGTTATAATTAATATAATTATTTTTTCATTTGGTATAGTGAACATTAAATAAAATAATAAAAAATAAAAAATAACAATAACCTTTATTGAGTTATTATTTTAGCCTTGGTTAACTATTTTATTAATATCCACATTATTATTTTGCTTGTATAACTATTTTTGAATAACTATACTAAATATTTAATACTAGTAAAAATTAAGTTATATATATAATAAGTAATATTAATTTTTGCAATTACATATGATAATAAACTAGTTTCCTAACTAACTATAACCATAAAAATTTTAACTCAAATTTTTAAATAAACATTATAAGTTTTTAATCATGAATAATTAAGATCAATTATGAATTATGAAACTACTATGATTACTATAAAAATAAATTAATTATAGGTATTTTATAGTAATTAGACATTAATTACAATAGTTATTTATTCTAAATAGGTAATTATTAAATAAAATAAAAGTTTTTTGTACTTAAATTTTTTTATACACAATAATTACATCAAGTTCCTTAATTATATTAAAATTTTGAAATAATAATTTATTTTGAAGTTATTTGTTCTAAATTATGAATACCAATAAAGGGTTGAGTGATTTTGGTAAGGAATTACAACTTGCAAATTTCAATTCAAAATCTAACAACACAAATTCCACTTCAAAATCATTTAATGGGAATTTTGGCATGGAATCCATTTGTGCAATTTTGCTACAAAATCACATAACACAAATTCTACCATGAAACATAGGGGTGTAATTGTTAAATGAGGTTGTTATTTCATTCAAGACTTTTTTGAATCGATGTGGGAAAACGAAAGGCAAGTGTTCATCCATTTCTATGAAACAATTTCATCAACAAATGTCACATTTCAGTTTATGCCTCCTAAAAACCTAAATTTCTCTACAAAAGGGGGCATTGGTCATTCATTTCTCTCTTTTTTTCGTCCTCTTGTTATTTTGTCGAAATATTCACCAATTTGTGTTTGGAGATGAAAAGTAGCATTAGCAAAAAGACATGGTTGAAATAATGAAGATAACAAAAAAAATTAGATTCATAACCGGAAGGTAGTTAATCAAAAGTAAAACAAAAGGAAAGGGAGAGGGAGAAGATGGTTATCACTTTTTTTAGTAAATGCAAGATTATTTTTGCCAAAATGGATAAGTTTTAAAGGTGGATTGTTGGTAGAGATGTGTAGAGGGCTTAGTAGGTGGGTGTTTTTAGTTTTCTAAACATCCAATTGAGTCTCGTTCAACCCTTGGTGACAAAATTTCTACATGTGATTACTCGGTTCAATCTTGACATCATTGAATTGATAGTGTAGGGTGTTCCGATGTTTGTCACCAAAAAAATAAATTGTCGATATGTTTTGCCTTCCTCAATTTGGTATTGTTATGTTACTAGCAAAACCATAAAAGGAAAAGGAAAAGGAGAAGGAAGTTGCCATCTACTAAAACGTTGCTCCACTACAAGTGTTAGTGGATTGTGAAGGATGGAAGGTCTCTCTTCTCAAGGGCATGTACATCACAATATTATGTGCATTGATTCAAATAATTTGGCTCAAGGGCAATAAACTCACTTATCACTACAAAAAAATGTGACTTTTTAGAGAGTTCAACTTGACTAAAATGTCCACATTGACCAAGGGGGATGGTGATTTTGATTAAGACATGGGGCATGAAAGACATGAGTTACTTTTGATTGGAACATTTGACTAAAGTGACATTTTAAACCATGTCACACATGTGACAAACAAAACATTTAGTCAAAAAAATTAAAGGTCAATCAAGATGACAAAGGCTTAGTCAAATTGAACACACTAAATGGCCATTATGATTTATAATTAATCAAATTGGTCACTTTGATTGGACATTTAATCAAATCAACCATAATAATTTGGTTATACCTACAAGTTTATTTGGCCTAGGGTACATACCAAACTTAAGTTCATAATTAGTAGGCCCTAATTAGGAATATTACACCTAATAAATATTTATAAAGTTTAATAGGCTACTTACATGCTACCATTAGGCACATGTAGGTACTTAAACTTAGTACATTAATTAGTTGATATTTAATATTCAATAATTTATGATTAATATTTTATATGTTTAATAAGTCAGCAAATAATTGTTAATTGATTAATTATTATTATCAAATTATCAAATTAATCTTTTTTTGGGGCTAGTACTTGATAGTAATTTATAATAATTAATAGTAGTCAATATAATTTTTTAAATAATTACTAATAAATGAATTTTTAATTAATTTAGTATTTTATAGTAATTCATTATATAGTAATTGATAATTATTAATTAATAGTAAATAATTATTAAATAATCAATTAACTAATAATTAAAAATAAAAACTATTAAGTAATAGTAAATATTTTTATTTAATGCTTAATATTTAATACTTCATAATAAAAATTCAATAATTAGCCATTTATGTTGAATAACTATTAATTAATAGTAAATAATCATTAATTAATATTTGATATTTAATAATTGAGTTGATAACATGTAGTAACCTACTAGGCATAGGTACCTACATGTTATCTAGGTAGATATTTGGTACATGGTATAACCTCCTACTTAGATAAGTAATAAAAAAATATTGAAATTCATTGATGAATGTTACAAAATGTACATCAAAACCAAAAATTCAATCAAATTTATTATAATATGATGATAAAAGTTTTCAACTTTTGAAAAGGTAGTCCAATGGCTTGACTTGACTCTTCAAAGTGGAGGTGAAGAATTCAAATCCTCCCACATACAACATTGGCCAGCTAGGCTACTTTGGCTTTACATGGCTTAAATAGCTAGCTTAAGCCACTTAGGCAAGTAGGTCTAGGTCTAGGGTTGGCCACTTAGCCTAGGCTAAATAAAATCGGTAGGTAAATTATTTTATTTTGTACATTAATTATTAACTAATGTGGGTAGCTTAATTAATTAATTGATAGGTTATATATATATTATTATTATTTAAAATTAAATCATATATAATTTTTATCAATGTATTGTTGATTAGTAAAAAAGGCAGTTAAAAAATCAAGTCAAAAAAACCAACCAAAAAGACCACCAAAAAGACCCAATCAAAATGGCCGGGTTTAAATTAACTTGTCCAAAATCATATATGGCATTTTGGTCAAGTTGAACATGGTGACATTTGGGGCACTTTTTGGTCAATTCTTCTAATGTTAAAATCCACATTTTCTTGTAGTATTATATGTTGCCAAGAAATTGTTCATTTGGTGGTCTTGGCAAAACAAAGGATTCATGTGAACTAGGCAGTAGTTGTTTTCAATAATTTGTATACCAAATGAAGGGATCTTTCTACATTGACAAAAGGAAGGAAAAGTAGAGACAACACCAAATTTGGGGTAGCACAAGTGGTGGATATCTTATTTCGAAAATGATTTTCAGTAGATTTGACATTCATTATATGAGAATCCGAAGGAGAGGATGAGCCTAGTGGTCATTCCCCACAAGAAACTTAGATTATGGTAGGCGCCAAAATTCCTAAAACACTTTCTTAGGGCAAGCTGATTGAGTTGAATGACAAGATGCATATAGTGTAAGAAATTAGTGGGACAAGAAGTTAATTGAAAAGTTCCTAGCAACTGGAAATGGAAATGTTGCCAAACCTACTCTTTGTGTTGTGGTCGTGGAATTTGCAAAGGTTATGGCCGCAAAATCCCATACCCTCTCTAGGAAAATGAACTCTTATAGTTGGATCACCAAAACTATCAAGTTCAAAAAAAAGTAAAATGTGGAGTCTAAGTTCAATTCAACTTGTAGATATTTTTGGTAGTGCTTTTATACCACAACTTCCTCAAGATTTTGACCTAGTGGTGGAAGGTACCAAAATTCATGCCAACTTCTCTCATGAATTGCATCAACAATTAGAAGGTGAAGAAATATCAATTGATGAAATACCAAAATTGGACACATGACTAGGTTTGTTTTCTAGTGGTATTTTCTTGTGTAGTTTAGTAGAAGTTGCCAAAATTTGCTAACCCATGAAATGTCATTTTTGGTGTGGCTTGGTTTTTTTCCTACCCCTATTAGTGCAAAGAATGAAATGCATGGAATGGCTCCTTTTGTTATTGCTTCCTTGAAATCTTTGGAAGATTACTTCCTTTGTTCCAATAATTTTGCTCAAACAATGAACAACATTTCAAAGGTTTTCCAATTAATTTCAATTGAAAAGGAGGCAATAGGGGAGGGTGACAAAAGAGTCTCCAAGAGGTGGTCGATCTAAAAAGCTAGTTACACCAACTACAAACTGCCAACTAGCATGATTGAACCGTAACCATTTAACGCTTATAGATAGAAATGCAAATTTTGAAAGGAATGTAGTTTGAAAAGTGCAGGAGTTGGAAAGGAAAAATTTGAACTACGAGAATGACTTATCAAAATTACACAATTGACTTACAAAAATTGATATCACATTGGACTCTTTGAAATCAAAGTGGCCCACTTTAATACAATAAAACCTTTAACTTGATAAGGAGAACCAGAAGAACCTAGAACTGTTGTTGGGCATGATAGATAAGTAGTTGAGAATTGCAAAGGCCAAGGTAGAGAGGTTGGAAGGCCAAAATGAAGCATTAAATGAAAGAATCTAAAAACAATAGATAGGTGTGTTCACAATAAAAGGAGCCAAGGACTACATGTACATGCATAAAATCTTACACCCCCATGACTTTGAAAATGATTACATGAGTTGTAAGGATTATAATTTAATGAAATCACTTTCAAAATGTTTGTATATTTATGAATTTTCATCAAAATGAATTTTGTGCAATTTTGATATGTTTCATTGGTCATAAAGTGTATATAGTGAGGAGTGAGGGTGTTAAAATTTTGAATGTCCTTTATTTTATGTAAAACCAAACCATTAATTTTGAAATTTTTTGGATGACCATATATTAATGATTACAAGGGCATGGTATCATTAAAAATTTGAATATATTTTTAATTTTAATTATCCATTATAGTCATTTTTTAGTGTTTAAATGTGCTTTTGATCATTAAAACTACATAATTTGAAAAATCTCCTCAAACAAAGAACTTATATTTTGGTATAAACAAAGGTAAGGTTGCATTTTCATGAATATTAAATGTGTTATATAACATTATTTCTTTTTTTGTGAATGTAATTCTACTCCATTTAGAATAATGTTAAAGAAAGGTATGTTTGATAAACTCAATTCATAATGTATCATTAAAGGTTTGAAACACATATTATTTAAATAATATTGACTAGGTTAACCTAGAATATACTATAACCTAAGGTTCCTTAGGTTAACCCAAAATAACCTAAGATAACCTAGGCTTACTTAGGATAACTTGGGCTAACATAAAACTACTTAAGTTTAATGTAAATTCACCAAGTTAACTTAAGCAAATTTATTTCATGTTAATTTATGGAGGCATTCACAAAATAGTTGTAATCATCATTTAATATTTAATAATACTTTTCAAATGATAGTTTAAGTTTTCAAAATTTTGAAATTGACATATTTGTGGCAAAGGGTCAATACAAACCTTAACATATTAGTATTAAAGTTTTTAAAAATATTTAAAGAAAATTTAAAAATAATTTTGGGTAAAAGCATGTTGTTAAGAACCAATGAACTTTGAGTTCCAAAATGTTGTCAATGCACATATTAAATTTTTTTGTTTGGGTTTGAAATTGTTCAATGGATGAAATCCATAGTTTCAATGGGATGTGGGAACCAACACCTCTTGGATGGGGGAGGGCTTTAATCATTGGGGCCTTGAAAGGTACACCAATAGATAAAATGATGGCATGTTAAATTCATTAAAAAAATAAAAATATTTTGGATATGATGTAATTATCATTTTGAATCTTTTAAATTAATTAAATCAAATGTCCCAATTGCAATTTATATAAAGGTAATCATAAAGAATTCTTTAGAGCACAATCAAGTATACACAAGAAATAGTCTATGAATTTGTGATCATATTTTCACATATAAATGAAAAAATTTAAAGTCAAAACCTTTTCAATCATTATGAAACCATCATGGTGTTAAATATTGAGTTCATAGTGTGTTGTATATAAAGCTTGAAAAAATTTAATGTATTAAAAATAGGTTAAGTATTTTTGAAATTGATTGATGGAATTGTGTTCAAAAATATTTAAATTATATTACAATATGGATATATTATTAATTTTATATTGGAAGTTGAAAGTGCATAAATAGATTTTAGATGGGCATGAACCAAGAAAGTAAAAAAATCCAATGTTTTATCTACTTGAAGCCTATTTGTTTTCTTCACACAACTTGCAAAAAATAAAATAAATAAATTAGCATTTTTATAAATCTACTTAAATTTACTTTAAACATGTGATTTTTTAATATCATTGACACAAATTCAAAGAATATGTTCATATTTGATCATTGAAATGGGTAAAACCAAGCTAATAGGAGCTAATTTTGATGTAACTAGTCCTTGGTTTTAATGTTCATAATTCTCACACACTAAATTAATGTTGAAAGTATATGGTGTATTTATGTGAAGCCCTTTCTAATATGTTAATTTAGCATCTAATAAAATTTGAAAGTAATCCAATAAATATAAAATACCTTTCAACACATTTTTAAGCCCATAACCACTGTTTTTTAGCATAGTGAATTAGTGTAAAAACATTGTTTAAGCACCGTTGTTTAACACTACCTCAAGACATTTCATCCAATTGTGTGTTGCCACATCATCTTTTTAGGACTAGTCATAGTGATTCAAGAGGTTGCTATTCACTCCTACTAGCTCGTTTTTACCCAAATATATAATATTTTAAAATTTAATATGTTAAGGTTTAATTTATGGCTATGTTATATTTCTCTTGACAAGGATCATGAAATGTATTTATTTGATTATGCTTTCACCCAAATGCATAAAATCATGCAATTGGTGTCAAACTTATTGCACAAAAAAATCACATTTTCTTCTATGCAAAGTACATACTTATTGGGTGAAATTGATTAAAAACTAAATCATATGAAAATTTCAAAATCTTGAAATTCTAAACAAAAAAACTACAAGGGAAAAAACTTTTTAAAAAACCATTTAGTTAGTTTTTTATATTTACTAAGCTTAAAATTTTTAGCTCCAAGTGTAATTCACATGTTCAAGAAATAATATTGTTTAATAATCCATGTAGAAATTCATTTTGACATTTTCTAATTTTATTTTTGTAAATGAAAATACTGATGCATAATTATGTATGTATGTGGAAAATCATCACCATGACATGAATTATTTTATCTTTGACTATTCAGTTTTTTAAACACTTAAAATTGTTCCATGATGCAAATGTTATTTGCAAAAAGTAGCCCTAAAAAAATCAATGTGGAGCCCTTTTTCTTTTTATTGAAACCCCAGCCATATTAAACGGATAGACCCTTTAAGCCTTTCACCATGCTATAAATTTTGGGATGTACTTGTTGTATAAAAAAACCATATGTGTCCATTTCAAATGTATTATATCATTTTCATTATTTTATATGTTTCTCACAAAACACATATTTAATTAATTTAAAACTAGATTGTTAATTTACAACTTTACCCAACTAGGGGGATGGTATGAAGTCTGCTCGGTGGCCATCAAATTTAAGAAATGTAACTTTACATTCAATTAAAAACAACAATATTGCATCCATGTATGCATTGAACTCGTCTCAAAAGAATTCATACTAATCTTTTTCTACAACATTTTCAATCATTTTTCAAGGGACACAAAGTGAATAACAAATATAATATGCTAGTTTCAAAATGAATATATTAATATGATGAAAAGATTATTTTGCCTAGTGCCCACCAAGTGAAAATTATAGGTTATTCATTATCAAGGTTGGAAGTCAAATTTGCTCCTATTCATGAAAAACAAAAAATCTATTTACTAAATTAAAAAAACTAGGCACAACATGTGCCAATTCATCAATCACAATAATGTCTATGAATCTAAAGTTGTTGCTCATATTATGATAAAATCAATTATTATATTTGGCAACTCTATGCCATGAAAGAAAAAATAGATGCCTAGTGGCTAGCAAGGATTAAGCTTAAAGTCCAAAAAAAAAATTTCAATAGTTAGTATCTAAGAATATACACACAAATTTTTGCAATAAAAAAATTCCTTAATACCACATTAATGACACACATAATTTTTTATGATCAAAACATTGCTTTAAAATATGCCACATTTAACACAAAAAAACCCAAAAATAAAAAAAACTCATAATAAATTTGGAATTAATCCATGAAACAAAAAAAAACAAATGCATGGTGGCCATTAGGGATTAAGGTTCAAGTGCAACAATAAAGATCACTAATCATGACTATGAAAAACAATGTACATGAAATTATCTATAATGAACAAATACATTTCGTCAAATACAAAAAGACAACAACATATTATTCCACTATTAGATGATACATCAAATAAAAATAATAAAAATGTATTGATAATATAGCCAATAATCAAAAAAAGAAACTCAATACATTGAGTTTTAGAAAAAGGCACCATGCCTATCCACAAATCCATGCCTATCTACCATGCCTATCTACCAATCCAAAAATGGTGCTCATAGGGAAACATTTTTTAGTAGATTAAAATTCTATATATTATTTGTCCTTATGGCCACTAGGTGCAACAAAGTAGAATATTGGTTTGAAAAATGAAGAATTAGAAATCAAATTTTTAATTTCACCTACAAACACAATTATTGAAAAATTCACACATTAAAATACACTAATGCTAGCAATGAATAAAAATCAATAGATTGTTACTAATTATGGATACTCAAAAAAAATTATGAATAATTTGATGTATAACTAAATTCATGAAATAACACAATAATAATAATAATAATAATAATAATAATAATAATAATAATAATAATAAACATAAGAACAAAATTGTAATCATGATCTAAATGAAAAAAAAACACAAAAAGAAAAAACAAATATTTTATCGAAGTCATCAATGTATACTTTACAAATTATTGGATGCATTAGCAGCTTCAAGATTCACTTTTGATTGAGAAGAACAATTGTCAGGAATAGTCATTTGACTTTTGTTTGTTGTATTTTTCCATGAAGGAAAAGATTAAAAAATAGTTGCAATCTTGAGCCACTATTCTGGATTTGCCAAATTACATTTCCACTTGCCCTTCCAACAATCTTCATACAAATGTCGTTCATCTGAATTTGACTCTTTCTTCATTGACACCCACCATTGCACCTTCACCATTTTGAAGAATTCATTTTGATCATCCTTGATAACATCACTATGTGTTCTTCCCAACCAAACAAAGACAAGAAGAGGATCATGAAGCCTCATGAGAACAAAATCTCCATTATTGAGATCTCTAAATAGGGCGTATGCAGGAGTAGGCTTCAAGTTTTTGGGCCCACAATAAAGACAAATGACCAGGTCTTCTAAATCAACAATTGGCGTTGTGGATGGCAACTCAATTCTTGCATAATTCAACTTCCAATTGCTGCAAGGCCAAAAGCCTTCTAAAAGAATGGACCTTTGAATAGGTAATTTTTTTTATAAATGAAATAAAATATCCGTCTAGTAATCCACATACGGATTCATCTTCATCGCATAAGTTACATTTTGTTCCATGCCTTATTTCCAAAATTCCATGTGTTTAGATAGTCTAGCATTGATAAACTTTTCCTTCTCCACCGACCTCATTGCATCATGGCCCTAAATTGGGCGATATGGAACAAGACTAGGGACCCTAGTAGGTAGCTTTGGAGATCCATCAACATTAGCTTTCCATAATTGGATTGGAGGTGCCTCGATGGGAATCCAAATGTTATTGGTTGGTGAAACTTTAAACTGCATCATAGGCCAACCAAAAGAATCCACAAAAAATCTAAAAATATTCATATTAGTATGCTTTACCAAGGTTTTTAGACGATCCTTTCAACAACCAAACACCTAGGCTTTAAAATTTGGAATTTCTTGAATCAATTGCAGAATGAAAGGTCTCTTTTGCTACACCATGAAAGCTTTCATCAAATTTGACAAAATATAATTGTTCTACTTTTTCAACTTCTTAGACAAATGCCCAAGGTATCCATCAATATCTTCATGTGTATGACCAACCACAAGGAATCCTAGTTTAACTTCTTCAAACACTTCCTTTGCCATCAACAATGACAAAAATGCTAGAACAAATACCTATTTCTATTGTCCTCCAAACAATTATCCATTTGAAGCAAAAAAAAATGGGCAATGGTTTGGGGCCTACATTTTCACTTGGTGTTTTTAGTTCAATTATATAATGAGATTTGCCTTGCAAATGACATGCGAAGATCGCGTTTTGAGGAAGGTCCTCAAACAACATTTTGGATTCACAAGTTGGAGCTTCTTCCAAAGTTCAAAGAAGTCACAACAGTGACCCAATTGTAAAATCGAGATCATTAGGCCACAATTCATTGGAATATTGCACATACCTATCATCGCCATGAACTATCATACCTATCAACATAATGGGCAATTGTCCAAGCCCACAAATCATTTTGTTCACCACCTGCAACCTTGGGAGTGTAGTTTTCGCATGATCCATTTTGTCATGGATAATGCATAGGAACTCATCTTTGGATTGCACAGATTTAGACTTCCAAGTATGGTACAAGCTTCTACATGACTCTTGATGCAAGAGGTGTTTTTTCAACTTCAGTTCATATTTTCTCGCATCACTATTGTTCTTTTCCAATTTTGATATTAAATCCTTTAATGACTTGCACACAATACACTTTGCAAAAACATAGCCTCTTTTTTTTACATCAACATTGAGATGGTGTCTCTTCTTTAACCTATTCATCGCAAATTGTGAAATACCTCCAATGTTTAATTCCTTGCTAATTTGCAATAATATAATTCAAAAAAATGATCAAATTACAAAACACATCACAATTTTAGACATTTAGAACTAAACCCAAATAAATACACTATCACTATCACTATCTTAATTATATACACTATCACTTACTTTAGGGTGAAAATCCTTTAAGGTGTACCACATAACAGAAAAAGGGCCTAGTCCTTATTGTAGTCCTTTTTTACCCTATATTTTCATCCCCATAAAAAATAATGAATCAAAAGTTGTCAAAATTTTCAAAAGGACTATATTTTAGACTATTACAATTTTAGGTTCCATCATAATCATCCATAAATGTGTCTTTACATGGTAAAAAAGGACTAGGTAAAAAAAATAAAAAAGGGTGACATTGTGATAAGATTTTGGTGCATTTTAAAGAATTTGCACCTTTCATCACTTTGCTTTCAAAAGCTCCTCCATGTATCAGGTAATAGCCATTGAGCATCCTATGTACCATTTCCAATTCCTTTCAATCGATGTGACATTGTGTTAGCACTCAAGTCAATTAATGATTAAATATTTGACTCCACCTGCTTGGTTGGATTTCAAAATTTATGTGAGCCTTTATTACCATGAAATAAAAATCTACATCCTCATTTAGAATTTGCTTTGTATAACATGTATGTTGATTTCGACAAACCAATGATTTTATACCATGTTGTTTCACATATGTCTATTTCCTAAATCATGAGAAACTTTTGTTGCTTCATGTCTCCTCTCACATGCAACCTTCTTGGAATATCCATGCCATACACTTTATGTTCTTCAAAAGACAGACCCCAAAACTTTTCTTTCAACAACATCGTCTTCTCATGAGGAAAGTGTTGACAACAATTTCGTGTGCAACATAATGCGAAATTCACATTCCAAATAGACTCCTTGGAAAGCAACTTTTCAATCCTTGACATTGAGCGATCAAAATTTCTAACACTTTGCTTCCTCTTTTGAAATGTATATTGCTTCTTCCTTACACCAATTTCTCCTTCTTCATCAATAGTTGGAATGTTGCTTTCATTGTAAGATACGAAAAGTTGTTTCAAGGAGTACCCATCCATAATGGTTTGCACCAATGGCCACTTCCAAATTATCACAACCATTGAAATATTATTCAAGCAATACAAAATATTCATTTTGACATGATCCTCACCAAGAAAATTATCAAAAATTGTTCCCTTGGGTCACAAGCTATTACATAGCCACTTACAACAAACAACCCAACATCATCCACAAGCTCACATTTCGCACCTTACCAAACAAACCTACCTTTTGATGGGATGTGGGAGCTCCTTCCTCTGTTTTCATTATCACCTCGTTCTTCTTCTTCTTCACCATTTCCTTCCTCATTCGTGCCTTCATTCATAAATCAGAAAAAGTTCTTCTCAAAGTGCCATCATCAGAAATATTACACCTATATCCATTGGACTTGTCTTCAAGAGTACCATCCATCGTATTGTTAATTTCCTCATTAACATCAAATCCCTTAGTACATAAGGATGAGGAGAAAGCATGATCTCTACAAGACATTCTTTTTTCCACAAATTGTTAAAACCCTCCTGTTGAATGCCTTCCTCTACTAGAAATACATGTTTTTCTTTTAGCATGGAAACATCCCTTGCAGGCCAAAAGTAATCATTGCCCATTGAAGATCCAATTGGATTTGGGCAAAAGGATCCTTATTGTTCAAACACTATAACCACGGATACGATGGTTACAACTATATAATTCTCCATTCCACTAACACCACAGATCAAGACTAGTGATGGATCCTTACACTGTCGTACTCCAATTCAAACCCTACCATCTTCGTTCAAATCCCAAATACAAACTGTGTCATCAACATGCATATTTGCGATCACGTTTTCATGGTTCCTAAATATAATTTATTTGCCAAACACCCAATGTTCATAGAGTTAATGAATGAATATTAATACTTTGGAATGCAAAATTGAATAGAAAATGATGAACCCCTCATTGCATCACCCATTCCATTAAGAGGAGATTTTTTTTCTATTTCATTCAATTGAATGTCGACCAATTCCAAAAAAATTAGAGAATATTATATTAAACAAGACTACATTTCACTTGACTAATTATGAAGAAATTTCAAGAATATTATATTAAGTTACACCAAATTTCACACAATTATTTTGGCCTAGAATTTTTTTTCTAGATCATTACATAAGGGGTTAGCATTTTTTGGATAACCATTTTCATAAAGTCACAGAGAATGCCTGGCGGTCGCCAAGAATTTTTCAATTTTTAATTACAAGGAATCACAAAAATTGCCTAATAGCTTTAAGGCATTTCATGTGCTTATCTTTGATCAAGTATTGAAAAAACACTTGGCAGTCGCCAATCCTTCTCTGGGATTCCCACTTTTCTTTGATCCGTGCTTAGTAGTCGCCAGTTGTTTTTTACAATTTTCGATCCAAAAAATGCCTAGCGGTCGCCAAACATTTTTTACGACTACTAATAAAAAAAACACCTTGTGGTTGCCAAGTGTTTTTTATGATTACTAATCCAAAAAATGCCTGGCAACTGCCAAACATTTTTTAAGATTGCCAATCTAGAAAATGCCTAGCGGTTGCCAAGTGTTTTCCAGGATTACGAATGTAGAAAATACCTAGCAACCATTAGGCGTTTTCTAGGATTGTTGATTTAAAAAATGCTTGGTAACCGCTAGGCATTTTCTATGATTTCTAATCAAGGCATTTTCTATGATTTTCGATCCAAAAAACATTTGGCGGCCACTAAACATTTTCTATAATTTCTTATCTAGAAAATGCCTCATAGCTGCTAGGTGTTTTCTATGATTTCTGATCCATAAAACACTTAACAACAGTCAGGCATTTTTTACAATTTTCAATCCAAAAAATGCCTAGTGGTAGCCAAACATTTTTTATGATTTCCGATCCAAAATGTGAAAAAATTGGAATACGTTTTGGTTCTTGTGAGCAAACTTGGCCTGCGGTGGAGGTGAGTGACTATCATTTGATTTTTGACTTTTATGGTTTTCTTATGGTGACTAGTGAAGGTCAAACTAAATTTTGGCCGGTTGTTTTGAGGCCTGGCTTAAAAGAGCTCCTTTTCACTTGTGTAAATAAATTCATAGTGTACACATGGTCATCGATAATGAAAAGGAACTTTTTGAGGCACTTAAACATAATTGCTAAGAAAACAAGCATTCTCCTTTGTTATGTCACATGGTGGCCAATGGATATAATTATTTTTTTGGTATTTTATATTTAACCAAAATGCTAATTAATTTTCTTACCACATGAATTGATTCTTTTAATTTTGGATAACACATTATCATCTCATGAAAGTGTAATTTTTTTTGTTGACAAATTTTGTTTTTGTTTAGTTAAATGTGCCCTTGGGGCTCGTAGTAATGATCAAAGGTAGTTCAACATGTCATGTGTACGTTCATCACCTCTTAGACCGAAAAAATTGTTGATTCTCAGTGTGAATGGTGTGTTGTGTGATTTCCCACCTTTAGCTATTTTGCAAGGAAATGTTAGAGTGTTTGGAAGAAATGTTGACAAGTCTAAAGTGGAAGTTAAAGCTGAAGTGGAGGATGTTCTTGGAAAGGCATTAACACATTTAATTAATTTAGGACTTTACAAAAGTCCAAAAATGCAAAAACAAAATTTACAATGTTATTTTTTTTAGTCTTTCAATTTATAAATGACTTGGTGGCCATGAAGACTTGGTTGTTAACAATAAGGAAACTTTAAAGCTCTTGAGGAAAATATTACAATCTACATCCCAAGTTATACAATTAAACCTTGTGGACATCATGTGAGGTTCTTTAATAAAAAACAAAAAAAGAATTTGGAGGATGTCAATTTAATGAAATATAATTTACAAATATCAAGCATACATGATTGGATTGGATCCAAACTAAACCTTGAGGCGTGATGGCCACTAGGCCTATGAAAAAAGGAAAACAAGCTTTAACATAAAAAAAATCTAGATTACATAACAAGTTTACTTAAAAAGGAAGGAAGTTGCAAAATTTGGAAATTTAATACATAATAGCTAAACAAAAGATATTAAATGTTTTAGATACAAATTGAACTTGGTGGCCACTAGGTTGTCAAAAAACTTCATGTAATTTTTTCAACAATACTGAAACAAAAAATCCATTATGAAGAAAATAATTTTTCTAGAAACCTTAATAAAGGATAGCCTAAATTTGAAGGATAATTTGAAATGAATTGAACTTGGTGGTCACTAGGTTGACAAAAGACCTAAATTGATTTCTCCAAGAGTCATGGAATGAAAACTCCACTATTAAAAAATTGTTAAAAAAAAACCCCTAAAAGAGAATTTTTATAAAATATGAAAGATAATGTCAAATCTTCCTAGTCTTGTGATTGTCCATGCTCAAATATGTAACAACATCAACATCATCTCGAAATAAAAAAATTGAGTGGCCAACAATTTATTCACCCTTTCAAAGTTGTAAATGATGTTGTGCAATCTGCAAACAACAATTTGAATAAACTACAAACAAAATCTAATACTAGAAAACAAGGGCATATGAAAAATATAACCAAGTATAAAAGTTATGCCATAAAAAATGATTTACAAAATGAGAATAAAATGAAAAAGTGAAATAATGTTTTTGAAAAAGCAAATCATAGATAGAAATTAGGCTTAGTATGATTAATAATTCAAATACAATCTCACATAAAGATGGACTATGGTAATCAAATAAACTCTTGATTACAATGAAATAGAAACTGACAGAAACACAAGCAAACACAAGTAGTGATACTCACACATACACAAACATAGGGATTTGTTGGTGCACACATATTCATTGGTAGAAGTACATTCAATAACAAACACCTTTAAAATTAATCCCTCTAACATTGCTTCATAGATATAGACACATTCATGCATACACGAAACTAACACTAGCATATAGACATACATAATGACGCACCCCCAAATTCCTTGATAAACTTAACTGCGAGTCCAAAGGTGAAAACAATAGAATGATAAGGAGTTGGAGTATGCTCCTTGGTTTGTAGCACTTTGGGGGTAGCAAGGCATGCTGGAGCTTTGGGATGGGGACTAGGATGAATAATAAACGAGTCAATTATTCACACAAACCTGCACAAACCAGATAACAAGTTGATTAATGCATAGTTGTAACACTTTTGGTGCACGGATATACCACGGGCAAACATAGACTCACAAGACTCACAAGACTCACCATGGCCCAGACTTGGGGGAAGCCACCACCTTCCCCCTTATAGTATTCTCTGTGCTTGGCCACAAGGCCTGCACCCAAATGTCATTTTGTCTTGAGACTCCCAAGTTAGGAGTCTTGAAATTCCCGAAATTGGGACTCTTACAACTTTGGAGGCCCATAACTTTTTGTCCCAAAATTCTCGAAATTGGGACTCTTACAATTTTGGAGGCCCATAACTTCTTATGCAAACCTCCAATTGAGGTGAAATCTAAAGCAAAGTTGTAGCCTTCATTGAAGGCTTTTCAATGATATGTGGCACGCCACCTGCACATAGTAGATCAAGGCGATTCCTGGCTTTTAATGGTTGGGAGTCAAATTGGCACTTTGATTCCTAGCCATTCTTTTAGCCATAATTTATGTTTTAAGTACCCAAATGGGTCATGTGAGCCCATTTTAGACATCTAAGTTTCAAGAGCTTTTTAATGGTATAAAGAACTTTTCAATCCAATGAGTTTTAATCTCTGCATTCGCCCTGAAGATTCAGGAGTCCATTGGGACTCTAACTCCCAAAGTGAAAGCCCACTTGGGAGTGTGTGGATTCATTCCTTCACATTCTCCTACACTCCCAGGAGCATGAAATGTGACTCCTAGGCTTCACTCTTGACCCACACCTTTGCAAGCCCTTGCCTTGGTCATAAGCCTAAGACTAGGGTTGTGACACATAAAAATGAATATTTGATAAGACAATGCAAAGATTGGGTGAATGTACAAGGTTTGAACATTTAAAAACTATTGGTGTCTATTGTTTATAGGATTTATTTAATATTTGGAATGAAAATCAGGCTACTTTTTTGGAAATATTGAATCTTTCAAAAAACTCAATGTCCTTTTGCACAATAATAATTTCCAAAATGGTGCAGAAGGATGTTGAATCTTTTGAATGTCATGGCATTCTAACAGTTATTCTTTACGAAGGGAACATAAAGAGTCAACATGATTCTAATGTTCCTTATACTTCTAAATTTTGTGTTCTACAGATCTATCTTCTGTCTTAAACCCTTGAATTACATAAAATAAAAAGGATGAAAACCCATCCTTCAAATCCTAAACCCTAGAATTGCAAAAATGTAGAAGCAAGCGAAAATACTTAATAATGTGGGTGGTTGTTGGGTTTTGAGGACTTGAACGACTTTGGAACATTTTTTATTGTTAAGTGTTGTTGTGGACACAAATCACCGAGTAGAGTACAAGCTTTGTTGAGTGTGCTTGCTTCGTTGATAAAACATGAACTTTGTTGAACACGTTTGTTTTGCCGAGAGAATGTGAGAAGGAGAGAGGTCATGAGATGGGGAGAAATAGAGATTGTTAAAGTGTGAGAGGTGGAAGGAGTGTGAAGGTGCGATAAAAAAGATAGAAAGAAGAAAGGGTGAGAGATTGAAGAAGCAAGAGAGATGGAGAGCATGCAAGAAAAAGAATGAAAATAAAAGAGAAAGATGGAGATTGGGAGAGTGAAAGTGAGAGAGCTAAACCCTAACTAATTGTTGTTTGAAGGGCGACGTTTGGATGGATGCATGAAGAGATGGATGGATGGATGTAGGATGGATGAATCAATGGACGAAGGGATGGATGAATCGATGGACAAAGGGATGGAAAGATGGATGGATGGATGGAGGATGGACGGATCGATGGACGGAGGGATGGAAAGATGGATGGAAAGATGGATCGATGGGTGGATCGATGGACAGAGGGATGGATGATTGGATGGATGGATGGATGGATGGTTGGATGGAGGGATGTATGGAAGATGGATGGATGAAGGGATGGATGGAGTGTTGAAAAACATTAAAATTGGGGATTATTTTTTATATGCCAAAAAACATTATGAAGGTGGAAGGAGAAAAATATATCCAAGAAAAAGATGAAAATAATTTGGGGATTTTTTTTTTCTATCAAAAAGAAATATCCAAGTTGAAGGAAGAAAAAGATGAAAATTGGGGATTTATTTTTTGGCTAACAAAAAATTATATATTTACGTTTTATGGAAAACAAGATTAAAATTGAAGGTAGAAGGAGAAGAATAAAATTTAATGTAATTTATGAATAATGATCATTTAAACTAATGTATAACCCAATGTCCAAGCATCTTATGGTTTTATGGTAAGGTTACTATAGGAATGTGTTTAGGGTTTGGGTTGAACATGATTAGGGTTTGAAGGTTATGAGGATGTTGGGTTTAAGGTTTAAGGTTAAGGCCTGAATTTTCTATTATGTCACATTCTAGTTTTAAGTTTTTGAGGTTTAAGGTTTTTGGGGAACTTTAAAGGGAACAAGTTTAGGGTTTAAGGTTTTTAAGGTTAAATAATATGGAACTTTAAAGGTTTAGAGGCAAATTAGGGTTTAAGGTATTTAAGGTTTCAAAGTTTTAAGGAGTTTTGAAGTTGGGTAAATTACGATATGAAGGTTTGGAGGTTAAGTTATGGTTTTAAAGTTTAAAGTTTTAGGGTTTTGAAGGTTAAATTGTGCAATTCAATGTTATCACTTCTTGGACTATTGAACATACTAGAAATGAAATAGTGTTGAATCCCTTCATGAATATGAGAATGTCTAAAGTGATTTAAATGTTTGAATGTATAAGATAAGATTTTTACAATTATTGTTTGTCAATAATTCTTTGTTAATCCTTTTAGCAAAAGTGATATACAATTGATAATGTGAAGGTAAATATGCAAGATAAATTTTCTTTCATTGCTCTAATGAATAATTCATCATTAGATTATTTATATTCTAGCAAACTTTTGGATAATGTCAAACAAAGATCGAGGATAAAATTATTGGCCTACATTCCTTCTCAATTAATTTCCCAAAAATTTAATTATTTTGCAAATCAATAGAAAGTATAATGTAAACACAAAGATCATGAATAAATTGGCTTTAAATTCTTGAATGAATAATTAATTATATATATATTTTTTACCAAATGTGATGGAATCGATAATGTGAAGATAAAGACCCAAGATAAAGTGGATTAAATATCTTTGTAACTAATTTATTGATTAGATAATATAGTTATAATTTTAACAAATTTGATTAATATGGTAATGGATGTCAATGAATCTTGATTAATTAATTTAGCAAATTTGATTACCATGCATATTAATGTGAAGACAAAGATTAAAGACAAATTGGCCAAGTAGAAAGAATCTTCCAACACAAAGTGGCTTCAACATCTTTTGAATAAATACCACTTGTTAATATTTATCATTTAAAAATAAATTCAATCAATGGAGCAAATTTATATGAAGACAAAGATTTAGGACAAAGTGACTTCTGAATGTCCTAATTGAATAATTATTTATTTATTATTTCAGAAATTTTGATACAATGGATAGTGCGAAGACAAAGATCCAAGACTAAGTGGCTTCAACATCTTTTGAATAAATACTTGAAGTTATTTATCATTTTAGAAATTTTGAATCGATCGATAAATTTGTGAAGACAAAGATTCAGGACATTGAATGCCACTTCAATGTTTTTTGAATAATTACTTATTAAATACTAATTTTAAAAAAATTGATACATTGATGGATAATGTGAAGACAATTTAAATTAAGAAAAAGTGGCCTCAACAAGTTTTTTTGAATGATTACTTAATATTATATTAATTTATTGTTCTAAAAATTTGATACATAATTGCTAAATAATGTGAAGACAAAGATCCAAGACAACTTGTGGCCTCAATATCTTTTCAATAAATACAAGTTAATATTTGAATTGATGGATAAATTTGCCAAAGCCAAGCTTCAAGACAAAGACTTACTAGCTTGTTTCAAGGTTATTAAGGGAACTTTAGGGTAAATTGTATGGTCCATGTGTAGAGTATAGTGTTGAAAGCTTGTTTGAGGGTTTTTTTTTTTGTTGAATCATTCAACACAAGGTTCACCAAAACTTAGACTAGCAATACTCCCCATATTTATAATTTCCAATTAGAAGACTTTTTTTTCACATTAGTACAGTTATGTATTTGTCCTTTTAATAATTATAATTCTTTCATTAAAAAAACACATTGCGTTTGGAAAATAATATATGAATATTATGAATTTAAATTGTTTTGATTTATCAATTCCCCAATAATATTATGATGAATAAAGGAATATTATGAATAATTTCTTATAATTTGATCATAAATTATTTTCATTAATATTAATCAATAATGGCATTTTAATAACAATGTATAATTTATTGATTGCCAAAAGTTTCACATTTGAAATGTGTTTCCAACTTTCTATAGTTTTTTCATAATAACAATTCTTATAATTATTTTGATATTAACACATTGACAATTAATATCCAAAATTTTGTAAAATTAATGATGTCAATTGATACTGAAATGTTGAATAGAAAAGAAGTTAGCTTCTAAGGCTACAAACTATTTCATTGTGCAAGCCTGATGTAAATCCATGCAACCATGGCATGAATCACATCTTAAACATGGTAGGTGAACAACATGACTAGTTCCAATTTTTAGGGTAATAAAACTTCTAACATGTTTCAACTAATACGGTCATATCAACATATTAAGCTTTCAAATTCAAATTATGTTAGGTTGTTTGTTATCACAACTTTCCCAACTGCCAATCAATATCCATAAAGTTTGATTACTAGATTTTGCTAGACTTTGTGATTAATATGTATCCAATTACAACTAAACACATAATTAATAGTTATAATTGGATAAAATACATATTAATTACCCAATGTTGGTGTAGAACATTTACTCTAGATCAATTTCTTTACCTTCAAACTAGATGTTAGGTTGAAATTTCTTGAGTTTAAAATAGGGTAAATATCATGTACATAATCTAATAAAGAGAGTAAAAATGTGTCTAAATGGGAAGGATGAGATTAATTAAATTTTGGTTGAAATTGGTAATGTACATATTATATGTATAGAGGACTAAAATGTGTACCTATCAATTATTGTTGAATAGATTGGAAGTCTATGTTAAATCAGCCAAAAAAAGTAAATGTAGTTAGTAAAAAAATACTATTATGATTTTTTCCCCTAGTCTATTCCCTTTGTTTTAATTGACATGTTTAATACATTGTAGATTTAGATATTCAAAAAAATTCCAATAATTAAATGTAATTAATTATTGTTAGACTTCCAAATAAATTTGTTTAATTGATTGGAAATAGTCTACATCAAAATTACATATTAATTTATACACTAGGTTCAGTAAATCCCAACTATATTTATATCTTAATATTTTCATGTAAGTCTAGTTTTTTTGCCCTAGGAAGTTCAATGTCATGCACATAAGAAGTCCAAAATGGTACTATCACTCCACAAAATGATTTTCAATCAAAGAGGCACTAGTCCACATGGTGCCCATTAAGTCTATCAATTTCCACTAGCACATTTTGAGAAATGGGATGTAAGTTCATGATAAAAGTTCTAGTTTATATTAACAATGTCCTCATCATTTTGACCTAAAGTTCCCTAAAACACATAATTTCACAAAATATCATGTTAAGGGGTAGAAATCTCTAAACTAATTAGACTTGCCATATGCATTAGGTTAGTAATTTAGAAAAATTACTAGTGGTAAATTTAGTACCATCCCTTACTAATAATATACTTTTTAATTTAATTGAATGCGATATTAACAAGTTTTTAATGTACAAATAAATTATATAAATTTTCCCATTGCTTACAAGTCTTCAGAGTCTATTTTATTTTGAAATTACAATATAAATATTTATTTATAATATACCATACTAAATTTATTATGAAATTTTATTTCAATGTATAATAATAATAATAATATCTAATTTATCAAATATGTGAGATAGGTGAATTAGATATATATATTACCAAATTTAGTAATGTTAACAATATTAGTGCATGGCATCTAATGAACCTTGGAAGAAAATATTCAATTTAAAGTGTTTATAATGGATGGTGCTAGGTAGGTTTGATAACATGGGGTTTATGGATGGACAATAGTAGCATAAGGTGATGAGCCATGAAAAGGTTGAAAAGAAGCTATCAAAAGTTTTTTATGTTTTTAGGGCAACCTAGTGCATTGTGTTGTTGAAGAATATATAAGTTCATGTTATATAAGGAAGTGCTTAGGGGGGGGGGGAGGTTATGTTGCATTGTTTTGAACAAAGATGAAGTGGTTTTGTTAAATTTGGTTTTAGATTTTTCTATAAAAGCCAACTGGTGAATAATCCAATTTTTTGCATTTAGGTTGACAATTGTTGATTGTTTTTGTAGTATGTTGGATTAGTTGATAGATGTGGAATGAAGGATTTAAAGTTGGATCTTGTTTACATATAAATGGTGCATGAGTTGATAGAAGAACTAAAATAGTTATATCATGTGTACACTTATTCATAATTGTGATGGTGTCAATCACATGCATGCATAAATTTTTTTGACATGAGTTTTGAGTGTGGTTTGGAAACATAAAAATTCCATAAGATTTTCATATTATATAACATCATGCCTAAATTACCACATGCACCTAGTATATACTAAGCGGTAGTAGCAAAATGTGGTTAGGAAACACCAACATTCCATCAAATTTTCACACATAGTAGCATGTATAAAGACCATTTGGTAATTGTTTAAAAGTTCTTGCAAGTCCTATAATATGCAAGTCTAGTCCTTAGAGCTAGTTTTAGACTTAAAAACCAAAATTAGTTGGTCAATTTATAATATAAAAGTAGATTTATCATTTCTAATACCTGTTTAAAAACAAAATGGGTGTATTATTTCCTATCATTTTGCATGACAATAGGTTTTTGCATTCTACAAATTGTTGAGATTCTCACACTAATACTAGTTTGAAAATGCCACATTGATTTACCTTAAACCATTTCTAATTTTTTGTAGGTTTAGTTGTTTTGTAGATTCCTAATGAAGCACAGTGGCAAGATTGGCATGGAAGTGACAATGTGAGGAAGACACAAAGAAGTCAAACATATGAGAATGTGTGTTATTAAAGGCAAAATGATCAATGGGTCACCCAAAATAAGCATTGGGAATGGATGGAAATAGTTCAAGACAACTAATGAGTTGAAAGTAAGGAACCATCTTTCACTGAAAGTAGTTGTAACAATGAAAATTTGTAATGAGTTTTTGCATTTTGAAGGATATTAAGTTGAACAATAACTTATTTACAATTTTTTTGCAAATCTAATTTAACACCACAATGTGCATGAAAATGGCTAAAAAAAGTCATTATTTTTTAGTATTTGATTATAGATGAAAAACTTAATTTTTGACCAATATTTTTGAGTTAAAGGGCACGCACCAAAATAGTGGGCATCCACATCAAAACAATATATTAACCATTGATAGACTACTAGAAATGAAGTAAGCTTTCACATCAAAATATTGAGTCAAAAAATGAAATATTCACCATGGAGGCTAAACTCCACTATATTTCAAAGAACATTGTGGGAGAGAACGGATAAAGAAAGATGGTTGCCATCTTGTGTTGAATTTGGAATGTTGGTCCTCTACTTGAGTGACCTTAAGGATAACTCAAAACTTAACATGAAAAGACAAAGGCAAGCCCAAAAACAAGGTGCTTTAAAAGATATTAAATTTACTATATAACTAATGTCGAGTCAAGTCATTGATTTATCACTAACACTAACAAATTTGGGTTATGTTATTAGGGTTTCATAGAATTCATGAAACCTAGTTGCACAAAAGGTTACTAGGCATGCCCATTGTCATGTGCATGACATTGGGCCTTTATGGCAACCATGTATGACCCTATCATTCACATGTCAATTGCCATGTCATTGCTATGTAATGGCATCATAGTGGACATTTTTTTATGGTCAAATCTCCATTAACAAGGGACATACCACAAAATAGAATGAAATTATAACCATGGAGTGTAAAGACTAGGGTGCACAAACCTACTTTCATTAAATATAAGGTGAATGCACCCTAGGCATTTAAAGTGCATGCATTATAACATGGGGTGCCTACACACATACATGGTGCTTAAATGAAATAACACAAAACCATGAAACTTAGCAAACAATGAAAAAACATTTTGATGGATCCCCTTAATATTATAATTCCTAAAGTTTGACCTTGGGATCACAACACTATTGGGGAGGGGCTTTCCTTTTTCAAAGGAGAAAACACTTATTTGTTGGACTTTAACTCCATAGTTGTTCAGGTAAGCTTAAAATCATAAAATAACATAGGGTATTTAAAACAATAACATAAAAATAAACCTATTTACCACAGTAAATTATAATAATGAATTATGTCAACTATTAATGAAACATGATGTTTACATAATGATATTATAGTGAAATAACTATAACAAAAGTGAAATCAGTAAAGTGTAGTGAATTTATTTCACTTTTAAGGTCCCATATTAATTTAGGCTAGTGAACTACACCTCATTTTTGTAGTAGTGATACTTTTCAGCACATTTTAAAGCTTGTAACCAATGTTTTTCAACATTGTTTAAGCATTGTTATTTAGCACTACCTCAAGACATTTCATCCAATCTTATGCTACCACATCATTTTTTCAAGACTAGTCATAATGACTTAAGAAGTTGCTATAGGCTCCTATTAGCATGTTTTGACCCAAATTTATAAAATGAATTATATATGATTTAGAAGTAGTTATTCCTACATGGATAGCATGGCACCTTGTATAACTATATAATTATTAAGCTTAGATGAATCTATGGTACCTAAAGTGGTCATACAATTATTTTACAATGATTCAAAAATGAATATTAATAAATTTTCAATATGAATACAAATGAACATAATAAACTACATGATGTAAGGAACTTATTTTAATTAATACTATACATACACGTAATATAAAATTTACCTTTAAGATCTTAAATAATATACTTGATATATAATCCATTTAAAATATTCAATGTCACTAAATTAAATATTATACATTGAAATAAATTTCAATGGTAAAAGACTATGATATATTATAAATATTTTTTATAATTATTATATCTTGAAAATTTTAAAATAATAAAATAAAAATGTAAAAAATTGTGGGAAATATATAGTTTATTTGTGTATTGAAATTTTATCATAAATTTAAATGAAAATTTATATAATATATGTATAAAATAAATAATTTTAGTTTACACGTGTTGAAATATATTATTACACAATTATATTAGATAATTTACATGTGTAAAAATGAATAAAAATTATAATTTCAGAAAATTAGTTAATATTTTAATATTAATTTATATTATTCAAAGTAAAACTAAAATAATTTAGATTGAATCATACCTCATATTTAATACATTGACTAATATAAAAAAATTATATACACATATATATGATTTCTGATCCATTAATAAATATTTTATGTGGATAAATTACATGGATTCATACATGTAAATTAAAAGTTAATAATTGGTAAAATTATGATATATTGGAAGTGAAGTTGTAATTATATGAATTCTTAAACGAAATGAAGGTTTAAAATATGAATTTTTTATTTTATTTATTCACAAATTAGGAGGAATAATTATATTCATTAAAAGTTCAATTTGGTCATAGGAATAATCTAAAAAAAACCTTTACTAGGCTCTTAATCCTTGCCATGAAAATAATCACATGGCTTAGAAAATAGCTGAACTTTTGGAAAATATTTTTCATAACTATTACATGCCCCATTTATTTGACCCTTAACAATGGAATATTCTTATAATATTACTAGCCAAGGTTCATATATGAAAATATCATACCAAGGATTTGAACAAATGTTAATTATAATTATAGCCATTTTGCTAAATTCCATAAAATTTGCATAGTTTTGAAATTGAGGGTTGTGAACAATGTGGATGAAGGGGTAATATTATGGGCACCAATTTTCAAGCCAATTTTTAATCTTTTTTCATTCAGTTTATTTTAGTCTTCTATTCAAGTGAAATGTACTTTAAAAATTAAAAAATATATATAACTCCAATTAATCACTTAATATGTTTTGGATAAGACCAATGCATTTCACCAATGCATGTTGAAAAAATCCATGAAAATAATGTAGGTTTATTTTTATTGATTATATTCCTTATGTGTGGTTAGATAGGATGAAAATGTAATAAAACACAAATAAAGATAGATTAATTGTACGTGTTTGTTTTCTCAAGCAATAAAAATTCCTTTTTCCACCATCTCGCTACCATCCTTAAATCCTTCTTCCCAAACCCTAAAACACATTTATTTTTAAATTTGATTACAAAATATGATAGCTTATTCATTTAAATGATTCATGGGTGAATGTATGGTATGGTGGCTCATTTATGGAGTCACATTCATATCTCTTTGTTAAATGGATGTGGTGATAATTATATGTTTCAATTTGTTAATTAATAATTGAATGTAAATTCTTAACTTGATTATGAAACTAAAAGTATAATATTTTTTTGAAACTATTACCCTTATTATTAATAATGTACTTTTGAAGGGATAATGTATGGACTTATTTCCTAACTGCAATGGTATAACATCAATGTATTCATAGTAAATTTTAATTTAATTGATTTTTAGTGATTGAGTATATGCTAAAAAATGGAATAAATGACATATATATGAGATTATTTTCTTGAAAGATTTAGCAAATATGTTTTTATGGAATTTAAATGGTTAAAATTTGACCTTATTTTTAGAAATCCTTATGAGTGAGTTATAAATTATTTTTTCTTTCAGCTTTTTTGTTCTAAAAGTGTTTGATTATGAAATATCTAAAGTGGCCATTATTGATATGAACTTTACAAAAAAAAATTCCAAGTATTATGATTTTTAAAAAATTACATCCATCAAAACAACTAATGTCATTATCATTCTATTTAAGTTTAAAAATACAATATGAATGTTCACAAATGTATGAACATCAACTTATAAATGATTATAATCATAAGTTATAATGAACAAATAACCAGGTTTTTTAGCAAATGTTTTTGGACTCTTATGTAATGGAGCATTTGCCAAAAATGAGCCACCATACCATGCATTCACCTTCACCTTGATGTTGTGTTGGTAAACGAATTTTTTTGGATATTTAATTCCATTTAAATGGTATTTACATTATCAAAATTATAGCATATTATAATTAATTGCATGTAATTTCAATCAATGTCAATACAAATTCAATTATTAAAGCACATATTATTTAGTATTAAACATTTCACGTAAAATTAAGTTAATGTTAACTACACGTACAATTGAAATGTTACATTGGATTATAGAGCTTACACCTTAAACCGTGAACTCTAAACCTTAAACCATCAACCTTTAAAGTTTCCTAAATGCCATAATAACATTATAGACCATATGTTGTAAATTCAAAACCCTTTATGTTTGAATGTAAAATCCTATGTTATATTAAGATATATTTCATACAACCTAATATTATGCTTTACACCCTAAACCTTAAATGAAATAATACAACTGCCTTATCCCATACAGTGTCAAAAGATACCCTAATTTACTTTTGAAACACTATCTTTAACCCTAAATAATACACCATAAATCTAGTGCCTTACATTGTAAACCCTAAATGTTATAACATACATCCTTAGGATTACACCCTAAACCATGAACCTTTAAACAAAAACATCAAAAGTTGGTATACCATCAATAGTAATATCTTATAAAAGTCAACAATAAGTCAAAACAAAAAATTGAGGACCAACATTACCACATGACATAACTTACATCCAATGTAGTACCAAAACCTCAATACCATCTCAATAATCATTAATCACAAAGTGAAGACTTCACTTTCAACATTCATCATAATAATTCATTAAAGGTGGGAAATTTGTTAGACATAAGTTTCATGAGCCATTTTTGCAATGGGGAGGTTTAGGTAGCTAAGAACTTTGGGTTAGAATGTGAGTTTTAGTTATTTTCTTGAGAGAAAACATAGCACCATCAAGCTCTCTTTCAAGAAGTTTTTTCAATCTAAAAGTGAAGTGAAGTTAAGGTTTAGGGAAAAATTCGGAACACCAAGGATCTAAAACTTTGGAGGGGATCAAGGGTAGGAAAATTGAGAAGATAAAGCGCAATAAAACTTTTTTTCAAGAAGTTTTTTCCAGTTTAAAAGTGAAGTGAAATTAGGGTTTGGGGGAAGAATTTGAAACACCAAGGATCTAGAACTTTGGAAGGGATTAAGGGCAAGAGAATTGAGAAGACAAAGCACCATTGAACTTTCCATTAGGAAGTTTTTTTAGTTTAAGAATGAAGTGAAGCTAAGGTTTGGGGGAAGAATTTGGAACAACAAGGATCTGGAGTTTCGAAGGGGATCAAGAATAGGAGAACTAAAAAGACAAAGCATGATCGAGCTTTCTTTCAAGAAGTTTTTTCAATTTAAGTATGTAATTAGCCATTTAACCCTTGTTCAAAACCAATGCCATATTCATTGTAGGGCTTTAGAAAAATGAGCTTAAGGGTGAAAGTTTACAACTCAAAGAGCTCCGTCGAATAATTTCTACGTATAACCCTTTCACCATTCCTACCCATTGCTCTTGCACTTTCTCAAATCCTCACATCAATTTTTTTTTTTATAGTTCACTGCATTCCATAGTATAAAACAATTTATAATGACATGTTCAATTACTATGTATTTGAAAAATAGTCTCAAATTTGACATTTTTTTGCATGAAAATATATTCTCGACTATTTCAACCCACAAAGATCATGTTTCTTTTCATCTTGCAATTCCCATTTCATACAATGTCATTTAATGTTTTCTAAAACAATTATTCCAATAAAGAGTCCATTTGTTGTCCCTTTCTCTAGGTTAGTAGGGAGGATTTTAAAACATGGGTTTGCATGTTCAGAAATGTGTTGCATTGATAGGGTTTGAAAATGTCTTTCACCTAAGGAATATTGCTTGTATTTGATCCCACCTTTCAAAAATGGATAAAGCCATCACAAAAAAAAGATGAGTACTACACAATTCTTTGTTAACATCACAATGATTATAGACATTCACCACTTTTATCATCTCAAATCCTTCTTATCTTGGAGCTTTCACACTCGCATATTTTAGTCAAATTTTTTGCATGATTTTGATGCATCCTTAGCTTGCCTTCAAGAAGCCTGCTATTTTTTCATCATAATTTAAACATTAGTTTAACTATAAACCATTAGAAACCAAGAAATAAAAATAACAAAGGATCTTCTGAAATTTACATGGTTCTTATCCTTTGGAAAGTATTCTTGTAATTCAAAATTGAATGCAAAAAAAAAAATCCTTCATGACAAGGATAATTATTGACATTAATTTGTTCCAACTTAGTTTATACCAACAACATAGTTGTAGTAAAATTGTAGTTACAATATTGTACAAAGTTGTTCAACCAAATCTTCATAGGATATTTGATAGCTTTCAAATGGTTCTATTACATTAATTAGTATGATGAGGAAATACCAATTGTTAGATGGTCCCATGGAAAAATAGAAGACCATTGGTGGTTGCTAGGCATTTTCTAATATCTAATTGAAAGAAATCGCAGAAAATGCCTAGCAACCAACAAACATTTTCAGGATCAAGGAATAGGGCAAATCGAGGAAAACTCCTACAAGTCACACAATGTTTTCTTGATAACCAAATAACGAAAATCTAAAAAAATGCTTAGTGGCCACTAGGCATTTCTGGGATTGGAAATCAAAGCAAATTCCTAGTAGCTACTATGTGTTTCCTGGATCAGAAATTGAAAAAAACACCTAGTGGCTACCAAGGATTCCTTGAATTCGTAGTCAATGAAAATGTTTTGTAGCTACCAAGTGTTTTTGGATTAGAAATCATAGAAAACGTTTAGTAGATGTTTTTTGGACTGGAAATTGTAAAAAATGCCTAGTGGATCAGAAATTGCAAAAAATGTTTGATGGCATTTTTTGGATTGGAAATCATAAAAAGTGTTTGGTGGCCACTAGGCGTTTTTTTGGATTAGCAACCTAGTTAGTTTCATGGTGTGAATGTTTCACAAAATGAAAACTAGCAGTTATATACCTACAGAACTGGTTTGGTAATTAGCAAAAAAATAATGTTGTATTTAAGATCTACCCAACACGAAAAAGGACCCATGTTGAGTGGTTCCCAAGTTCTACAAGGAACCTCCAATTGGAAAGTTTTTTATATTTTCAAGGGATTGAATCAAGTTGGGCTTCAGTTCTTTTTAATAAATATGAAATTCAGTTCTAGGTCTGATCTTTTAATTACTGGGCATTTTGCATTCTAATTCAATGACCACTTTCAAACTTGGGATAGTTCCATAACCATTGATTTTGATTAACCTCCAATTTAACAATATCCAAACATCAAAATGGATAATGACATAAAACTAAAAATCTTGAACTTTTGTCTCAAGGAAAAATATTATTACAAATTTATTTAATTGTCAAATGAATTGAAACCGACTTTCAAATATAGTCTTACAAAATAGAACCTTATGTTCAATTTTAGTTCTCATAGTAATTTGGAACTTGGCATTAAAACTGGCCCTTAAGTTTTGTTTGAAGAGTTTTTTGGATTGCTAGGCATTTTCTAGATGGCCCCTATGCAGTGATCTAAAAAATGTTTTCTAGGTTGAAGTAATTGTGTGAAATTTAATGTAACTTAATATACTATTCTTGAAATTTTTTGTAATTGGTTGAATGAAATTCAATCTTATTTAATATAATATTCTCGATTTTTTTAAATAATTGGTCGACATTTAATTGAATAGAACATTAAAAAAATTCTTTTTAATGGAATGGGTGGTGTGTTGAGGGGTTGTTGTTTTTTGTTCAATTTTGTGTTTCAAAATAATAATATTCATCCATTAACTTTGTGAATGTTGGATGTTTGGTAGGTAAATTATATTTAAGAACTATGAAAACATGACTGCAAATATGCATGTTGGTGACATAGCTTTTATATGGGATTCAAACGAAGATGGTAGGGTTCGAATTGGAGTTGGATAGTGTAGGGATCCATCACTGGTCTCAATCTATGGTATTAGTGGAGTGGAGAATTATATAGTTGTCACCATCATATTCATGGTTGAGGCTTTGAACAACAAAAATTCTTTTGCCTAATTCCAGCTGCACGATATTGTGCATCCTTGGTGAGAAATGATTGTTTTTGGCTTGCAAAGGATGTTTCCATGTTAGAAGAAGAACTTGTATTTCTATCAAAGGAAGGCATTCAAAAGAAGGGTTTTAACAATTTGAGGAAAAGAAGAATGTCTTGTAGAGATCGGGCTCTTTCTTCATCCTTACAATATGAGGGATTTAACCTTAATGAAAAAATTAATAATATGACGGATGGTACTCTTGAAGACGAGCCTGATGGATACATGTGTAATATTTCTAACAATGCCACTAATGATGACATTTTGAGAAGAACTTCTATTTTTATGAATGAAAGCACGAATGAGGAAAGAAATGATGAAGAAGAGCAAGAATGAGGTGATATTGAAAATAGAGGAAGGAACTCCCACATCTTGCCAAAAGGTAGGTTTGCTTGTTGAGGTGTGGAATGTGAACTCGTGGATGATGTTGGGTTGTTTGTTGCAAGTGGCTATGTAATACCTTGTGACCCAAGGGAAACAATTTTTGATAATAAGCTTGGTGAGGATCATGTCGAAGTGAATATTTTGTATTGCTAAAATAATATTTCAATGGTTATGACAATTTGGAAATGGTCGTTGGTGCAAACCACTGTCGATGGGTACTCCTTAAAACAACTTTTTGTATCTTATGATGAAAGCAACATTCTAATTGTTGATGACAAGGGAGAAATTGGTGTAAGGAAGAAGAAATATAGTTTTTAGGAGAAGAAGCAAAGTGTTAGACATTCTGATTACTCAATGTTAAGGATTGAAAAGCTACTTTCCAAGGAGTCTATTTGGAATGTGAGTTCACCGTTATGTTGTGCATGAAATTATTGTCAACACTTTCCTTGTGACCTTGTTTAAAGGATGGTCCAAAAACCTTGGTAAGGCATACTAATATGCACATTTTAATTTTTTTTTGTGGATTCCTTTGGTTGGTTTATGATGTAATACAAAGTCTCACCAACGGATAATGTTTAGAGTCCCATTGAGACACCTCTAATCCAATTATGGAAAGCTATACTAATGGATCTCCAAAGCTACTTATTGGGGTCCCTAGTCTTGTTCCATATTGCCCAATTTTGGGGCTAGGATGCGGTGAGGTCGGTGGAAAGGGAACGGTTTATCAATGTTAGATTAGCCAAATATGTGGAATTTGGAAACAATGCATGGAATAAAGCACAACTCACTCCATGAAGATGAGTCCGTATGTGGATTATTGGAAAGATATTTTATTGCATTTATCAAAACGGTTACATGTTCAAGGATCCATTCTTTTGGAAAGCTTTTGGCCTTGTAGCAATTGGAAGTTGAATTATGCAAGAGCTAAGTTGCTGTCCACAACACAATTATTGATTCAAATGATCCAGTCATTCATCCTTATTGTGGGCCTACGAACTTGAAGTTGGCTCTCACATACATCCCATTTAAAGACCTCAATAATGGAAATTTTGTTTTTGTGAGACCTCATGATCTTCTCCTTGTCCTTGTTTGGTTGGGGAGAACACAAAGTGATGTCAAGGATGATCAAAATGAAAATTTCAAAATGGTGAGGGTGCAATGGTGGGTGTTAGTGAAGAAAGGGTCAAATTCATATGAATGACGTTTGTACAAAGATTATTAGAACGACAAGTGGAAACATAATTTGGGAAATCCAAAATAGTGGCTTGAGATTGTAATTGGTTTTTTTTTCTTTTCCTTCACAAAAAAATACGACAAAAAATAATCAAATTACTTTTTTTGATAGTTGTTCTTCTCAAGCAAAAATGAATCTTGAGGTTACTAATGCATCTAATAATTTGTAAAGTATGTTGGTGACCTCAATAAAATATTTGTTTTTTTTCTATGTTTTTTTCATTTAGATCATGATTGCATTTTTTTATGTTTATTATTATTATTATTATTATTATTTTATTTAATGAATTTAGTTATAATACATCAAATTATTCATAGTGCTTTTTGAGTAACAACCTATTGATTCTTATTCATTCATAGCATTGGTGTCTTTTAATGTGTGAATTTTTCGATAATTGTGTTTATAGGTGAGGTTGAAAATTGGACCTCTAATTCTTCGCTTTTCAAACCAATGATCTACTTTGTTGCACCTGGTGCCACAAAAACAAATGGTATATAAAATTTTAATCTACTAAAAAATGTTTCACCATGAACATAATTTTTGGATTTGTAAATAGGCATGGTAGATAGGCATGGATTCATGGATAGGCTTAGTTGTTTTTTGTGAAGGATTCTTGCATACCTTTCAACTCGAAGACATGCAAGTACTCATAACCTTCATTCAAAATGGAACTACTACGTAATTATGTTTTAACGAATAAAAATGTGGTTCAATGGAATGTAATTAATCATATGAAGGAACCCATTGCATTGTGTCCCTTTAGTAAGTATCAAAACATGTTTGGAAGATTTAACACTTACCATGACAAGTATGAAGAAGTAGTGTTGGTGTCATTAGCATTCATGTTTTTGCAATTTGACCCCCCCTCATTCACTTTATCATAATGTTTTAAAATAAACTTCAATTTTAGCATGCATAACATTGTTGGAAAGCTAATCTCAGAGGCAACCTTGGCATAAAATTTCATAAGCTTTTATTCATGTAGTCCGGAGATATGCCCCAAAACTTGAGAGCTATTTTTGACAATGTTGGGAAAAAATAAACTTCGAACCCCTGTTATTTCTAATAAGTGCATCTCTTTTACAGAAGCTTAGATGATACTAAAACTTGGAAAGAACATTTTTCAACTTGTACTTTGAAGTTGATTGAAGTTTAACACAAATCCAATGGTGGATTTGGGAGGAATAAATATTTTTGTAAAAAGTTCGAAGACTTGACCATCGACAATATTCTATAAAATTCCAATTCCTTCTACTTTCTATATTTAATCTTTTTCCATGCTCTTTTTGCTTCCACATATCATTATGTTCATGAGTAACACACATTCACGCAAACTCAATTAACTTCTCCCTTTCACACATTCTTCCTATAACACATAAAACATTTCACACATTAAACAAATAAGAGACTTTCAAGCTTCAAGGAGCCTCTCCCTTGACCCCTTTTTGAGTTGATTTCCTTTGGCCAATGAGAACTTGTGGAAATCTTTCCTTCCAATCAAAGGCCTCTTCTCCCTTCATGAACTAATGGAATTTAATGATGATTCCACCTTCCAATGCTATTGAGGATGAGAATCCTTGTATTAAAGAGATTTTTAGTCACCAATCAAATTAGGACATTAATCTTCGTCACCAATGAATTTGGACAATTTATCCTTCCTTTATCTTGGATCTTTTGATGGGATGCCTTAAGTTAATCATTCCCAAGCCCATACGTTTGACCTATCATCCTGATCTTCATGCTAATTCTTTTAAAATAACTAACCTTTATGATAATTACTGGTATTAAGAAGTAACATCCTTTGGTTCTTCTTTGACTAAGTCAATTCAAAACTATTAATAACCTTCCTCTTAACCTATGTATTAATTACTTCTTTAGTACATACTAGTCATTCATTACCATTTACTAATTACTTACATAATGCATAATAAATTGTACTAATTCCTTGTGAATAAGTCTTTTGCTATAAAAATGTTTACATATTATGTGGATCCACCGTCAAAATTAAGGCTCAATGAATCTGTCAGAATTAAAACATTGAGATTTTCACATAGTTTTGTTGTCGTAACCTGCATTGTTGTAACTATGCCTACCCTAAATTACCAAATTAAAACATCATCCTTCTTTTGAATGCAAGTTCAAGGTTGTTGTTTCGAATTATTATTTTATTTTTTGTTGACGTAGGTAAGGATTGAACCATGGCAGATGATGCCACTATGTCTTCATATCTTTCGATTATGCCAATAGAAGATGAAGAACTTGAAGAAACACTGATTGACATGAATATTTCCTAACAACCATGTGAAGAAAAATCGATTGAAAGGGTGGTGTGCTTTCGAGTGGTTAAGTTAGTGTGAAATCATCATGTGTTGCCTAACCCTCACGCTCTTGCCATCTACCTAAAATTAGTTCATGCCTTAGGAATTAGGTTTGAAAGATTTGATGAGTGTAAATGTGAGGATCACAACATCCATTTTTTCTACAAGACTTGGGTCGCTGGTGATGGACATTATCATTGGTTCAAGGGTCCAATAAATCCATTGCTGATTGAACAAAGAGCTGATTACCTTGTTCGAAGCATTCACTAACTGATTGAATTTTCTACAACTATGAAGATTTGCTAAGCTTTGGTTTAGGCTATACAAGTTTTGTTGTCCTATCTTTCATAGGATTTATTAGTAACATATAGAATTTTCCTACATGCCTATTAATAAAGTACCATGTTTACTTATGAAACGTTATTATACTTCTGACCTTTGATTAATCAAATCATTTTTTAAATATTCAACTAGATTCATAAGCTTGGTTTTATGGATGCTTCCTTTGTAAGTGATCAAATCCAAAACTACGCCTATAACTTATATAATACTACAAATGTTTTTAATGAATAATAATTAGATAACTAATGCACATCTTATTATACTGATAAGGCTATTCAACTTCTAATATTTGAATAATTATCCTTAATTTACTTAATAAGTTTGAAATGGCCCAAAACATTCAATTTAATTATAATTTCTTAAATTCCACTAATACCTATTTTCAAGGGTTACTTAATAGATAAAAAATCAACTATGAAGCCTAATGGAAAGCATACTGTTGAACTAAGGCTCACACCCTTTTCTAAAACTCAATGGATTGAGTTTCTCTTTGTGATTATTGGCTGTATTATCAATACATTATTATTATTTTTATTTGATGTATCATCTAGTAATGGAATAAGAGATTGTTGTTTTTGTATTTGATGAGATGTATTTGTTCATTGTAAATAATTTTGTGTACAATTTTTTTCCTAGTCATGATTAGTGATCTTTGTTGTTGCACTTGAACCCTAATCCCTAATGGCCATTAGGTGTTTGTTTTTTTCATTTCATGGCATTAACTCCAACTTTATTATGAGTTTTCTAATTTTTGTGTTCTTTTGTATTGGATGTGGCATATTTTTAAACAATGTTTTGATCATAAAAAATTATGTGTATCATTAACATGGTATTAAGGAATTTTTTTATTACAAAAATTTGTGTGTATATTCTTAGATGCTAGCTATCGATATTGTTTTTGGGACCTTAACCCTAATCCCTAGTGGCCATCAAACATCTATTTTTTTCTTTAGTGGCATAGAGCTACCAAATATAATAATTGATTTTATTATAGTATGAACACTTTGGATCCATAGACATTATTACAATTGATGAATTGGCACATGTTGTGCTTAGTTTTTTTAATTTAGTGAATTTTATTTTTTTCTTGAATAGAAGCACAATTTGATTTCCAACCTTGATAATGAATAACCTATAATTTTCACTTGGACGGCACCAAGCAAAATATTCTTTCCATCATATGAATATATTCATTTTGAAACTAGCATATTATATTTGTTATTCGCTTTGTGTCTTTTAATGTATTAAAAACAATGATTGAAAATGTTGCAGAAAAAAATTGGTGTGAATTCTTTTGAAATTCAATGTATACATCAATGTAATATTGTTGTTTTTACTTGAATGTAAGGTTACATTTCTTAAATCTAGTGGCCACCAAGCAGACTTCATACCATCCACCTAGTTGGGTAAAATCTTAAATTAATTAAATATGTGTTCATTTGAAAAGTTTTACATTGCCATTTGGTCTTGTACGAAACTTGAGGATGTGTTAAAGGTTCTTCCAATGCTCATGCATGAAAATTTCATGGATTGGTTGGTTTTCATTTGGGGATGTGAACAATGTTCTAAGACGATTGGTCAAATTTCACGTGAGTCCCATTATTATTTAAGGGATTTGAAACATGTTTATTATGGTTGTCATGGACTACCTTATGGGAAGGAAGATCAAACATTACTCATTGATGATGAACCTAGCAAAGCGTTTCAAAATTCCAAATGGAGTGGTTTTTTTTTTAATCATTCAGGGGACAAATGTTGTCAAAAAACAAGGTGCAATGTTTGGACCTTGCATCTTGTTTGTGGCCACCTTTTGTTGGATTGCCATTGACCAAAGTAGTTCAAGTTCATTATGATTTTATAGTTTAAAAGTATTTTAAGCTTTGATTAAGTTCGTTTTCAAAGAATTATTATTAGTTCTTCCAGTATATGGGTATTGATAATGGCAATGTTTGCAATATCTTGCCTTTTTTAGGTGTTAAGTATTTTGAATCATTTTATTTCATTTTTCATTGTATTCCCATTTTGTAAATCATTTTTTATGGCATAACTTTTATACATGGTTATATCTTTTCATATGCCTTTGTTTTGTAATATTAACTTTTGTTTGTAGTTGATTCGAATTGTTGTTTGTACATTGCGCAACGTTGTTTGCAACTTTAAAGGGGAGAAAAAAATGTTAACCATTCAATTTTTTATTCCAAGATAATGCCAATGTTGTTGGATATTTGAGCATGGACAATCATAAGATTAGGAGGATTATCTTTGGGTGAAAATCCTTTAAGGTGTACCACATAGGACAAAAAAGGCCTATCTTTATTGTAGTTTTTTTTTACTCTATATTTTGATCCCCATAAAAAATAATGAATCAAAAGTTGTCAAAAATTTCAAAAGGACTATATTTTAGACCATTACAATTTTAGATTCCATCATAATCATCCATAAATGTGTCTTTACATGGTAAAATAGGACTAGGTGAAAAAGACAAAAAAAGGTGATGTTGTGACAAGATTTTGGTACACTTTAAAGAATTTGGACCTCTTTCATATTTTATAAAAACTCTCTTTTAAGGTTTCTTTTGAAAAATGATTTTTTAATAGTGGAATTTTCATTCCATGATTCTTGGAAAAATTAGTTCAATTGTTTTGAAAACCATGCGACCACTAGCTTCAATTTATTTCAAATTATGCTTCAAATTTAAACTATCCTTTATTAAAGTTTTAAAATATATATATATTTTCATAGTGGATTTTTTGTTTCAAGTTCATTGAAGAAATTATGTGAGGTGTTTTGACAACTTAGTGACTACCAAGTTCAATTTGTATTAAAACATTTAATAAAGTTGGTTTAGTTGTTATGTATTAATTTATATAAATTTCCAAAAGTTGCAACTTTTTCCTTTTTAAGTAGACTTATTATGTATTCTAGATTTTCTCTATGATGCAGCTTCTTTTCCTCTTGTTATAGGCCTAGTGGCCATCACACCTCAAAGTTTAATTTGGATTCAATCCAATCATGTATGTTTGATCTTTGTAAATTTTATTTTATTAAATTGACATCCTCCAAATTCTTTTTTTGTTTTTTGTTAAAAAACCTCCCATGGTGTCCACAAGGTTTAATTTGTATAACTTGGGGTATAAATTGTAATTTTTGCTTCAAGAACTTAAAAATTTCCTTACTGTTAACAACCAAGTCTTGGTGGCCATCAAGTGATTTATAAATTGAAAAAAAAAAAAAAAAAAAAAACCATTAAATTTTTTTTTTTTTTTTTTTTTTTTGATTTTTTTAAATTCCTAAATTAATTAAATATGTGTTACAAGCTTATTATTCTATTTAAAATGACACCTTTTTCAAATCAAACATTCAAACTCAATGTATTTTTAATTAAATATGACATTATGAAACCTTTCAAAAGTAATTTTTTTTCTTCTTATGATAGGTTAGAAGTTCTCAAAAACAATTTAATTCTATATTTATGCAATTTGTGTTTGTAACATGATAAAACTTGAAAAATAAACAATAATTAAATGCACCATACATGTATGAATTTTATAAATTGTTCCCATGAATGTGGAAGGGTTAATTTGTGCAATTTGAAAATTATTGCACTAAGTTGTGAAAAGTAAATTGAAACTACATTAAAAAAAAGAAGTTGATATAACATTTAAAACTTCTAATTTATTGTCCTTATCACATTGAGACACTTATGTAGTTCATAAGGTCAATTTCATAAATTGACACCTTTATTCTGAAAATCTTTGAAGATGATGTTTTTGGCCTATTACATTGTTTTGTTTCAACTCAATGTATGACATTGTATGTTGGTGAATAATTTGTGCAATGTCGATCATCCAAATTATTTTGACATCTAGATGTCAAATTTATGTTGATTTTATTGGCAAATTGTGCATCTAACACTTGAAAGCTTAAAGTTCATATGCCTAAGACCATTGCAAATGTGTCCTGAAGTGTTTGTCTTTTGGTGCAAATTTTCATTAAATCCTGAATTCAAACAATAATTTGTGAGTACTAAGAGCAATCCTATCTCTTAGCCTGATTTAGTGCATACATTATCAAAAGAAGGTCCTGAACCCTTAGGTAAGCACCCGAATATCACAAATCAAGTTGCATCAAGAAAAGCGAGAACTCAGATTGATGGCACCAAGGCTAACTTACTCAAGATGCGTCTAGTTGCTGGAGATCTTTTGCAGCAAGCAGCCTTCGTGTTTGACACTGTTCTATATGCACTTCATCCCATCTACTCCCCATTCAGTCTGGAACCCTTCAATTCTCGCTCCTATATCTGTACCTCTTTTGTTTCTTGTTGTTTAAACAGGATCCCAGCTTCCATCCAGAGTTATCAAAATTCGACAAGAGTCTGATCGTTTGAGAATTATGATACAGAACTTTCCCCTAGTCTAAGGATCTTGCTCGGGTCAATTCTTTGGTCATCTCATGGATCAGTTCTTATCGATCCAAACTTTTATATTAATTTATTGCTATTTGAAAAGGGAGCTGGAATTACTTTTGTTATCTCAAGTTACCTTGAGTGCATAATAGCTACAAAAACCTTACTTTCGACTCACAATCGATTTATGGGACTAGGAGACTTCATGAGAGCGAAGTTCACAATGGGACTAAATTCCTGCAATCAATCATTCATCCTGGTCGCACAGAAAGCTCAGAAATAACACTTGCAGATATTAAAACTCACTATATTAGAAAATTCTGATGGGATTCTAATTTTATATCCAATTACGCTCATATAAAAGCTCTGAACTTCAACAGATGGCATATCTTGACAGTAAATCTACAAGCTGGTAGCAATATACAGTCTCTTGGAAACTCTCAGTCCAAAGTTGGGAAACTTCAGATGCAATCATTTTAGCTGTATCCTATTCTTATCATCTGCTATATGTACAATAGCAGTCTTCCACTAGATATCATTGTCAACCTACCAACAAGCCATACCCAACTGTCCCTCTATCTATCTAATTGAAGTTAAACCTTTTTAATAATCTCATCTTCCCCTCCTGAAGGCATCACTGTGTGGGGCCGTATTCTCTGGTACGTGGTATGTAAATAGGGCTCATGTGATATTGGTGCTAGCTAGCTGGATATATTAAAGTGGATACAACTGAGATAGGACTTGTAGCGAACATCGGGATTCGGGAGTTGGGACTGTGTAGCGGCACAGGAGTACTGTATTCTGAGCAACAACGTTTACTACAAGTATGATGGCGATAAAGCTCGGGGGGTCCCCAAACTATTCTTAGCCTTCGACATAGGGTAATACCCCAATTCATGATCAGGGTACAAGTTTATTAATATAAATAAGTGACCTTTATACTAAGCAAACTGGAGTTTTTTCCGGGACCCTCTCGTTCTTAAAAATGTGCATACATTGTTGCTTGCAGACGAAACCAAATACGCGTAACCTCGTTATATATAGGATTAGAGATCCTGAGTCCTGACCTGTTTTCAAGGAGTATCGGGGACAATGCTTGTGGCTGCAGCAATAGTCCAGTTTTTCATATCAACCCGTGTTATATTTATAGGGAAGTAATGGGTGTTGCTGCACAACACCCAGTAAACTTATACTGCAAAAGGGACTCTATATTTGATATCTGAGTCACCGGAAATTTGAGGAAACGAGCTATTGCAAAAAGATGATGGAGCTACCGTCAACTCCTAGTCTAAGCTGCTTATTGATCAACTAGGACGTGTGATGCAGTAATCCAGGTTCGTACTAATTGCGTAGGAGGTGCACATTCTGCATCCGATCTTTAGTTTACTATTCAATTATAACATCTGAAGGATGGGGAATCCTCGTTGTAGTAGGATATCTGTTCATATTCAGGTAGAGTATAGTCGTAGTAATCTGAGGACTGCGCCGTATGGGGTACGGGGAAGAAAATTTGACTCTGCGGAATTACTCGGGTCATGAAACGATCAACTCGGCCGTAAGGTCTCGGGTCTTGATGATTCGAATAACTTCTGCCTGATGCAACTGAGGCAGAAGAATGGAATTTGCGAGCAGAATCATTGTAGTATGGATCCAAGAAAGTTCGGGTCGACAATGGCAAGGACGTGTACTCATTTCTGTGTCTAGTGTTATACGACCTGGAGTTTGAACCATAATATTGGGTGTCGTCAATCCGAGTATTCTCGGCCCAGAACTTGGAGTTTTTCTTGATGCGCTTCACCTTCTTGAGCAGACGCAGAGGATCGACGTAATTATAATTTCCTGTGACTGTAACTTTTTGGCAGTGCTGATCGCAGACTACGCTATAGACACCTTCCACATCGAGAAGCTCTTCTCTCACTTTCTCTTCGCATTTGGCGCAACACATTGGCACTTTCAAGTCAATGTCCTGCACATACGACGTAATTATCAAATAGATACTGCAGTGATCAGAAATAGTCTGGTTAGAAGATCTATCAACTACTCAAATCTTGCTGGCCCTAGTTTTCAGTTCTCGACGTAACTTTGAGATACCTGTAAATAGCTACCATGTCGAGAGAAAGGGGAAACTTCGCGATTCTCTCGGTAAGAGCCGTTTCTGTCGACGATCCAAGCAGGCTCCTCTCCTTGCCGGTAGAAGAGCTGCAGGGTTCAAGGATGCTACAAATCATCAGATTCACACAAAGTCGTGATGCCAAGACTAACCTTTAACAGCAACGACAGAGGCATTGAAGATCGGATGAAGATACAGCCACAGCAAGAAACAATCTATGTATAGCCTGGAACAAGTTTTTTATTAGAGAATTCGCAGGATTCCTGCAGAAGACTAGTCAAGATGTCGAAAACCCACCTCGTTCATCCCTATTGACATATTCTTGGATTTGTATGTCGACGAGATTCTTTAGAGAAGCCTTCTTGCACAACAGATTGCTCAAACCAAGGATAAGAAAAGATCGGTATCTTGAGCAAACGGGGAAATAATATTGCGGCAGTTTAGTGTCACTCGAGACCGGATCGAACCGCGGAGCCTGAACTGCGCCGAAGACCTTCAGCGGTAAAACAACAGAAATCTAGACCCGACACTCCTTTCCAGGGAAAGTGAATTGATCAATTCAATTGTGCGCGGGGCGATCATTTGCTCACTATTTGATTGATCATTTAGTCTCGAAGGCGGCTACAACTAGTGAGATCGGGGAAGGTAAGAGACAAGTGGGACCGCTCGAAATGCACTAAGCTCGCTGCTCGACCGAACGGCGCACTGCAGATGTGAGAGGTGCAGGAAAGGAGACATCATCGTTTACTTATATAAGCTTTCCTAACGCGCCGCCTTAGCGCATTGTGCTGGAAAAAGTATTCTTAAGATTAAGAATGATCGAGTACTGATTAGGAGACTTCTTCGTTCATGTGTCAGTGAGACAAGATTGTTGAGAGGGCGTAACTGAGTCGAAGAGCGGTGGGCACCAGGAATTACGCAAGGAAGCTACGGCGGGATGTAGCTGTTCTTGGTAGCTGTGATTTGAACGGTGAAAGACATGTGTTGTAATTCTATGAGTGCACGAGAAAGTAAGGTCTTAAAATCGGGTGGCGCTAGGATCCATGTCCTCTTGGATCCAGACTGTACAATTCTTCAAGACCAACTTGTAAAGTGCTGCACGGGAAATCCTACGCGCAATCGGGACGTAATCCCATGTGTGCGGAATGCAACCCAAATGCACGCACCAGCTGGTGTCTCCCAAGTGTCTGCCTGGGCACCCCAAGAACAGAGCGGATCAGCAGCTAGGTTACTGGAACACCATTCAAGTAGCGCGCATGAAAGTTGTGTCCTGCAGGTCTTCAGAGCTAGGGACGGCCCCGCTTTCATAAATATACTGCTATTAGTCCAAATTAGTATACTCTGACAGAACGCGGACCATATAACACTTTTCCACTTTCGCAATTATGGTAGTACGTACAAGAGGAGACACACGGCGCATACTCAGGCAATGAGCTGCTGTCATCTAATCAGCTCAACATAGGCCACCATGCATAAGGTTTTGAGCGGAAGAAATCCCCCCAATTGAAGACAAAAACTAGTAAAGCTGTCACTCCTAATTAATGCAGCAGGTTCAGCCCGGATGCCTACAGGATCACAACGGTGCTGGACATTTGGAATGCAAACATATTGAGATTTTTAGTACTGGATCATGCTGGAAAAGCTTCCAAAATTCTGCAAATTAAGCCTGGTGGCCTAAAGTACTTAACATGATCCAGGAGATCACACCAAGTCTACAAGGAACTCTACGTAGCTAGATATGTCTTGATATGGTTTTGAAGGTATTGCATTCTTGGGATAAAATCTAGACAAAATGTTACTTGTCAACCCTACTGTATCCGTCTGGGTATATATATATGTCACCTAATATGTCTGTAGATCTCAAGTCTCCTTCGTACTTGGAGGAAGAACATTAACTAGAGAAGCCAAGTGCTAAAGAATTAATGCTATAGGACTTCATGACAAAGGCCATCCCTTAAAGCAACTCCACGAGTGCAGCGTATAACAAATTTTGTATGAAAAGAAGTCAAAACATGCCAGTTTGGCTTAGCAAAATGGTTTTGGCCCAATATCTTTGCACAGGACGTTGCAGCTGGCAAAAGACATAGCAAAGCCTAATACCTGCTCTTGATTGGCTAGATGGTTTGATTAGTCTAGGTGGGTTATTATTAGTAGTCTCTCACCTTTTGCAATTCCAGTTTCAGTTTTAAGGATGAGGTTGGGAAAAAGTAAATAACTAATCTTAGTTGTAAGAAATACTGTTGCAGGCCACATACTGAGCATGGGTGGAGCTGCTCTGCAGCCATCTCTAAAGCAAGAGTTTAGCCCTCTTGGATTGCAGCCACCGAGCGTACACCTTACAAACTAGCCTGAAGGCTGTAGGTATGAAGAAAACACTGAACATACGCTTTAGTCACGAGAGAAGTTCAAGTCACTGTGTCAGGTTGTCCTTTGCAAATTCTAGTATCTAAAGTACTGTTCTTGAAGAATGATGATAGTGGAAAAATGATCAGGGCGATTTGGTACAGTTTCCAAGAAATATTCACAATCATCAAGATTCAAGAGGAATGGAAGTTTCGAAGGCATTGAGATGAGTACACTCTTGTGAGTCTACTACACCCGAGGTCGTCATCTCCTTGAACAGCAGTACGAAAACTTGTTGGCAACAGCACAGTCTTTTCGTTCTTGCTGCAGAGGCGGTCATCACTAACTGCACTAGTTACTGTGCATCTTGTGCACTGCAGAAGCCTGCAGTACGAACACGGGGGATGGTTCAAAAGTCGCTCAAGACAAGGAAAGGGTTTGCCAATTCAATGACCTACCAATTAATTGAGTGCTATTGAATGGTCACACGTGGGTATAGAAAGCGCACTTAACTGGTTGGATCTACCTACCCCTTTTTCGCTGTTTGCTTGAATTCGAAATCTCTTCAGATTTAGTCTCAATTATAAGGTGAGGAATTCCAACTTGAGATTGCCAAGAATTTCACTTCCTGATCTGGCATTAAAAAATGGATGCGAAAAGGTCTCGTTTAAAACAAAATTATTCTGTCACCTTCAAGAAGTTGTTTACAAACTGATGATGCACCCAGAGTATGCACAGCAACAAGAACATACACAAGTTCTACGTTACTCTTCTTTTAAAGGAGACACTAAATGAAATTGCAAACCAGCAGTCAATCTGTGCTGTGCAGGCAGGTTGTACACATAATGAATCCTATATCATTCCAACATCAGGTTACGAGGAGGTAGATCTATATATATGGTCCAGACACTTCCTCATAATTGACCCACCAGTGCTTTTGCCTGAGAGGTGATCACAAGAATGCCTGCAACCTTGGGATTCAAAAGTTCAGCCAAAGGCAACATTCATTGGGTTTGGAAAACGTACAGCATGGGGCCAAAGCTCAATCGTATAGAACAATTCAGCTAAGTCATGATCCTTAATCAATAAAACGTTCTCTATTGTAGAACTCATGAAGTTGACAATATTTCAGTCCTTCTATGGATACCTAACTGCTGAGAGTCACCAGGAATTGGGAATCAGGGTTCAAAGTTCAAACCCTGCCAAAAGAAATGCCAAAAAAGTGAAAACTGAAGTTCGCTATGGCTCTTCAGCTAAGATATTTTCTCTAAACTCTCCCTTGAACAGAACTGACGCAAACTCCAAATCCTGTCAGGCTTATGGGCGCTCTTAAAATGCGGCAGTTCTCTTATTTCTATTTCTGCAGTCCTTGGGCAGTGCAAAAGGTAGGAAACAGCGCTACCAAACCACCCATCCCCAGTCCCCACTGCCAGAGTAGTACTGTGAACTACTCAATATTGCTCTGTCATTCAAGCCTAGAAACCTGTGCTTTGAGCCAGTGATCGTTCCAAAATATTGTTGCGACTGGAAGTTCACAAACTGGGATGCAATGGCATACACTAGGACATTCTATACCAGCACCCACCAGCCTATCATGAAGGATGGATGGTAAGTAGTCAGGAAACAGTTTCTGTTCAATTCCAGTTCCATGGCTACCCGTAGTGGGTAGTTCAGTTGCATTTTCTACTGCCTGCCAAATACCAATTTGCAAGTGGGTTGTTAGTAGGTAGGCTGTAAAACCAGCTCTTACCCATATAGAAACCATCTACTTAACTGGTAATTGCCTATTAACTCAGTTGAGGTTCATTGACAGTTGAGTCATAACAGGCATCTGGTGGATGAGGGTCCTCATTCGCTCTTGTCACCTGACCTACCTAATGTGTTGGGGGTAATTGGGATACCTATATGATATTGTGGAGTTTTCTTCTAGGATAAGAGTATTTCATTCTAAACATACTACATGAGGTCAAGAGTCCAACAATGGTAAGGGCAGCAGGAACTAGTCTAGACAGATACCCTAGAAGAAGATTGTGAATGGGAGGGTATATGAGGTGGACTTCCAAAGAGATTTTGGAACAACTGCAGAATGAAAAGTCAAGCATGCCCTCTATTTTTGACATACACTAGTACCCCCTGATGCTAAAAGTATATTTTGGCACACTCCAAAAAGATTTGGTGATGACCTGAGACTCAGAGGGCCACCATACAGCTTTCATTTTACCCTTTCATTTCACAAAATTACCCTGGCCAAACTCCAAATAGCAGGGTAAACTCCAAAACGGTACAAAATTATTGTTTTACCCTGGAATACGGTGTGATAAGGGTATGTTGATGACAGAGGATACTGTATGCTATTAAATCCTTACTGGGTTTTACTCTCAGCGTTATGGATGAATAAAGGATACCCTCCTAAGAGCATGTCCACCCCAAAACTGTAAAAAACTCCTTTATTTTAAAATACAGTAGTGTTTAATGATCACTGTCCCCACCCAAATGTCATAAAAGTCCCTTAAACACTCAAAGCCCATTTATGTCTTTACATCTGGACGAGTAACAGCCACTGTCCAAAATCCATAGTAAAAAAAAGATTTTAAAGGGGTTAAAATGACCACTGCAAAATGAACATCAATACAGGAGCAGAACAGGGTTTACGCTATCCTGCTGCAAGACTTAATGAAAAGGCGTGTTTGCAGGTGTGGGTGGAGATGCTCTAACAGGTGACATAGGATTGTGGTGCAACCATTGGGACATAGCACTTTCGACTTGTGGATGCAGTAAATTGCGAATTCCACACAGAAATTTTGAATTAACCTGGCAGGAAATTCACTAAATATTTGTAAACATTGTTGCCAAATAACTCTAGAAAATTAGAATTGTTGACCCATAAAGCCAAAATGACCCCTGGACGACTCACTGTATCTCATTGTTAGCAATTTCTCACGAACTCAGTTCTATGTGCAATCATCCATATGGCATTTATGCTATTTTCCTAATAAAATGAACAATCACACTTTCGTGACAGGACTTTTGCTTCTCAAGCTTTTCTTTTCCACCTAAGCTCTGAGTTTCATGCAAATGCTTAGATTTTTTTGTTGTTTCACTCACACCTAAATTTTTATTCCTGTTCAAGATGGCTCTAAGTCATTTCCCATTTCAATATGTTTCCATTGTGACTCAAAAAGCTGAATTTCTGAGGAAAGGTATGTCATTTGAAGCTGAAATATGTTGATCAAAGTAAAATCCAAATTTACATGGGTTTGCTCCAAATTCTCAAGGCTTTCCAAGTGTCCATGTTTCCAATGTTGTATTTTTTGGTTAGGCTTATTCACCAGCTAGGTTTTACAAAAGAGTTTTAAATCAAATTCAACAAAGCCACTGCCTTCTCCTCGCTCAAAGCAACGCAACATAACCTCCCCTTCTCCCCCAAGCACTTCCTTATATTACACGAACTTACATATCTTCAACAACATATAGGTTGCCCCAAAAACACTGAAAACTTTTTAAAACTTTTGATAGCTTATTGCAACCTTTTCCTGGCTCATCACCTTCTGCTGCTCCTATCCATCCACAAGGCCCATATAATCAAACCTACCCAACACCAACCATTATAAACACTTCAAATTGAATATTTTCTTCCAAGGTTCATGAGATTCCGTGCACCTTGAATGTTGTTAACATTACTTTTGACAATATATATCTGATTCACCTATTTTGTATCTTTGAGACTTTAAGGGTTGTGATTAATGAAAGCATTGGCTTGTGGTTTTCATATTCAAAATATACTATGGTGCACCTAGTGGCCACCAGGCAAAATATTGTTTTCATGTTAAATAAATTTTGAAATTATTAAAATATTTGTTATAATACAAGTAACAATTTTTTGATCCATTGCTGGATTGGAATGGTGTCCCTTGTCAAAAATTTAAAGAATTAAGTTTTTCATTGTCACTAGTGGGAGCACTAAGCCTTGGTTTGAAATAATTCTTTGAAATTATGGACATACACTTTGCTATAGAGTTGAGAATAATTATAGACTATGTCATATTTCAATTTTAGCTTGAAAGTGAACAAAGATAGCCCAAGTTGAAAGGGTTTTTCACCTTAGATGGATTAGAAATGCATTGTAATTGCCCCAAAAAATTGATATGAATTTTTTTGAGAAGTCATTAATTTTGGAACATTTGTTAAGCTTTGGTTTTTGCACAATGTGTCATGTATATCCACCATCATTCCCCTCTTTCATTAAACACAATGTGTACATTTTGATTTTGTTTTTTGAGAATTTTTGGTGACATTCTCATGTTTACTTAACAATAATAAGCTTACTAAAACATGCATTTAAATGGCATTCAATTATAAAATGATCACAAATTTGTTGAATTAGGTGCCCACCAAGTAAAGTTCATCCCATCCACTAGGTTGTTTAAAGGCTTCCTAAATTATCAATTTAATCTTAAATTAATTAAATATGTGTTATTAGACATTTATTATGCAAGACTACTAACAACATACGGACAATCTAGTCGACTGTTTACAATGGCATGTATGAACTTGCCTACCACTTATGAGTAAGGATAAATTGACATTTGATTTTTATCTTTTTCAATTTCAAAAGAATCATTTTTACTTAATTTCAGTCTAGATTCCATAGGTGTAAGGATTGATTTGAACTAACCATGGCATATTAGTGTAAGATTTGATTATGAAGGTATTTTGTGTGATTCAAAAGTATCAACCTTTTTATTTTATTATAAGTAATTTGATTATTGATGCAGTAATGGAATTAACCTTCATATATCATGTCAAATTCTTGAAAAAATATTGCCTTGAATTCAACTATGCTTGGTAGACTATTATTTACAAATACATAATCATCCATGTAAAACTATTATAAGTTGGAAATTTGCATTAAGTTTATGTTTATATGTTTGAATCCACTTTACTTCTTGTAAATCCTTTTAAAATCAAGTAATAATTGTCAAATCTTTGGTACAATGTTCAAGAAAATTTATGTAAGCCTTATATTGATTTAAGAAATTTACATACCAAATGCGAATTTATAGGGTCATGGAGACCTTTTAGGATTTCCATATAATTTTTTTTTAAAAAATAACCATTGAAAAAAGTTGTTTTAACATCTAACTAATGTATTTCGAGATAATATTGTACAATTAGAGCAAATAGGACTCAAATGGAGGGTGTTTGCACATTATGGTGACCTTATATGGATGTCACAATGGTAATTTTTCATGTATTCCTTAGATACAAGAAAATAAATAAAATAAAATTCATTGAAATAATTAAAAAAAGGATTCACATATCTAAAACTATCATAATCAACCTTCCAAGAATGAAAAAATCAAATCAAAATTGTGAATAGCCAATAAATAATGGACTTTTGCATTTTGCCCACCTTTTTTGTCACACCTATAAAACTCATGGATATGAATTTTTATCTTACAATGTGTTAGTCTTATGTGTTTAAAACTTTGGGATATTGAATGAATGGAATGTGATTTTAATTTATTATGTTATGGACTTTTAAAATCCCAAAAATTATAATTATTTTTAAAGCCCTTATAAGCATTTTTTAAACATTTTTTAAAAAAAATTCTTTTGTGATATTTTTTATATGTCTTATAGCATCATGATTTGAAATTGGAAATGAAAAAAAATTGTTATTTTTAATGTCATTTAAATATTCATATTTTAAGTTAGTTTTCAACTACATTAGAAAAGGACTTTGAAAAAGGATTCTAATCTGTTGAAATTATGACACCCTAGTGTGCTTTTGTCATGGAGTTCATCTTCATGATTAATGAAAATGTTTTTGTATAATAAAGATTAGGAATTTCAAAATATCTTTGAGCAACAAATTGAGGCATGCATATATGTTGATAATTCCATTAACTTTTGTCTTGATTTTAAACACCCATTTGGAGTTAATTGTCTTCCTTCAACATGTTTTACCAAAAAAAAATCATCTATTTGAAAATGGTTTAGTCCTATGGACATAGAAATATTATTTAAGAATTCAAAATAAAATTATTAACTATATTATTATTTTAAATATTAAAATTTTTAAATATATAATTTTTTTAAAAATAAAAATTCTAATCTTTTTTTTTTCGACATGGATTTTTTTTTTCATACAAAATGAAAAAAATGGGGAAAATTTTAGGGATTATTTTTGGGGGTTTTGGTGTGGCATCATAATCATTCACAATAAAAAAAAACTTGTCCATGATGCCTTAAAAAAAAGAGGGAAAAACATATGTTTTCTCAATTTATTTAATTCATGATTTAATGTGCAAATGGCAATAACTTCTCCAATTCTATTCTTTAAAACATATTTACCATGTTTCAAATTAATCTTTCCAACTGCCTTATCAAATTGTTTAGCTAAAAACACGTTCTTTCTTTAAACCCAAGGCATGTGTAATACATTAAGGATTTTTTTATTATATCATTTGTTAAAATGATTGACACATCCCCTTGATTATGGATTTTGTATGTGCTATTATCACTTACATAAATGTCTTGGCCTTCTTCACATGTTTGATAGTTAGTGAATGCACCAATATCATGAGACATGTATTAAGTTGCCCTTGTGTCAATATACCAAGTAAGATCTTTGCCTTTTTTATGAATACAATTGCAACATACAAACTGAAGCTAATAAGAATATTTGATTATTCTTTTGAATATGCAGACTTTTCTAGAATTCTAACTTTACAATCTTTGATATGATGACCTAGTTTCTTACAAAAGAAACATTTTTTTAAAAATGTATTGAAACCAACCTTAGAATACCTTCACCACCTTTTGATGGGAATATTCTCATTCCTTCTCCATCTTTGGATGGGAAGAATTTTCTTTGGTTTCTCCCAATGTTGAAATTTTTTTTCCAACAAATAGGGCTGATATACTGTCTATTGATGAATTAAAAATTTTCATTAATGTTTCATCTTGAATTAAATCAGTTATCAAAGATTGTAGGCTTAATCAATGTTGGTTACGCATAGATTTTATAAAGTTTCTATAACTTTGAGGCATAATCCACATTAATGAGAGGATTACTTCATCATTTGGTACTATCTTGCACCAATTGTTCGATGAGAGCACAAAACACGTGAATTTGTTTCGGTATGTTTTCATTTTCTCTCATCTTCAATGTGTGCAACTTATTCTGAAGGTGCATTTTTATAACATACTGAGATTCAAATAATTTAGTCAATTCACTCCAGGCATGGTCTGATGTTGGAGATGAAATATTATTGTCTATGCAATCTTATATATTAAAGTTACAGGTCTGTCTGTCTGGCCGTCTGTCCGGGCAGTTTCCGAGCACTGCCCGGACCTTTGTTTGTTTGTTTTTTTTTTTTCTGTGTCAGTTAAACTGCCCGGGCAGTTTCCGGGAACTGCCCGGACCTTTGTTTGTTTTTTTTTTTTTTTTTTTTTTTTTGGGTTTTTTTTTTTGTTTTAGTTAAATTGCCCGGTCTTTTTTTTTATAACAACATTTAAAAATTTTAAAAACGAAATCAAAACAAATAAAACAAGGAAAGGGAAAAAAAGAAAAATAATATAAAAAAA
>Ga0116231_10000713_pt1 | contig 61687 bp, 34 predicted proteins | sample S1TSphgellanicum_2_FD_89695 | JGI IMG/M metagenome (GOLD analysis project Ga0116231, IMG submission 89695) | Host-associated microbial communities from peat moss isolated from Minnesota, USA - S1T2_Fd - Sphagnum magellanicum MG | ecosystem: Host-associated > Plants > Peat moss > Unclassified...
CTCTTCTTTTTTTGTTGTTTTTTTCTTCTACACTCAGAGCCCCCACCCCACAAAAAAGCAACAGATCCCCCCCCCCCCCCCCCCCCCCCCCCCCAAGGCTAGAGCAGAGTTTTCTTTTCCTTGGTGAACTAGCGCAAAATTTCACCCTCCTTTGGGGAGCCGCAACCACCACAACAAGAGTTTTAAACCATATGTCCACATCAGGTATAGGACAGGGGAGGTTTGTTACACCAACTCCTTAAGAGTGGGAGTGACATTGCACCTATTTCTGTGTAAGATCCTTCCTCTTGTCTAGGAGGACTATTCATGGATATAAGGTGCTTTCCAAATACACTAAGAAATTTCTCCAAATGCTTTAAAGTGTAGGGGAAGGCGCAATGGTGGGGGACATTCAAGAAATAAGGGATTAGAACTTTGAACAAGACGGTAGCCAAGTCCAGTTGTAAATTAAGTCTGCCCCTGCATTTCAGGAATGTCCACTCATCATAAAGGCATATGTTCTCATAACCCTATGCATACATGGATTGCAACGCAGTAGGCGCAAGAGGAACTTCACACCTAACAAGATGCCTCTAGGAGGTAGACAAGGTGCCACCCATTTTTGAGGAGTCATTATCAATGCATATAAGATACCCTCCAAATACACTAGTAAATCCAAGGAAATCATAAGAAACCAATACCTAGTGACCTGACAAAACCAATAGAAAAATCCAAGGTTAATTCTATTGGAGGAGTAACCAAATAAGACAAAGCAGTTGCTTGTAGAAGACCCTGGACAATCCTCCAAAAGGTAAAACTTGCCACAGTGACTCAAACTCAGACCCAAAGGAGGGATTTGGCAGTGGACCCATATTCCCCATGGGCACAATTTCAGTCGCTCTGATGATGTGGGTCAAGGGTTTTTGTTATTTGAAATCTGAAATCTGTATAGCATTACAGCCTGGGGTGATACGTAATTGCACATGAGATCAAAAGAATTAAATTCTAGAATATTAGAGTGTCATATCTGGTTCACCTAACCAGGAAGTCAGCAGCACAAAAGAAAAAGACAAACCCAAGAAACTATCACCTAGTATATTTGTCCATTTAACAAGTGCCTACTCCAAGTCCCACAAATATGCACAAATCCACAGTAGCAATTTGTGTGGAAACTGTTCAAGGACAGAGAGTGTGACCCACATGTTCCTGAGGTCTGATCACTAGATATGAATCAGATGTACACAACAACAAAAAAAAAAAAAGAACAAGAGCCCAAACGGAAAGAAAGTTTAGTTTAGTCTCGACTTGGTGGACTGTGCAAAGCATTGCTGTTTTCAAGTTCACCTGCATAACTCCACGTGTTGGTTGCATTGGGAGGGATCTTCACCAGATCTTCCTGCTCTTTCTTCACCTCCATTTCTAGCTTCTCACTAGACAGAAAATCTGAAAATACTTGGGTTAATTGTGGTCCTTGTATGAGGACTGTTCCTTGCGTAACATCATGCACTGAATTTGATTTCATGTTTGAGTTGGGTGTTGGTGAAGTACTGGGAGAAACAAAAGGAGTTGTGGTATGAGGAGTACCAACAGCCAGTAATTGCACAGTATAAGATCCATGGTTCCTCTTTGAATGAGGGATTCCGGATTTTCCTGATGTTGGAGTTGTTGGAACAGCTGACATCGTAACAAGGTTATCAGCATATAGGATATCATCAATGCGGGCAATGATGGTGGAGGCCAAGCTCTCTAGCACCCTTGAGTAGCTCTCCAGTATTGATTGTCCTACATCCTGCAGACAAATTTGCATGAAACCTGGATCAGTAACTGGCTGCCATCCCTCTCATAAAAACACATTACATTGAATCGGAAGCAAATTCAGACTTGGGTCAATGAATGAATTGAAGGGTACAACAGACAGAGCAGCCACACATACGGCATCTTTCCATTAGGCTGTTGTGATCACAACAGCTTTGCATTATATTTTTTCAAGTAGCTGTGCTCAGTCATCTCACAGCTCTACCAGTCAAGCATCAACCAATTGCAGGAGCCATGAGAGCTGTGAGTCACGGATTGACTCACCATACAATGACATCTGTCCTTCTTTTCATGAGAACATGTGTTCCCAGAGTTCCTAACATGATTAATTACATATTTTCACCACAGTTGCACCTCTCCAATGGAAAGCCACTGGCCCTGCCGCAAGAAACAAGGCCCTATGCCAGTGGCTTTTCCATTAGGCCACTGTGATCACATCAGCCTAATGGAAGAGAACCTCAATGGTGGACTGGTTTTTGCCACTTACCCTATTATACTGTATCTTGTTCATATCCAAAGCTGTCTGTGTCAGGCCTGGAAACCGCTGTTTCAAGCAAAGGAGCAAACTTTCCGCTCTGTCAGCAACTTGCTCCCGCTTGTTCTCATCCGCAACAAAATCTTTCATCATGCCCCAAGATGATTTTGATGCTGGATTCAACTGTTTTGTCTGAATCTTCTGGTGCCATATGAGGAGTGCTGTCTCTAACCGATCTGCGATTTCCAATTTACTGTGCTCATTTGAGAGATCTAATGTAGATAGGAACTGTGCAGCTGAAAATTTCTCTGACGACAGTCCTTTGTATAGAGATTCTCCAAGGCTTGCCTTTCCACTCTGAATACACAAATAAAATTTATGATTTTCAGCACAATTGATCCATGCCATTTACACATTACTTCAAGAGTGGTTATACACCAGATCTGCCCAAACATGCTGCTGAAAAAACCGCACCTTAGGAAGGGAGTCCAAGTAGATTTGAGGGACCTCCATCTCAGACAAGACCTGCCCATTGATGGACATGGCTGCTTTAAGTATTTGGCTCGTGCACTCCCTTTGATGTTGCAACCGTCTTCTTGCCTCCACAGACAAACCATTCACCGGTACTTTTGGAGTTGGCAGCCACCATTTCTCTTCTTGCCGTTGAAGAGAGAACTTGGGACCACCCTGGTTATCTTTCTCAGCCATAACAATGCCTCGATCCACATACCAGAACTCTGTTTCAGTGTATCTGTCCAGTGAGTCCTGTTATTGAACATCCACAAAATCAAATGAGAAACTCACCAAGTGGCAAAACAAATTCCAACATTTATGAGATTGTCGAAATTGCAGAAAACTCCACAAACCAAAACTTTCAAGGGTATCAAATCATGGCAAATAAATTCCTGGACCACAGTGACTCCTGTGAAGTTCTAGATCTCAAAATTGCAACCAGATTCTTGTGTGAGTACAATAATGTAGAGACTTGTTTGCATACTCCGCCCAGTGCACAAGTCACATTCGCTGAGCGCTGCTACTCCATTGAAAAAAAAAGCACAGACAGGTGGGTCATATTATACCACTAGCATGGTATCCAACTTGCGTAAAGCTGGAAGATTTATGTGAAGATCTGAGCGGGGCCGACTCACCATCACCTGCATCAAATTACTAACAATGTTCAATACCCTAAACTCCATTTCAAACAAGATCTGGGGATGGTAGCTGAATACAACTTCTCTCTTCCTTCCCCTTGAATAACAAGGCTGTCTCGAGAGTTTGAGCTCTCCAAAACATTTGCATTCTGTGAAAGGGAGAATAAACCAGAAATTGCCATAATATCAATGAGCTATGAAGCAGGATTCCAGTGCTTGAATTTTTTAGTCCAGATCTGCACCAGTACTGAATAACTGATGGACACTCTTGATCCACAAGCCACTGATTGGTTTCTGTGTGTCAGGAGCAGGGCCCAATGAAGCAAATTGGCAGTAAGGTGTGTTTATGGGACCTTACCTCCAAGTTTGTACCATCTGGAAAAGTTTGCCACGAAGGGACCAACTCTACAATGTGATCACTGACTGAGAGAAGCCACTCCATTTCCCTCCGCCATCTTGTTCGCCGATCCTCAGCAAGTGGTTCTAGCCTCCAGAGCTCACCAAAAAGGGAAGCTGGAACCACACCCACACCCAAATCTCATTTTTGAACAACAATCTCTTACAAACAGACAGGTGACCAAAACGTCTTAATACATGGCCTACAGACAGCATATATCATAATTACTGTTTGCTGTTTCATCATTGACACTCATTGCTGGATCAACGCAAATGCTACACACAATCCATCAATAGGGTCCAGTGGCCAAACAGGATGCTGCTCTGCAGTTCACCAGTTACGTACAGACCTGCCGAAAGTTTTTTAGCATATTTGGATGGCATTTTCTACACCAAAATTTGATTTCTGAGAAATCGCAGGCAGGATCTTCTTTTTTGGGGAGGTAACTTCTGTTGTTTTGCAAATTTTAGCAGGTCTTTACGTGAGGTAAGGCCCTCAGTTGAGAGCATTACCAGAAGTGGGTCCATGCTTGGCTACTGCCTTGCACAGCCCCTTCTTCTGGTAATGCCCTCAACCTCGGGCCTTACCCTACACTTCAAGCAAGTAGCTCCTGACACTCAAATGACATACTCTTTAACTTAAGATTTATACATGCAAGTGCAAGGAAGGATTGGATGAGTTGAGGGGAGGTCAGGGTTGGAACAAGTCAGGATGATGGTAGGTTTCTTTCAGTGGGTAGTTGTGCATCAAAAGCAGATACCTGAGAGGTTTGTAATGGCATTGGAGATGGCCAAGGCTGTACAGACTCCTTTAGCACCACCAGACATGTCATCCCCAAGCAACAGCTTTGCAAATCTTTCCTTCATCAATTCTACCTCTGCAATACCAGATGGAACAAAAAAATTCCCAGCATTTAGTAATGCAACAAGATCTGTTGAAAAAGAAACATTTCTCCCTGTACAGTCCCATACTGATACCAGCCCATGGCACACTAACAAGGTTTTTTGTGAAAGAACCCATCTTTTAAAAAACCATCCGAATTTAACCAGGCATGATTTGGGGCAACAAACATGACCCAATATTCCTCCTAGTCAATAATTCCACCTTCTTGTGCAACAGCCATTGAGCTAGCTAGCTAAGGGGTTTTATGGTTCTGGGTTCAGTCTGAAATCTTTTGCAAAGAAATGTACCAGAAAGTACTGTTTGTCTTTTCTCTCTCTTCTCCTCCCACATGAATAGATCCCTGCTCCTGTTCAATTCTGACGATGAAGGAGAAGGCTCCCCACTTGGCCGATCTGTCCTCCCAAGGGGCCAACCCAAAGGCGACGACCCATCTGAACTACTAGCCACATCTTCACCAGGTGTGTGCCTGAAGCTTATATCACCATCTCCCAGCATTTGCTCTGAGGCCAACCCATCTGTACTTATGGTGCTTGATCCATCGATGCTATGCTGCTCATACCTATCATCTGTTGATGTTGGTGTATGGCCATGAAACCCTGCTGCCCCATAATACAATGGACCAGCAACAGCATCATAGTCAGATCATGAAGGAGACTTCATGTCACCTAAGTTGGAAAGGGTTTACACAACAAGGGGAAAGAAAGATGAAGGGGGAAAAAATAAAAGCTGAATTGCCTTCACAACAGAGCTCTGGTCTTTGAATAAATGTCTGCTAAGATCTTGTGACTTTTGCATATAAAATTACCACCATGTCTGGATACTGCAACAATGCAGACATGGGTCCTTCAGATTGTACCCCATGACTTCACACGATGTCACAATAAAGAAGTTTCAGGCAGCTCAAATTTTCAGTTCTTGAGCTGAGATGACAGAAGCAAGAATGGTGACACATTCATTACCTAGCTACATTTCTGCATTCTTGATTACAATCTCCCTAAAGTCATTGATCCCCTGGCACAGACTGCATTGCTTCTTCTCCCATATAAAAACCCATCTTCAATTTACAAAATCTATGAATTGCAGAGAAAAAACTCCACAGATACACAACACTTTGATGAAGGGTAATCCTCTGAAACTATTACAGAGTAGACAATATTCACAAAAGCTGCATTTTCTCTCCAACCATGTAATCAGTCATACTCTAAAGTTCCATTAATTCAAGGCTATGGAGAAACCGTGTCTTTTCTTTCTCTTCTTAGAAGCTAGTCCAACATGAGAAAAACCAACTATTGCACCCCTCGCCTACACGCAACGTCATCAAACCTCGCATAACCCTCTTCCGCCCCGCCACCCCCACTCTGAGTGAGCTCCACCAAAACCCCAAACCCATGGATTCATCTTCACTCTTGCTCACCGTAGTGAGTAAATGCGGTGCAACAGGACGAAAACCAACCCACAAAAAAGGGGAAAAATTTAAAAGTATATCGTCACTTCCTAAGCACCGTATTTTAACGAAACTTGCAATTGTCCATTGCGCAATGCAATCTACCACCCCCCATTGCAACTACCAACACAACCAGAACACACCCCCAACTTTTTAAAAAAAAAATCCAACTTCAGCTTTTGTCATACCTTTAGAACCCCCCATTCCTTGCACGCCTACATGCTTCATTCACACACTTGGTTCTCAACCACCTCCCTACTCATAAAAACCACCACCACCAAAAACCTCACAGCAGCAGCAACAGCAGAACCACCACCACCACTTCACAGCAGCAGAACCACCACCTTCACCACCAAAAACCGCACAGCAGCAGCAGCACCACCACCACCACCACCACCGCCAACACAGCAGCAATAGCACCTCACAGCAGAAGCAGCAACAGGAGAAGAAGCAGCAGCAAGCACCCAAGGAACTCCAGTGACGACAGTCTTCACGCAGGAGGGCGGAGAGGGGGAGGTCCGAGGGAGGGACGGAGGGAGGGCGAGCGGGAAGGGTCGGAAAAAAGGCAAAGAAGGGGGTGGGTAGGTAGGTAGGTACCTAGGAGGTGGCACTTGGCTATTGTAGGTGTGTGTCGTGGGAGTACGTGCAGAGTTCCGCCATATTTCTGGCTATTGTGGTTTTTTGTGCCACTCTCCAATGCTACCTAGGGTTGACATTCAACTTCATTCTACTTTATTTACTTTATTATTTTTTTATCAAACTGGAGTAAGGTTACAAATTACAACATTTAATATGCTTTTAGTACCTAAAAGGTTTTTAATAATAATAATAATAGTAATAATAATTTTTAACTAAAAAAATTGTGAGGTAGGTGCCAGAGTGGTAACATCCACAATGCTTTTTAGCCAGATTTGGCGATATTAAAAAATAAGCCAGTAGAAAAAAACTTGACCACCCTTTCATGTTGTATGGAGTTGTGGTGAATTTTGGTGAACATGGTTTTTTTCGTTTTTTTTTAAAGAATTTTTTTTTAGTAATTTTTTTTCCTCAAAAAGGGAATTTGGGGGGAAGAAAATTCCTTTTTCAAGATATTTTTGAAAAATGGCAAAAGAGTTTGCCACATCAGAAATCACTTCTCCTTTCTAAAGGACTGCTTTTCAGGGGCGGGGGATATGAGTTTAACACATAAAAGAGGAATTTTGTGAAAAAAAATTTAATTCGCCAAATTTTTATAGCAAGTTCCAGCAGTTAGCCAAAATACAAAAGGATTATTATAGTTTTTTTCTTTCATATTTTCTGTAGCCAAATTTGGCTATATATTCTTTTTTATGAACATCAATTTGGCCACATCACACAAAAAAAATGGGGGGAGGGAGGAGGGGGAAATCTCCTAAGTCCTCTCTTAGGCCCATTTGGGATTTATTATTATTATTATTATTACTATTATTATTTTCCCATATTTGTGATGGATTTGAAGGGAACTTTGGTGAATTTAGGACTCCCTACCATAGTAAAAATCTCCTCAAATTTTGGTTGCATCTAAAGATCATAAATATCCAATTCACATTAATACATAGACTAAAAATCAGGAGTGTTAAGTCCAAATTTAACATTTCTTTTGAGTCCATAAAGAAGATTTAATCAAATTTGGCTATAAACCATAGTTCTAAAAAAATCATATAAAAATCTAATATAAAAAATCTGATGATTAAAAACCTCCAAAAATTTTATTTTAGTAATGTAAAAAAATTTGATAATGAAAAAAGTTATTCTAAAGCAAGTTGCTACCCCTTACTTTGGGGCAGATTTTAATCCTTTAATTTAATTTAATTTTCAATTTTGTAATGTAGTCGAAGTGACAACTACCATTTAAAAAGAATTTTTAATTCAAATTTGGTTTAAGAAAACTAAGCATGTTTCTATATTTTTGGCTACCTAATAGAATGTAATATAAAAATCTAGCAAATAAAAATGTTGAAACCCAATTACTTACATAGTAATAATAATAATAATGCAAGCTACAAAAATGAATTTTATGGTGGCACGTTTTTTGCTATTTTAGATTTTTTTATACATAGAAAGATTTGGAATTATGTTTCTTTGGACGTAAAATGTGTTTTACCAGAATTTCTTTTGAAAAATAAAATAAAAACTTGGCCACTACAAACATAAATTTATCATACACAAATTGGTTTGGAACATCATGAGAAGCCCACTTCCCATGGTGAAGTTGCTCCAAAAAACACTGGTTTCCAGCCTCTAGTCACCAAAAAAAAACAAAACTATAGTAATGAATTTTAACTGGCCAACATGTTTTTAGCACATCAAAAGTTGCTAGAAACTGGATTCTATTTTGGGCATGTCCAATGTTCCAATAATAAATTAAAAAATTGTGATGGACCAATCAAAATACCTCCATGCAAAATAATAATAATAATTTTATTATCATTATTTATTTATTTAAAAAAAATCTTTGCTAGATATCCTTATCACCCAATTTGCTTATTAGAGGCCAATTGCAAGTACGTTTTGTGTGTGTGTACAAGAGAGACAAGGGAGGGGGATATGTTTGATCCTATTTAGATGTTTGTGGGACCAAGGTGTGGGTGGGGTTTCCCAGTGTGGGCTTTGTAGTGGGTATCATCACACTTTTTTTTTTACTACATCTTGAGTTGCTTGTGAATACTTTTGGATGAGTTCACATACGGGATTAGGGTTTTACCTTAGAGAGGTAAAGAGACCAAAAAAAACACTAGGACAACAAGCTGTGTGCATAATTCAATCATCAAGCTCCATGGTGAATTTTGCATGTCAGAAACTTTCCTGTTAAATGCCAAACTTGACTCCCCAAAACCCCATTCTTTTGATTACTATCATCACACTCATTGGGTTCAAATGTGCAAAAACTCTTTTAACTCAGAACGAATACATTAAAAGGGACCTCTAATTATTAGTGTCTTCTTCTTACAGGCATCCCAGTTTCTCTTACACTTTCACTAGGTTTTGATAGCATAAAGACAACACAACTGGCCAGTGAGTATCTCTCCCCCTCAATGCTCTAGGACCTTTTACTCCTTGTCTTTTCCTCCCAAGAGAATCCAATAAAAAAACACACACACAACCCAATCAGCCATGAAGACGAGAATTGGAGGAACCTGTCACTAACAAACTGTGCACCACATAATTATGTCTGTGCCTCAAGTCATTTTGGGTGTAAGTAGGTATCATATAATTGTAGTTGCTCAGATTGAAGGCACAGAGTTGAGCTGAGTTGAAACTTGAGTTGAGTTGAGTGGAGTTGAGATTTATAAATGCCTTGAAAATGGGTTCATAGTTATTACTGCAAAGAGATTTGTGTGTTCATTAAATTTGCCTCAACCCAGCTAGCTACATCATCTAGCTTCTTTGTACAGTTCGCCTCCTCTAGATAGGCAATCAATCATATACCCAACTGTAGATCCTTCAGTGGATTTAAAGTCAAAAAGAACCCAATGCACAGATCTCCAAAGACTGCTCTTTCTGTGACATGGGAAGTTGGAACAGAACATTTGCCTTTTGTTACCAAACTTTCAAATTTTCAAAATACAAAAGCCAGAGATGGGTTTTGGGTTTAGTGTTGTCCAACCACTCCATTCTCCCTTTTGTCAAAGAGGTTGGGAGGGAAAGGGGTAGGTTTGTAAGATGGAAGGGTAGGTTTTGTAAGTAGCTTCAAAAGCTTCAGACATACAAGAAACCATTATTTTAATTTCCTATTGACAGAATCCATCCAGTTTTCCAATCTAACAAGTCAAGGCTCAAAAAATTTCAACATCGACACAAACATTGAAAAACAGTAACCATGCCCAAAAAAAATGTGCATAACGATGCTTGACTAGCTCGAGGAATTTGCACATTCATGGTCGAGAGAAAAAGCAAGAATGACGCTACTACATCCAGGAGAGTAAACCCTAAAAACCATTCAAGAGCTTGATTTCATCAAGACTGGATGTTGTGTTAACTACCGGGACTTGGAAGTTCCAAAAATCAGAAAACAAGGATTGTATATAACAAGGGGTGTGTTGCAGTGTGGCCTTGCCATTTACATTAAAAAGTATCTTAAGGCAAAAGAAGAATTGAATTATGGAAACTCAAATATTTCACCATGCCAAAATATAATCTTCAAAACATCCTGTAAAAGAAATCAAAATCCTTCAAGAGATTATAACTCTACACCTAATCTCAAGTTTCAACACAAGCCAAATTATCATCTTTCAGAAATCCTCATATAAAAATAGACCTATTATTATTACCTAGGGGCCAAAATCCTTTAAGCTACTATACTCTATAATGAATCTAAACACAATATGCTTGCCTACCAAGGCAGGGCAATTAACAAAGATCTTGAATGTGTGATTATCTGTGTGTGCATAACTTAAGTTGCAATAAAAGGTCATGTGCTTATTCTCTCATGCGCAACTTTGCCAATACAATGTCAAAGGTCTTTGCACAAATTATGAGGATTTTGTTTTCTTGGAGACTGTGTTAATTTCACCCTTATCAAAACATTGATGCCAAGCTAGTGCTTTTTCCCAACGATTTTTTTTTTTTTGACTAAATTTTTTTGGGGAATTTTGATTTTTCTAGTGCATATTTGACTACTTTTTCTTTTTTTGGGGTGAAATTTGGTCAATTTTTAAATATCGATTATTTAATTTTTAAAAACCTTGATGTCAAGGGCTTAAACTTGAAGCCTCATTGTCCCTCAAAAGACAATATCCAAACATTGCAAAGCAACAATTATTGTTGTCTACCTCGTTGCAGTTTGCAACTATAATTTGGGTTGCAGCCAAAATTAAAAGTTTTGCAAAGATCATTAGAAAATTAAGAGATCAATGATTTGGTGACAACAATATTTGATTGCAACCTTCCAAAGCAATAAACATGTTTAACAAGGAATTTTTTTCAAACATGGAGTTTATTAGAGTTTCAACACTTCAAATTATGGTTAATCTAAATAATTGTCCTATACCCACCTATTGGACAATGAGTTGGAGTTTAAATCCAAGCATCATAATTCATTGTTTGGATAACAATGAGCACGACTTTTAGTTGAATGGGAGGTATATGAAATAAGTACCATCACAACCTCAAGCTTGGATTGTGCTTTTATTTAAGGAGGGTTTTGTTTGTAGCAATCAAGGTGATGGAATTGTAAACATTTTTGGGAAAAGCCACAATGGGTGCTAAATATGTTTCAATAACAACATTCTAATTGTTATGAAAACAACAACTTTGTAAAATGGGTTCAAACTTCAAAGGAAATTGATGAAACTAAATCTAAAATGGTCTTTTGAATTGCACTGTTTTCTTAACTTTAAATTTGATTCATAAATCAAGGTTTGTAATTTGAAAGGTTGGGATCTTACTAAATGAAGTTTTCTAGAATATGCCATTATCTTGAGCATTTGTGTTGGGGTGTATTTCCATCAAGGAGTCCCACCTTCAATGGTAGAAATTAGACTTCCCACTTTTGACTTCGTGTGTTCAACATTTGCAATTCAATTTTTCAAGACTTTCAAACTACACCCCTAGTAGCACCTTCAACTTGAGAAATGATTCACTTAACTTATGGGAATATTATGTTAATAATGTTAATGATAATAAAATTATCCTTTAAAATCACCTTATATTTTATTTGCCATTGGGCTTACCTTTGCCATCTCATGATGATGAGTTTTGAGTTATCCATGAAGTCATCCATAGATTAGATTTAAGCATCAAAACTTGGCATGAGACTCCCAACACTTTCACTTGCTCTAGCAATCTCCTTTTCTCCCACAACACATAAACACACAAAATTGACTAAATTGAATAAAGGGCATTTATGCATTCATAACATTCAACAAAGATTTTTCAACCAACTAGAAATTGATCTTCCACACAATCAATGAAACACCCAATTGATGCAAGTTCCCATCCATTTCATTGTTGTGGATTACACAAATGTGCCAAAATTTGCCCATACTAAAGTCTATATCATGGGTTGCCCAATGTTTATATCTATTATTTCCTTATCCAAAGTTATAAAATCAATATCCCACACATTAGTGTTAACATTCTATTCAATGATGTCGACATACATCACAAATATGTAGATGACATTACATGTGAATATGTTATTGTTAACATTAATTTCATTAGGTTTTAGTTGAAAAAAGATGGGAACAATTTTACAATTAATCTTATGACCATATTTCATCTCACTATGAATTCAAGCAAGGATTGAATTCCACTCATTGGGTAGTTCATGAATTTTTTTTTAAAGTACAGGCAATTTGTGGCATAGTCAAGCAATCTACACAATGAAATGGATGTGAACTGGCAAACTTAAGGCAACTTAATAAGTTAGTGATGTGAACTTGATGACTTGGCAAAGTGGTCTTGACAAAGAAATGAAATCCATATGAACTTGATAGATTAAGGAGGTGGACATCACGAAATGACAAAATTAATGTCTTGAAATAATCAAGCAAAGGTATTCCATAATGAAAAGTGATAAACATATTGGGATTAATGAAGAACCTAGCTTGGTTCAACAACAAGGTGCCTAAAAATTTAATTATTTTTTACGTTTAGAAATCAAAGTAATAATATTTTATAATTAATTTTTATTTTATTTTTCTGAAAACTCGTGTTTAGGCAATTATTGTAATTGTTATAGATGCCATTAAGATAGTGATAAATGACGTTCAACTTGGTTAATTAATAGAATTTTTTTCCAATCAAAAAAAATTTCTATTAATTAACCAATAGATTAAAAATGCAACATATGGCATATCACATAATTACAAAGTTAACACATACTTATAAGATGCACAAAGTTTTCAATAATAAAAAATGATACCTAATAACTAATTCAAATACGAATTGTTTTATCCTTAAGTGATTCTAAAGAGCATAAGAGATCATGGTTCAAAGTTAATCACTTCCCCCATCCTTTTGATCTTCATATTTGGTTTATAGCCAGATTTGGCTAAATCCTCTTATGGATGATTGCCAATTCAGCTACATCACAAATTTGAAAAAAATAAAATAAAACACACACACACACACACACACACATACAGCCCCTGATTGGCATGATCCCCTGAAGATTACAAGATTTTGAAATTTTGAAATTGTCTTGAAGAATGGGAAACTAGGGTAGGAGTCAAAATAGGCAGTTGTTTGCAGTTGGATGCTAAAGAGTGTGTGATATTAAATTTGGGTAAATTAAATTCTGTACATAAGTAGTTCAAGGGGTTGAATACTTACTACCTACTTAGTAGTAGCCTTTTAGTAGGCCTTTTAGGCCTGACTGTACAAAAGATTGGACATTGCCCCAAGTGTGTGATCATTGCCTAATGTGATCATCATCTCACACACACCAAAGATTTTGAAACTTGACATGCTTCTTCTTCTTCTTCTTCTTCTTCATAACTTGCAATGAAGTGTGTGCCTTAAGTAAAGTTATGGCCAGAAGCAGGGTTTCTTTTAAGGATTTTGTGATGTAGCCAAAGTGGTGATCATCCAGAAAATAATTTAGCCAAATTTGGCTACATGCTAGATTTGAAAGTAGAAAAAAACCAAAATCCTTCTGTATTCTTGGCTACCGACTTGAACTTACCATAAAAATCTGGCGAATTAAAAAAAAATCTTCAAAATCTGGAAAAATAGGGTTTTTTTTTTCAACGAAAAATCCTTTGTATAGGTCGAAATCATATTTTTCAGGTCGAAATTTGGCGAAAATTCGCCAGTACAAGAAACACTGGCCAGAAGTTGGCTCTCACCACAACCCTTGGAAATTTTGAAATTTAGTAAAGCACCTGCAGAAAAAAAAATTAGTGCCGGGTAATGCCCCCCAAAAGCCCGGGTGTTCCCAACTTAAGTGCCCCTACCTCCTTTGTGGGGGGGGTGCAAGGGGCACTTTTTGGGGAACGTGCCTGATCTAAGGGAGTTACCCAACATAAACCACCTCAGTTGAAAAAAAAAAAATTGATTTTCTCCCATGATACTTGATGGGTATGTATCAGGGGAAGGGAAAAAAAGGGCGGTGGGGGGCATAGGAACAAGCATTTTTTTTTTAATGTAAAAAAAAAAAAACTATGTGTTTCATTTTTCCAAAGGCACCACCTCTTTTTTTTTTCTTTTTTTAAAAATGTGATACCCAACAGATACCCGTTAACTATCCTAGGAAAAAATGCAAATAAAAACAAGATTTTTTCAATGCTGTACACAAGGTAAAGCCTGAGGGGGGGGGGGGGGGAGGTTTCCAAAAGAAAAGAGTGAGCTCAAGGCCACTTATTTCAAGAATGACTTAAGAACTTATTTTTGGAATGCCCTACTCCTTTGGCATTACCCTACTTGTAAAGGTCTGAACCTTCGGATTCCACAAATTTTCAGGCATTTCTATTTTCCATAATCGGCCATAATGGTAGATTATGTCATTAGGAACCTACGTATTTGAAGACCAGCCTAAGCAGCAAGTTCAGATCTTTCCGTCAACAAGCCAGCAAGCATTGGGTACCGGTGATGGCTCCCAGTTTGCCAAAAACTCACCTTGCGGGCTCACGTTATGGCTCATTGGGAGCAATAACAGGCACCATTCTCTAGCGAGTAAAGACCAAAAAGAAATTTTTCTAGTGTATTTGGAGCTAACGAATAGACTAGAAAATTTCTTGTGTACTTTTGAATACACTAGAAAGGTGAGCATGTTGAAAGTCGGTGCTTTTAAAAGACATTTCTCGTCCTAAGTCTTGAAGCTGGGTGGTTGAGGCCCCTCCGGCCTCTCTCGTCGAGCAAGCATTACCCTACACAAGAAACTCCAAAACAGGGGGACTTGGGGATACGTAAAAGCTGCAAGTAGTTTTAGACTTTTGTGATGAATGTATGTAAGAAGTTCATTATAAAAAAAGAGAAAGGATTATTGACTTGGTATTATTGAGTGGGATGATTGATTACTGCCCATAACTTTATGACTACTTAGTGCTCACTCGTGCTTTGCTTTTGTTAGGTATATACAATGTCAGCGGGAACGTCTTCAGGAATCTTGTGTTTCTTCAGATAGATAGATAGATAGATAGATTTCAATGGGATCACCAAATTTGGAAGGAACTAAAGAAAGCAACTTAACCCCTAAAACGAACCTCAGGACAGTACAAATTTACACTGAAAAGCTTTAAAGCAGCCCATCTTGGGCCTGTCTGTCTGACGTCTAGGGTTTAGGGTTTGGAGCTTCTGTTGTTTGCATAGGTAGTTTAGAGCACCTGGGCTTCTACTCTCTGTCGCCGACAGCTAACGGACCTGAAGCTCCCAAAAAAACTTTTTGCTGCCACACAGAGCTCCTCTTGAGTGCGCGCGCCTTAACGGAAATGCTCAACAGCCAAAGTATGAGCAGCTCATCGGATCACTGGCAATATGTAAAGATTTGCCACTCTGAGCTCCTCTTGAGTGCGCGCCTTAACGGAAATGCTTAACAGCCAAAGTATGAGCAGCTCATTGGATCACTCGCAATGTGCAAAAGTTGCCACTCTGAGCTCCTCTTGAGTTCGTGCGCCTCACGGAAATGCTCAACCGCAAGTATGAGTGAGCAGCTGATCGGATCACTCGCAATATGCCTCTTCGCTCCTTTCGCGTGCAGCGATTAGGGTTTTCGTGCACACTCAGCGAAGTGTTTTTTTCTTTTGGGGGGATTTTTTTTCTTCAAAATGGCGAAAGTTGAGTGAAGGGTTTTGAGTCGCCAATTTTCGATTTTTTTTTTCATTGCCAGATTCTATCGTAAGTTCCAGTAGGTAGCGCAAAATATAGAAGGATGCTAAAAAAATATTTGGCTTTTGTTTTGTTTTTTACTGCAAAATCTGGCTAATGGGTGATCACCACTTTAGCTACATCACAAAATTGGGGAGAAACAAAACATGTGTCCATAGGAAGATTTAGAAAAAGTGGCAATCATCCCTAGGAAGATTTAGCCACCTTTGGCTATAAACTACATCTGAAACACAATGTTTTAATCATGCTTCTATCTTTTTGGCTACTTATTGGAAGCAAATATAGCAATCTAACCATTTTCCCTTTTTCTGACTTTTGGTGATTGAAACCCCCCAAAGAATAGCTTCATTTGTGATTTTTCATTTTAGTTTTGCCTTTTGGCAAAATTTCTCTAGTAAAACAAAGGCTAGGACTTAGAGATAACCAATGTTTCTTTTTCAATTTTGTCATGTAGTCAAGTGGCGATCATCCATCCAAGCCAATTTAGAGAAATTTGGATATAAGTAGAAATCAAAGTTAAAATCTTTAAGCATCATTTACTATTGTTGGCTACCTACTTGGAAACCTAATGTAAAATCTGATCATTTTAAAGGAATTTTTAAAAATTTCACAAGTTTTAGAAATCTAATCATTTTTCAGATTTTTTTAAAAATCACCAATTGGTGAATATGCACCACAAAACAAAATATTAATGATAACCAATAACCTTTTTCCCATTTGTTTTGTTGTTTTGAGTTTTGCAATTTGTAAAACACATGCTAAATTTGTTTTCAAGTGTTGAAGTTAAGATGTATGTACCCAATGAAATGGGTAGTATAAATGAAATTAATTTCATTATGAAACTTAAGAATCACATAATTATTAATTACATTACCTTTTCACCTTTGAAATGAAAAACATTTGAATTTGAAATTATCGCCCAATCAAATGATGTTTAGTTTATTGCATGGATATTTGAAAATTATTTTTTAAATGTTCATTTGTTTTATGTGTGTACTATATCTGGGGGAAAAAAAAAACACATTAAAGGTTTTGATATGCAAGATATTTGAAATGGACATGTTTATAATCATGTGTTGATAGAATCTATTACAAATTGAAGTTGTGGTGGGTTGGTGAAGGAGTTGGTTCACATATGTGAAAGTGAGGGTTCAATTCCCTCTCTTAACAACTTATAATTCTCTTATACTTCTAACCTATGTGATTGCATAGTTGAATGGACACTTCTAATTTATGTGATTATAAATGAAGACTTGCATAATTGTACTCAAGAACCTACATTACTATAATCAAAATGGACATGTTTACCACGACATTATTTACAATGACATCTCAATGGATATAATTGTAATTGCATTGGTAAAGATGACATGTTTGAAAGCCTACAAAATCATATAGTCAAACTTGCACATATGATTATGAAAATAGTCATTTATGAAGTCATAACTCCATAATTTTGGCAAAGTGAGACTAAAAGATTTATGATTGAACAAGGAAATTCCAATTTGAGTGGGACACTAGGCAGCCTTGGGAAAAAATGTCTTGGTTAAAAATGGTGTTTGGCATATTGTGAAGTGAGAAATGTGCTTTAGCATTGATAAAAAGCCATTGTTGCTAGCACCTAAGTTGGATTAAAACATGAGGATAAAGAAAAGTTGAAAGGATATGCTCAAGTGGCAAGTATAGAGTGAAAAAGGTGGTTAACTACTAGTATAAGAATTGTTAATAGAAGCGAAGATTGGCCTTTTACAAGGCAAGGCAACCTATTACTATGTTAGAATAAGTCAATAACAATTTCCTAACTAAAAGAACCAAATTTTTTAATAAAAAAATCCGTCACTTTCCACACTTTGAAAGTTGAACATCTTAAGCTTTAGTATGAAGTAGAAATGAACTCTATGATTTCATTAGTGTGCCACATGATCCAAAAATGCATTAGTGTAGGACACCAAGTTGGATTATGACCAAATCTAATTATGTTTACACCCAAGCTTTTAACTATGTGGCCTTGACACATGATGAAGTTATTCATGTGGAATTGAATCTCTATCCATGCTTATGTCACGGATAATTGAGTAAAGAAATCTAATGATGATCCTTTTATCAAAAGTAACTAATGGTTTAAAGGTTGATAACTACACCATTGTCCTTATGGAAACTTTAAAGAAAGCTGGAGGGGTGAGCAGTGAAAACACTTGGGATTGTTCACAAACTCTTTTCTTTCAAGGGGTTGATAGCGTGAGCATTTTTTAAAGTTGTAAAACATGTTTGACAATGTGGATTAGCACTAACCATGCCTTTAATTTTGTTAGAGTACATTGCATGGCATAAAATTGTAGTTTGGGTTTCAGGGCATTGTTTGAATTAGGCATTGTTGAGCTTGTATAGAGGATGTTTTGGCTTACATCATGCGTATTTTCTACATAATCCAAAATGTCTTATTGAATTTATGAAGCTTGTTAATATGATGAAGATAAAAGGGCTGAAGATGTACAAAATTTGTAAAACAAAGTGAATATCTTTGTTAATGTCTCAAAAGAAGGTGTAATCAAACTATAGGGCATTATTGGTCAGGATTTTTTCTGATTAAAATAAGATTCAACTTGTTAATGTAAGTTTCCAAACTTGTACATTGCATAATTGTTTTATTAAAAAAATATAATTTTTCAATTTTCGTGGATATTGCTAATATGTTATTGGTTATTGCAAGCCAATTTGACTTTTTTACTTAATCTCTATAGGCATAAGTATGGTGCCATGACCTAAAGTTGGTAAATGTAAAGTTTACACATGGGTTTAAAATTGCATCCAACATACAAGTGGTTACATGTATGCATGCGAAAAAATAAGTGAAACAAAAAGGAATAATTTGAATGGGTTTAGAGCACATGATACACATACATGGTCATACCTCAAGGTTATATTCTAACAAATATGTATTAATAATCAATGTTTGGGGATTTGTAAATTCAATAAAAATGATTTTGTTATTTTAATGTACAAAGCTCATTTTGTTCCTTTACAATTGTATTATAATGGCTTACATCAATGTGGATTTTTTTTTCTTATGAACGTAATATGGTATGCATGAAGATGTGATTTTTTAGAAATGTACAATACATAGATAATGTATAATGCATAGGACAAACATTTTGTTCCTAGAAAATCTTTTAAATATCTATTGTGTAAACTTCCATAAATATTTTGCATTTGAATCTTCCTAATAAAATTTTAATATGGAAACAATAATAATATTACTTCCAAGTGTTTATAAACATACACTTCATTACCACATGTGTTTGAAAAATTTTAAGTTTAAAACTTCAAATGGAAATTAACAATCATATTCAGAACTTGTCACAATTTGAAGGTTCATTTTCAAATGTCAAATATACATGTTAAAAACATTTTCTTCTTTTTTTTCATTTATATTATTTCATATATAAGTCCCATATTATAAATGTTTGAGTGTAATTGTTAGTGATGATTTTGAGGTCAATTGGCTATGCATTGTTGTTGGGTTTGTGTTTACCAAACTACACACAATACCATGTACCCAAGTAGTAAAGACATGTTATATTTTGCAACTATTATTGGTAAGCATTGTGAGAACACAGAACATTCATACAAGCACCCTTGTGATCATGAGAATAAGAATGTAGTGTTTATTCACAAGTATGAGTACATGATGGGCAACACAAATCTTAATGCAACAAATTTAATGCATGTACATTATTTTTCACTATGAGATTTAAAGTTAAACATTTTCTTCTAGCTTTTTGCAACTTTTGTTTATTTTTATTTTTTGTTATTTAATATTGATTATAGGTTGGAGATTTTGATGACGAGCTTATGCATTTGGTCATTTTATGATAACTAAATTTATTGGTGTAGTGGAAGCATTTTTGGGATTTGCATCATCATTTCAACCTCAACATGTTCATAACATATTGGTGTTTATGTTAGATCCTTGATTCAAAAGCTAGCAACTCATTCATGGTTATGTGGGTCTCCAGAGCTTGATGTTTGTATTGTAACATAGTATGATTGTGAAGTATTGATGCCTCTATTATTGACTATTTAAAAAAGTTATCTCCAATTGCTATTAATGTTCAATCCATTGGTGTTGTGGTAGCAAAAGTTGGTGTAAATTTGGATCTTTAGATTCAATTGAGAAGGCTATAGTTGGGTTTTTCAAAGTAGAATTGGGATTTTTCCAAAGTACTTCAATGCAATAAATCCCTTTAGCCCTTTGACTTGGTTGGGAGAATATAAAAAACAATTTCCAAATCTATCATTCTTTGTTCATGTAGTGAAAGGTATTTTGAATTCCCAAATTGAAACTAAAAAAATCTTCAATATGGTAGGGGTCATCACAATTTAAAACATTGTCAAACCTTGGTATTGAAAATCTAAACAAGTTGGTATTTATTATGAAGAAATGGCTAGATGATTCTAGGCCAAGTTGCTCAAATGGGTTACAAATCCAGTGATGAGTACCTCACTAATGGAGATGGGGTGGTTTCAGAAAATGAGGAGCTCATTGAAGATTTTAATGTTTGAAGACAGTTGATTTGATTTGTTGAAATCTACGGAACTACATTTATGAGTAATAAATTGTGGAGCTACATTTCTAAGGTACAAATTAATCCTTGATTCTATTGGTTGTTGTTGGTTATATGTGTAATTTTGATTAGCTAACAACATTTGTTTTAATGAAACAAAATACATTACAAGACTTGTTGTTCATTGTCTATTTTGTTTGGCTCCTAATGCATTTTTTTCAAGTGGGGTCTTTAGGGCACTTGGGTTCACATATGCACAAAGAGGGGCTGAGTGCCTCAATGAATAGAATGGAAAGGAAAAGTAATGAAGCAAAACTGAAAATTTCAAAGCTTCACAATTGGTATGTTTTCCTATATGATTTTGTTCTAATATGTTATGTATGCAACAAATGAGTGCATTCAACACCCAAATCTATCATTCCAACTTGGAGATAATCTAACTATGACATTTGCAACTCTCGTTGCATTGGCAATTCCAAATTTTGACTTCTCTTTCATCAATTAAGTTGCAACAATTTTGGTAGTCATTAGGTGTAGTTTGATTTGTCTAGAACTTTATAGAATGGTTCATACATTCAACATAATTTTAAAAATTTATATGAAACAATTTCATGCCAATATTTTACTTTGAAGGATCCATGTGTGTTGTGTTTCTTTTTGAAAATTGATGGTTAAGAATGTGCTTGTCTTGCACATGCTTGGGTTGACGTATGGTGGGCTTTTGTAGGTTATGTTCAATGTTATGCCCCCATTTATGATATGTAAAAAAAAAATGTACCATAAGGCCTAATTTTGCTAAAAGTAAAACAAGCTTGGGCCCATGGGGTTTACAAATAAATGTTTTAGGTATGGTTGAAGGGACATACCCACCTCACATTGGTTCTAACCACTTATCATCCATTAGAAGGCCTACTCTTCTTGAAAGGAAAACAAGCTTGGGCCCATGGGGCTTTACAAATGAATGTTTTAGGTATGGTTGAAATGACATACCCTTCACATTGGTTATAACTTTTAACCACCTATCATCTATTCCTTCCTAGAGTTTATGAAGCTGACTGAGATAGCAATTGTGCTTCTCTTGAAAAGTGTTGATGTTTTTTTTTTTTTTTTTAAAAATTTTTAAAAAATGAATTAGAATTTCATCTAGGTGTGGTAATTGGCATGTGTAGCCAAAAATTTTACACCTTTTAGAATTTTCAATATGACAAGACTTTTGAACAGTGGCTAAATGGATTTGTGATAAGGTACAGTAAGTGTTTCAGCTTACTTTCCATAGTTCTATTTTTTATCTTGTGTTTGTTCAATGCTTGTTCAATGCTTGTTAAAGTTGATTTTTTATCAACCTCAGTCCTCTTTGTCTCATCATATTAGCAACCTTAAAACAATATCAAAGATACATTGGGAAAATATGTTTTTCTAATGTAAATTTGACTATTTTTGACATCACAAAGTTGAGGGAAAAAAGAAAAAGAAAAACTTGCGCACTACATGTTTTCATGGTTTGTCACAATTGCTTTGTGTATACTTCAATTGTAACCACAATGAGAAAGCTTGGAATGATAGTGGAGCCACTAATTGCACTTTAAAACCTATAAAACTTGCACTTCAAATAATATTAGAACCAAAAACTTGCATGTGTAAAAAGGCTCCATGTTGTCAACAACTGAACCTTAAAAAATTCACATCTTGCACCATACATCAACAACCTCTTACTTATGAAGCATTCACACTGGATGTTAAGTCAGTGTTAAATGAAATTCTAGGTCGCATCCTATGTGGCACCCAATGTTAAATGGACGATAGTTTAATGTTAAGTGAATGTTAGCTTAACATAAAACTAGTGTGGGTCGTGTTGTTGGCCCAAGTGTAAACCCATAACAAAATAGGGAAACTCAACATGTGAACATTGTTTTGCAATGTATGTATCAATTTTTTGAACAACCAAATATGAAAGGAAATCATGCTTGAATTGAATAGTAAGCCTTCAATTCTTACCATTTCCTCAACTGATTTTTCCTTCCAACACATTGTTTTTTGGAATTTATTTGAACTTTCAGCAACAAAAATCATTTGAACATCAATATCTCCCACATTCTGAATCCAAATCTTACCAAATAAATTCCATTGAATCCTGCTCATCAAGATATTTCCAGCAACACCAAAGGCACATTCCAAATTTTTGCTAAGATTTAATTTAATTTTCAGTGAAAAAATCATTCAATATTCAAGAACTTTTGCACAACAAGTCCAAACGTCATGGAACCAAGCCCATGCACCCCTCATCAAGAGCTTTCCAAAGACACCAAGAACACGATCTCAAGCATCCCGGTTTGGTGGATCTCATAACTACAAAACAAAACAAAACAAGGCATCACAAACTCGTTGGCCTTGCCAATAGATAATATGTTGTACATCTACCTACTGTGTCCACACTTTGAACACCAAAACAATCTGTTCCAATCTAAACACTCTAAACACTTTCACCAAAGAAACCGGTTCACCTAATGTGAAACTGGTTCTAATAAGGTAAAACTTCCAAAAGTTGAATTCAGTGCTATAGTCCCGTTCCTGTGGGGGCAGGGCCCAACAAACTACCTTCCTTCATAGATAGATATTCATGGTAAGTAAGATGTAAATCCCAAATGACTAGCATGGTGTTAGGGGACTAAAAACTAGAGTTCCTAACACCAAGTGTGAATGCACCTTTAAAATGTTTTGTCAACAAACCAAATCCAGAAAAACAATGTGTATGGCCACCTTTGCTAAAGCAGGCCTGTTACTATAGCCATGTTGGCACTAGACCCCAAATCAAAAGAAAAAGGAGCTGCATGGACCTACCAGAGGGTTATAACTTGTAATAGGGGAGGCAGATTAAGGCAATAATGTAGAACTTTACCTGCCAAGGGGATCTTCAATGGCATAAACACTTCATGCTTAATGCAGATCTCACTTCCTTGCCAGAATATTATGGAGCCACCAGCACTATTATGCATGCAGTTACAGAGTTTAAAGTGCAGCATTTTACAGCCACAGTCAACAAGCACCCACCAGCAAACACACGAAGAAGGATGGATGATAGGTGGACAGGAGACACCTCTGGGGTTTTTCTGTTGGGTTCAAGTTCCCTAGCTAACCACGCAGTTGGGGTGCTACAATGAACCCGTGCCCCCACATTGGTACCTTCACCTTCTTGAGTGAGGCCTCTTTGTGGCCCCCCCTGAAATATTAAATTTGGGCTCAGGAACATTGATTTTGTCTTAGCATGGGATATTTCTAATATTTAGAATTAATTTAAATGAAAATTGAGATTTTTACCATGGTACCAACAAGTGTGCTGGTTCATCCAATTAGACACATGGTTAGCTCAGTAGATGATTTTACTAATTACCTACTAGGCTACCTTATAACACAAGCCAGTTGTTAGTAAGGTAACTAGTAAAACCAGACCTTATATCTATGTGTAAATCATCTACTTACCTAGTAACCACCTATTTTCCTACCTATTTACCTTACATATAGGGCCTATAGTTTATGGAATGGGTGACCAAGGTCAAACCAGAGATGAACTCATTTAAAGTTCATCCAAACTGAGTCACAACAGCATCATCCATTGGGAAGTGGCGTTGGTGGGTCTGATGCATTCTGTCCCTGGATTTACTTACTTCAGCATCAGGCATCAAGGCTATAGGTATAGGACAACAGCCTACAGCCAAATAGGCAGAATGGCTCTCATGACCAACCTTGTTTAAAAGTTACTTATTAGGAGTTGGGGTGCTCAAATCCTTCTCTCTCTAGTTTACAAGACTCTTCTGACTCTCAAATTGTGACACTAAGTGATTTAAAAAACAGACCTAAAATGCTCACTCAAAGTTGGTCAGAAAATCTTTCCTTCTTCTGGCCACAGTGAACCGACACCCAGCAGTGCACCATCCACTGGATGCCCATTATTACTCAGTTATGGATGAACCTCAACTGAGTTAATATTTGGTTTAACCTTGGTAACCAATTCTGTAAGAAATAGGTCTCACATATAGGTAGATAGGTAGCAAAATAGGTAACTACTAAGTAAGTCAATGGTTTATACATAGATAAGGGCTATGTTTTTACTACCTACCTACTAACAACCTACCATCTGAGCTAACCACCATGGTTAGTGATGGAACTGGAACCCAACAGGAGACTGTTTCCTGACCACTTACCACTATTTTCACAAAGGACAGATTCCACTTCATAACATGGCCTTGCAATACATTGAAAAAGTTCTGCCAATGCTTCTCGTATTTTGTCTGTTATTAGGGTTTAGGGTTTGGGGTATTTGATTTTTGAAAGAAGAACAGCCAGTTGTAGCTAGGAGTGCCACAATTGTGTGAAACACCCTCCAGTCCAGGAGTTGTGGTTAAGTAAAGCACTGCTGCCATTTTCACAGTGTACTCAGAGGGCACACCTTATAAGTTCCAGCCTTTTGTTTTTGGCGAAAAATCTCCAAAAGGTGAGTTTTAAACAAGCCCCTGCAATAGACCTGCTTTAAAAATCAAGGTTGTAATCCAACACTTTTCACCTAAACCTGATGTAGCCAAGTGATAACATCACCACCCTCTTGAAACCCTAAACCCTAGCCATTGCCAGTCTCTCTCCCGACGCAATGGCTTGTTTGCCAGGAGTGCTGCCATTGCTAGGAGCTCCTCACCATCATCCCTTCTTGCTTGCAAGACAATTTGTCAATAGTAGGCAATCCAAGGTCACCTAAAATTTGCTAGCACTTTTATGTGCATAAGGATTTTGCATTGCTTAGCAACTTAGAAGTTGGGAAATTGGTACAATTTGTAATTGCAAATTTGCATTCTATTTTTCAAATTGCAATATTTTTTTGGTTATTGAATTCATTATAAGAGCTTATGGTTTAGGGTTGACAATTGGGGCTAGACTATAGAAAGGCATCACATCTTGAGTTTTGGAGATATGGTGTATGAAATTTCATTTTGGACTAATGACAACAGGATTCACCTTGTGGTCAAGTTTGGTGGATGAAAATGTTTGCAAGTTCATCTGGCATTTAAGTTTGACATCTCAAAGAATCCCATTCAACTTCAACAAGTTTTTGGTTGTGCAAAAGCATATTACAATTTACAATTTCAAGGTATGGGGATGGCTGCTTGATTTTGAACATTTCTTTTTTGAATCTGAAATTCTAAATCTTGATCAATTTTTTTCTATTGGCCCTTGGATGCTCTTTCAAATTTCAATTCCCAAATCTTTGTGGTTTGTTGTTTTCTCACTTTCTTACTTGACCACTAATAGAATTGAAAAATAAGACTCAAGTTGAAAGGATTTAAGAATCTAGAGTACACAAAAACCATTCTAGATCCACCATCACTCAATCTAAGGAAGCTTCAACTAAGAGGTTCCAATTCCTATTGCTTTTGAATCCTCTTTTTTTTTTGGTTCTACTGCAATCTTTGTGCACTCCATTTTTCTTTAGGTGTTACTACAACCTTTCATGTGCATCTCCATTTTAAAGTTTCATTCTCAATGGTAGTTGTTCCATTCTTCTAAACTTTTTTTTCCTTGTGGTTCAAATTATGTCATTTTAATTTCTTTTTTGTTGCAGCCTACAACCACTATACCATCGCCTTTTTGGAATTACCTAAGAACTTCAAATTCAATTTCTAAAAATCATTTCCCATTACCCCAACAAGGTGAAGTTGGTGCATCATCTTCCAAAACACCTTCTATTGTTTTGTTTGATGATAGCCCATCTGCTATCACATATGATTTAGTTCATGAGGATGCAAAAGAGGAAAACCCAAAAAAAAAAAAGTTATATGAGGGAGCAAAAAGGTTTCAAGATGGGTGGACTACTCAATTATCATGGGCTGAAAATGTGATTGGTGACAAGGGTTTGGTGCACCAAGTTTGGTGTATAGTGTGCATTCATGTGGAAGGGAAAGAAAAATTATTGGCTCCAAAGCTTGATAGTTTGTTGAAGCATGTAAATTGTTATAAATGTAAGGTATCAATGCCTAATGTTGACACAAGTTTTTACTATTACAACAAAAATTTAGTTCATGCCAACAATGAACATGTATACATTGCCCATGATCAACCATTTGTCCTATAAAAGATGTTGGCTGATGTGCCTATTGAATAGAATCATAAATACATGCAATTTGTTGTGTTTTTCCACCTTGTTGTTCATGGATGTCCTATGACAAATTATGAAAACCTAAAGCCTTTGTTGCAATTATTGAAAGTCAAGAATCTTTCCAAAAAACATTGGTCCGATACATCAAGTTATAGCATGATCATGCATTCTATGTTATTAAAGGCCACGAAAGTACATTTGTTATTACTACTACCTTAATTATAATTAATGTATACAAAGTCATAACAATTGATAACACCCGATGGATTTCCATCCACTTATATGTGGTCCAAACATGAAAGAAAATCCCCATCATCTTGTGTGTTGAGACTATTGGTGTCTTTAATACATCTAATAACCATTTTTCTTTGATGTTGAAATGTTTGTTTGAATTTGGAGGATTAGGGTTGGGGGAATTGGTTGGTAAGTTGGTGAGCATGGGTTGTGATGGCAGCAATGTCTTCCAAGGCCATCAAACAGGTGTGACGTTGCAATCCAATGCTCAAATTTTTAATGGAATTCATTGTTTCATTCACAAAATCAATTTAGCGGTGATCACATTATCAAAACTATATTTTGTACGTTAGTTAACAAAACGTTTTGCAAAGGTCGTATGCATTTTTTTGTTCACAACCCAAAAGAATTGCAAAGTTTTAGAAACTTAATGATTTATTAAACACCAAAGGCAACAAGCTTTTTCACAATGTTAAAACTAGGTTGATATTCATGTTTTCTTTGGTGAAACAAGTTTATGTAGAGTACCACTCATTTATTGTCAAAATGCGCATTGAAAATACAAAAAGTGCAAATGCTTTGAAGAACTTGAATGCATCATGTGACATTGAGCTCATTTGGGGTTCCCCTATATCCTTCTTTTGTTGGACTATGTGCATGTTTTGATAAAAATTGCACAAAGTAAAAACGTTTCTATTTGCATTTCAACAAAATGTGTCCTTTGTTTATTGAGTGTTTTTATTGAATTTTGAATGAATTCATTAGTCCCCATTAAATGGGGACTAATGAATCCCTAGTGGATTCATTGGTCCACTAAATGAAGATTAATGAATTGCACCTGAATTTTGTAATCGTGTTGTGACTTTGTGGGTTTTGTTAAATTGGCCTAGGTATAATTATACACATTTTATTGTGACCCTCATGCAAAGTTTGAAGATCCAACTTTTGATAATTTTCATTCTATTTAAACCTTGACCAATGAAACATATCCTTGTCTACTAAGTGACTTCAATAAATTTTGAATGGATTCACTAGCCACAGTGAATGCCATTGTGCATTCACTATTCCCAATGGGATTTAATGGGGATGTAGTGAATTCATTGCTCTAGTGAACATGGACTAATGAACTGCACCCACATTTTGTAATAGTGCCAATAATTGTTTTCCTAACTTAAATGGTGGAAAAAATGCCAAATATTTCATTTTTTCAGTTGCTAAAAGCAAATATCCTATCTACCATTTTGTTGTTGATGGTGTAAGAGGTTTACAACTTGTCACCAATGTTACCTTCTAGTAAGCAATCACTAAGGTAAAAAAGGAATGTGAAGGGGCAATTCGCACTAGAAAAAATTCCCCAAAATGCAACCAATGCATTTGTAATTATTTGTAATTATTTATCATTTGCAACTAGTTCTAATCATCTTTGCAATTATTTTCATTACTAAAAATTATAGGCCAAAATGTAAACCATTCCATTTATGACTATGTGTGACTAATTATCACACAATGGTTACATTGTATCTAACTTAGGTAAATAGGTTGAACCTACATACAAATCTACTTAAGCCTACCAACTTATTTGCTTAATTTGACCTATGGTAATATGCCATGTGGCAAGTTTTAAATTTTAATTGTGCCATGTGGCATGATTTAAAACCAACCAAGTAGATGAATTGAATGTCCTAAATTAGTTCAAAATTATGATGGATTAATTAACCAAATGTTGCCATGTGTCAAAATTAGGTTCGAACAAGTGGTGTGATTTTAGATGCCACATCCAAAATAGTTGCACTTTAATCACAAATGCCCATAAACATGTGATATTCCATACGGTGGATGAAACTATATACATATTTTGTACCTCCAGCCAAACATTGATGATGTCATTGTGATGTCATCAAATTTGTGATTAACTTGCACATGCAATTAATTTTAAGTGAGTAAAAGGCTTTTAGTTGCCAAAATGTTGTTTACGACTCAAAAGTAGTCACAAACACCAATCATAAATTTTAGTTTATTTTCTAATGTTTACATTTTTAACCATTCTTGCACTTATGCTACAACTACATTTGTGATTAATGACTTTTCATCCTACACTCCAATATGATTGTTTTCATTCATGATTATGCCCATATGTCCCATTAATTGCAAATGTAATCAATTTTAGTCTCACCACTAAGGTGTTAACATAACCTTTAGTGGTATACATAAGTGTATTAAGAAACATTTGAAAAATATGTGTACTTTTGTTATGTTTTATTAGAGGTGTAATTGGGGGTATGTTTCCATGGGTGTATTTATAACGTTGTATTTAGTTTATATTTAATCAAATTAACTACTTACCTAATGTAGGTTACATATTTGTTAATTAATTGATAACTAATAGTTAATATTTAATCATGATTAGTTATTAAATATATTAATTATTTATTTATATATGAACTATTAATCAATTATTTATAACTAACTAGTTAGTTAAGTAACTAGTTACTTACTTATATATTTAATTATATAATTTACAAAAATAAAAAGGACAAAAGATATGATATAAATTTTTAGTTGCAACCTAGTTTACAACTAAGTTGCAACTTCAAATTTTATCCCATATGCTTTGTCTTCCAGTTTCATGTGAAAACTATATAATGAAGAGGCCTTGTCTTACATTTTCATATTAAAAAAACATTTCAATTGGGATGAGTCGAGCAAAGGAGCTTAACCCTAAAGATTAACTTATAAAATAAATTTAAAATATTTACCTACCTCCCTAACCTATGTACCTAGGTAGTTTAAAAAGGTACTTATGTTTACCTACCTAACTTTTCACCTTCCTAGTCTTACTTACCTACCTAAATATTGATTTAAAGTTATTTTGGCCAAATTCATTTTAAAATTATATTATGCCATGTGTCATGATTTGAAACCATCTAGAATAGATGATGATGATCCACTATTTATTTTTAAAATAGAAAGTTTCCAAACCTTTTTCATTTGCCACATGTCATTATGTAAGTTGTTGATTTTTATGGAAATATACGGATGGCATACAATAGGATGGCAAAGTATTAATTGATTGTTGACTTTATCCACATTTGCAACTAAAGTCTTATGCAATCTATCTAATGAAAATAGGCAAAATTTAATAGCAAATGTCCTTTGTAATTATAATATAGTTACAAATGGTATTTTTTTTCTAGTTTTCCTTTATTGCTAATCACAGACTTCATGGGCCACAATTTGGCAATAATAGTAATGTGAAATATGTTTTTCATAGGTTCATATCGAATAGACACATACGTCATTCATCTATTTGTATTATTTGAACATCAATGTTGAGTGCATTGTTTAGACACAAATGTCATATGCCTATTCCTATTGTTTAGGCACGAATGTTATATGTCTACTCATGTTGTTCACACATAAAAGTCATGCACATGACTTTCATGTTTAAATAATACACAACATTTGGGTTTAAACAATACATACCTATGAAATAACAAATTTTGCATGGATTTGGAATGAACCCATGAAGCTTGTAAATTTTTGATGTGTTAAAAGCTTATTTTAAAGTTTGAACATTGTTTCTCATACATGAAATTATGATTGCCATGGGTGTCATTTATCCTCGATTTCAAGCCAATAATCCAACAAATGCAAAGGAAAGCTTTCACACTCACTTGAGTGTGTTGAAGTAAACTTTCTATGTGTTTTGTGAGGTAATTGATTGTGGCAAAATTGTGCCTACTTTGTTCTTAGTACAAAATCTTGATTGCCAAATGTTTTCTTCAATACGACCATGGTTCATAATGTTAAACCAATATTGTGTGAAGATAATGAGTTGAACCCAATTACTAGGCTTTGGTGGAAATTTTCTATGTCTACCATCCTTACCCATAAGCTCTTTGAATATATGAAACTTGTTGAGATTGCTATTGTCCAAGTTTTGAGATTTGTTGAAAACAAACATACTTTCAACATGATTAGTTTCATGAACAACAAGTTATGGAATAGGTTGAACAATCATTTGGATCTATGCACTAAATTTATAATGAATAATTTTTTACATTTTAGAATTTTCCTTATGAACATGCCATTACCAAGAGCAATGCAAGCTTCATTATTGTGTGGATGTATAGGTGAGTAGTAACAACCTCACTAAAGGTTCAATTTTTTGGAATTTAAATTTGTTGGCAAATCAAAGATAAGGATGCGCCCACTTCCACCATTTTGATGTGTCTTTTGTAGATATATAATTTATTCTGCTTTTGATTTTTTTTTGAGTCTCCATTTACTTTGCTTTGCTTGTTTCAAGTTCTTGAATGCTTGTTTGCTTCAATTTTTAGTTTGTTTTATCCTTTGCAAATTGGAATCTAACACTTCAAGTTTGGTATGCATGGGGCCTAAAGGAGGTCCACTAGTATAAAAATGTCAAAATGTAACCAATTGATTTGCAACTACACGCCTAACTTTGGTTATTTTTGTGATTGAAAATCACATCACACATTTTTTTGTTACATTTATGACTATGTTGCAACTACTAGGTTTTTCATTTAAAAAATGGTATGACTTTTTACATTATTTTCATCCTCAAAGGTCTTCATATGGCAACTAATAAATTATGTTGAAAGCTACAAGTCATATGTAAGTTTATAATTCAAATGAGTATTTCAATTTTTACAATATTTTTCTATAATCAGACTAATTAATGCACTTATTGTAATTAAAGTATCTAAACAATATTAAAATTATTTTATTTACAACTTATAATTATCTATTTACAATAGATCATTATTATTACAACATAAAATTTAACATTAATTCTGAATATTTTTACAATAATAAAAGAAAGTACAATAATTATTGAAAAAATGTAAATAAAGTAATTACTACAATTAATGTATAACTATTATAAAATCATTGTATTTATAGTAATTATACACAAATACAAAAATATAGTTGTAAATAATTATAAACCATAAGATTACTTAGAAACTATATTTTATAATTAAAATATATATTTAATATTTTAAAATAATTATACTGTAATTCGAGTAATTAATGTTGTTAATCTTATTATTATAAATTAATAGATCTATTATTTATAATTACTTATTTTCAGTAATATAATAATTTTTCCAATAAATGTTTTTACCTTAATTTGTAATTTTTTGAAAATGCTAAAAAATTAATTTGAAAATTTATAGAATATATAATTGAATTAAAAAATAAAATTTAAATAATTAATACTAACATTTACAATTTTTATCATGATTTTACTATAATTTGAATAATTAATTTACTTACCTTATTTTAATTATTTTAATTAAGGTAATTCATGTAAAACCACTTTATGTATACATTACTTAAAATAATAATATTATAAGTATCATAAATAGTTAAATTATTTTTACTTTCTAAATTATAATTAAATTATAATTAATTAATTAATTATTTATTTATTTTAAATAAAATTATTTATAGCTTAATTTTACTTATTAATAGTTAATAATGATTACCATTATAAAACATTCATAGTAATTATTATTTTTAGAGTAATAAAAATTAGTTGCAGTAATTATATGATGTATACTTGAACTTAGTTATTAATAATTATGATAAAAAATAAGTAATAATAATAAATATTTTTAAAAATTCTAGTAATTCTATTAATTTTAATTAAATTAATTTTATATTAATTACATTTATTGCATATATACAATTGAATGTAGTATTCATAATTTTAAATTTTAAATTATTTTATTATTTAATAAAAAATTAAGTTATCTATTAATTAATTATGTATTATGCATTGTAAGTAATTAGTTAGTTGGTTAAGTATTTATAAATAATAATTTTAGTGGGTGATAGTGAATAGATAATATTTATTATATATAGTTATTTTTATAAATATAAATAAATTAATAATTACATAATTGGTTAATTAATTAGTTAGTCATTTCCTTAATTAGTTATTTCAGTTAGAAATCCAAAAATGATAACAAAAGATATGGGGAAAACTTTCTAATTGTAACTTAGTTATAAATTCAAATCTTATCCCATATTGTTGTTCTCCACTCTCATTTTGAAAGTTATAAACAAGGTGTGTAATCTAACATTATCAAAATAAAAAAGTTGTGCCATTTGGGATGAACAAATGAAAAGCCTTAACCCAAATTAAAAATGAAAAATGTTTATGCATCATTCTAACCTACCTACTTCCTAACCTACTTATTTGCCTATCTACCTAGGTGGGTAGGTATGTAGGTACTTAACTTAGGTAGATAGGTACCTAGTACTACCAACCTATTTAAACACCTACCTACCTACATAAATATTAATTCAAATTTATTTGGTGTAAATTTAAATTAGTGTGCCACATGGCAAATTTGCCGTGTGCCATGTGTCACAATCTAAAACCATCAAAACATATGAATCTAATGGTTTAGATTGGGTCTCCTCTATTTGTCAATTACAAAACAAAAAAAATAGAATGCATTCAAATGTCACCATGTGTCAATATTAAGGAACTCCAAGAGGCAAAACATTGGTTGCCACCAAAATAGTTGAAAATTATACGCTAATGGCCACACATATGAAGTATTCTATAGATTGGATGAAACCATAGAAATACTTGACATGTGCATCCATGTATTGATGATATCATCATGATGTCACCACTATTTGCAACTAATTTGCACTTGTGACTAGTTTTAGGTGACTACAAATTTCTTAGTTGGAAAATGTCACGTGCAATTAAATAGTAGTTGCATAGCCCAATTGCAATTTAAGGCTTTTCTTCTAGAGGTCCAACTTGTGCCTTCTTTTAAGATTTGTAATTTTTTTTTGTTCTAATAGTGAGGGGTAGATGCGAGATGATGCAATGTATAATGATGATGACTTATGAGCATTGAAGATTTAGAAAGCCAAAGCAAAGGAAAAACACACAAAAAAAGTTTTTTTTTGACCTTTGTTTTTAAGATTTTGATTTTATTCTAAACTCAAAGATATGTATTATGGGCTTGTTTTCTAAAACGATTTTAGTGCTTTGAGTTGTAATGGCAGATTTTTGGGGGTTGGGGGTTCAGATCCCCATCAAGTTCTAATCAATTGATGAATGTTTACTACAAAATCACCACGCATTTCCACATGGGATATGGCTAATGTAAATAATCAATGCTAAATTTTTTACTTGCTTGTGAATGATAAGTTTGGATGTCCACTTCCATAGTTCATTTATAGTTGCAACGTGTTCAATAATTTACTTGGAATAATGGGTGAATCCAACATTAGCTTTGTATTAAATCCTAGGCATCATTGCTAACTAGCCTCTTGTTGGTTGTTTTATGTAGCCAAATGTATTCCTTGTGGAAGAAACCCATAGCCAAATACACTTCCACATCAATGCACATGTTGCCAATGTTTTTTATCACACATATTGTTGTTATAGCCACTTTGTGTACATTTGCAAATGACAACTCGCCATTGGAACCACCCTTCAATTAAAAAAATTGCCAAAGTAGTTCCACTTCACACAAAGATTTAGCCAACTATGTTCATTCAAACTTTATCTATGTAGCCACATTATCTACTAGCTAAACTTGAGAATTTATTATTATTATAACCATGAAAGTTTTGTTGCTGAAAGGAAGAACTTTTCATATTTAGAATGTTTAGTAATTAGTGTGATTGCACCTTCTTTTGAAGAAATTGACTATCACATTTGTGGCTTAAAATCTATATATGAATTGATCCCATGTTTATTTGGAGTACCAAATGTTTTAACGTCAATTAATTGATTATCCTTCATGCACAACAAAATGTCAACTTTTATTTTAACATCTCTTAAAACCCACTTAAGTTTATTAATGGGTGTTCTTGGTCTAGCATTAAGTCTAGCAACATATTCCCAAAATGCTTATTGTTTTAAAAACATTTCCATGTGGCTTTTTTAAGTTTGAAAATTTGTATCATCAAGCTTATCTATAGCTCTTTTTGGACTTGTACTAACCACATGAGTTGTATTTTAAAAAATTATTAAGCTCTAATTTACCATGTAAAATTTTGAAAGTAGTACCATTACATATATTTGTACACTAGTATAAGACTTATTATTATGTTCACCTCCCAACCATGAAACATTGAAAACAAATTGTTTTACTTATTATATTTTTACCACTAAACACATTAAATACCATTGAAGGGTCAACCTTTTTTCAACATTTATGTCTCTACAAAGAATTGCATGTTATGAGTTTGCTTATTCAAATGGTATTTTTTCAAGTCCTGAAAACTAGGGGACAACTTAATTGTAAATTATATTCAACAATACCATCCCATGTGTTTTTGTTGATGAGAGCCAAGCTTAGATTGAACTAGGTTTTTGTTTTAGGTGAATTCAAGTCTTTTAAAGTTTAGGGTGTTTTTTTTCATCCCCATTATTTTTTTCACTTGACCTTTCAACATTTAGCTTCAATTGATATCATTTTATGTTTAAGCTCTTCTCATCTTTCATTACCATGTTTTCCTTTATCTTTCATATTTTCATATAATCTTTTGTTGTTCTAATAACTAAAGTTACACTCAAAGTGTTGTCAAGTTCACTTTGTTGAACTTGCTTATTATAATCAAGGTGTTCTATTTGTTTGTGTTTCATTTGAGGTGTTATGCTTAGTTGTCAAACTTTATTAATATCTTATCATGCAAACTTCAGTAATTTTAGGTAACAATATATGTTCTTTTCTGTTTTTTTTATCGTTTATGTTTTATGTTTATTTATTTATGTTGGTTTTTACATCTAGCTTTAGCATTCTTGTTTGCAATGTTAGGTTGGTGTTTTTGTTTTTTTATTATTATTTTGTTATTGCTCATGCTTGTAGTTGGTTTGTATTATGTTATCATTAGTTTGAAGTAAATTGTACATCATAAACTTTCACACACTAGTGTTGTTATCAAATTTGTTGTGGTTCTTCACAATTTGAAATAGTTTTTTCATACCTTCATAACAAAGTTGTTCATCACTTTTTGTCTTTTCTTCTGAAATATTGGTTGGTTGAACATTGTTCATTTCCTTGATTTAAATTGATTGAGGGGTAAGTTGTAAACTTAAAATTTCATGCACTTTATAAATTTTTGTGTTGTGCATGTAGTTATTGGTTCAATGTCATCTATAAGTGCCACCCCCAATCCTGTTACAAAAGTAACGTCAAATTAAAAGGATGACAATGAGTTTTTTATTTTCAACTAACACAACAATTGGATCATAAAAAGCATCCAATCTTGACACCAAGTAGTTTGGGTGTTTTTCACTCCATAGTTCATGAACAATCAAAACATGTGGTATCCTTTTCACCACATGTCAAATTCTTGGGTTTTTGTTGTTAATGATTTTGTTGCAATGAATCCTTCCAATGCACAAATGATGTATTGTGTTATGTGTGTCATTTATAACAATGCAAATTTATGTCAGAATTTTTACCCTAGGGACTTGAATAAGGGGCTTCTTTTGAACTACAACAAAAAACACAAGTTAGTTAGGAAAACACATTTCCAATGAATATGCAAAGGAGTAAGTTGGCATTTTTCCTCATGCAAATATTGACAACATTTATTGATAAGAGATAAGTTTCAAAAAAGAAAATTTTTGTATCACCTTTTCTAATCACATTTTTTTAAGCAATTAATGGCCTTACCACAAATATGAAATTGCACATTTTTTTTTGGGAGGATTTAATATTATACATTGCAAAAGGATATTGCCCTTTATCATTTATTGATAATCCATGTTTGAGGTGCCTAGTTCTACATCAATGTGGGCATGTTATGTTTATTTTTGGATGACAATTAGTGAATGGAGTGCTACCAAATGTTGCAACAAAAACCAAGGACAAATATGTTCTACCTCCTATTCACGTGTTACATGCACAATTTCTTTTGATCTTTGGACATTGAAGGCCAAATACAACATTTTTTTCAAGGTTGTCAACTTCATCAACAATAATGGGAGCCCATCCATGTGGTTGTTAAAGGGGGAAATGGGTTGGTTAAGTAATTACGGCAATTTAATAATTGTAATATTAATTTTAGTTGGTCAATTTAGGGTGAAAGCATGCTATGGTGGTACATTTTAAGTAAGAAAATGTTTTTTTTGGGTACATTTTGTATTATTTTGGGGCAGATTTTCTTTCATTGAAACTAACGTTTTGAGAAACACATAAAATGGATTTTTAAGACAAAGCCTCCAACACAATTCTTGTTATCTTTCAAATGATAGTGTTTTTTCAACAAACTTTTATGTATTCAAACATTTATGCCTATTTGAATGAAAAACTTCATCCAAATGCTTTTCGTGAAATCACATGAGTGAAACTCTTCATATAAAATTGAAATGGGACAATGAATTCATATGTAATACATGATTGAGTACATCAAGTTTGGTAATTGTTTGGATGGTTTTTGAAATATATTTTCACTTTGCAATATAATGTGAAATTACAAATTTCTCACTAATATATTCTTTAATAATTTAATATCAATTCCAAAGTGGGATTTTTTTTGGACAATCTTATTATTTGAGTTTTGAACTACCTTATTCCAAGTACCATTTACAGAAAAATCCTATTAATATTAGCTTGGTAGAAGTTCAAAAACACGTAATTTCAAAAAGTAGTATTTGTGACAACAATCTTTGACCATCGTAGTGTGCTTTCACCCTTTATCCAACTCTCATATTTTTAGGAGATTTGGTGAGAAAGATAGGGAATGGAAAAAATAGTGGAGAGAAAATAAGATTTAGATTTAAATAGTGGTTGGCTACTCAAGGAAGAGGGACTTGGAGGGGAAAAAAGTGGTTGTTGTATAAATGTTGTTGGAATAGAATAAAAGAATGTGTGTGTCTATGTGTGTGTTGTAAAAGAGTGAACATAGACTTTAAATGAAAGTGGTACTAAATTCCAACAACACTATAATGTGTGGTTTTGAATGAATGCAAAACAATGGGTCATATTGAATCACCATTTGTGTTTTGTTCTAGTTATTAGAATGTGTGTAACCTAAATGCAAGTATATATATGTTAATGTTGCTACATCCGTAGTGTTTAAACCTAGCACAAATGCCTTCAAACAATCGACATTCCAAAGTTGTTGTAACAAATTACTAAAGTTTTTTTACCTAAACATAACTTTGGCATTTTGCTTATTATTTTGAGATGTTTGTTGTAATAGGTCTATTATAAGGTCATCTAATAACTATATTGAAGGTCTTTAATTTTTAGTTCATGTTCTTTCAATAATTAATCTTTTAAAATTATAAACTAGGTAATATGACTTTGAAGTCCCCAAAATTTAGACCTCTTTTCCAAGGATTGTAGGGATATTGAAGTATACAATGTAGAAGTAATGCAACCATGGTCAAAGTTAAGTAAAGGTTTCAAGCTTGAGTCATTTAATTTTCTGTACAAAGTAATTATTTATGTGAAAGATGAAAATTTATGTTGGTTTTTGAAGGTGAAAATGAAAGGTGCTCAAAATTCATTGCAAAAGATTATAATTTGGACAAAAATATATAGAAAGTGGAGGTAAGAATGGAAGGAATCTTGTATTATTGCAAGGGTGTTAACTAGGACATCAATAATTCTTGTGAAAATGCATGATTTGCTTCAAAAGTCATTTTGTCTCAAGTAATTCTTTAATGTCATTTGATGCAATTTCCATTTGTTATCAACATCGACAAACTTTGCATTTGTCTTGTATAAGCCAATGTGCCAAACTTAAGGGTTGTTGTTAAAGCCATTGTGGATATATAGTTCCTTGTTGTCAAACAATGTGTTATAATCCAAATTTCAAGAATTGTTGGTTATTAACATCGGATGCACTTGTTTCAATTTTCACCTCATGCATTGCCATGGAATCTCACATGGTTAGATTCAAGCTTTGAATTGATTGCCAAATGTGATTATTTTTATTTTGAATTGTATGAAATTGAATTTAAAATGATGGCACAAATTGTGGGGATATTGATGCTAGTCTTAGCATTTTTTGTAGTTTATAATCAAACCATGGCACACAATATATACGTTGGTATGAAAGCATAGTCAAGTAGACCAAAAAATGCTTTGACAATTATCATTTAATATTCACATGTAAACATGAAAATAATTCAAAACCTCCTCTTAAGTAATAATACCAACACATCTATGCCTTCAATTGACTTCATAAGAATGTGAACCTAAAGTTTGAGAAACAATTGCAACATTTAAAAAGTGCATTTGAATACATTTGTGTACAATCCATGTTAAAACTTACTATCATTTTAAATTTAAAAATATATTTTGGGGCAGAATGTGCTAATATGTACCAAAGTGATTACAACCAATATTGGATAGGTTTTTTAAAAATAAAAATAGATACATGCTAGTTTTCTATCTTGTTATATATATCTATTTAACCAACACGTATAAAAAATTAAAACAATTGGAGTGCCTAGGAACCTCTAAAGGTGAACATTAAAACAACTTAAAGCAACAAGAAGCAACAATGGAATTTTTGAAAAGAGGATTGAATTCTTGTTAGGTTGCCATCTATAAAAAAAATTTAGTTTTAGTTCTTTCACCTTATGTGCAAGGGCCAAAGGCTACATTTAAAAGACTTACATTGATGAACATTTATTAACTACATTGTTTAACTTAATTTTCACTTCCCAAATTGTCATAAATGCAAAGCATCACAAATAAATTTGCATTGTGGCTAGTTACAAAAAAATGTCATCTCTTTGAGGAGTTGATGCATGTGATGGATTTGGGTGCAAAATGTGAACAGTGAATGCACATGCAAATGTTTTTATCAAATAAATGCACCTATGGGCATTAATGTAGTTCATAAATGTAATATCTAGATGTGTTTATGAAGTAAATGCATTTATGGTTAGCAATGTAATTATAGGTTCAAAAAACCTATTCACAACCATCAAAGAACCTACAAATAACACATGGTTAGATTTTTTAACTTAAAAAATGTTGCATATAACTACATATTATCTAGCCATGGGATAATTGACTCATTAGGAAGTGGGAAGGTTTCAAATTTAAAAAAACAAAATTGGTAGCTTCTTTGAGTTTGAAAATTTTCAAAGAATTGGAACTGTTTTTTAATTTTCAAAACTAGAAAAAACCAAAACTTGTGGTTTAAAAAAATTTCAAAAAAATGCCCAACACTAGTGACATGGCTACATGTGTTTAATATTTCATATTTTAAAATGGTAACTTAAATTGGTTTTGAGTTTTTTTGTACTTGTTTATTTAATGCCATTCATAATATATCATAGGAACATATGAATAGATTTGAAATCAATTTAATGAATAAAAAATAACAAAAATATTTTAAAATAATTTGTAACTAGTAATTTTGTTAACTAAAGGATTCATAAAAAAAACTTGAAAATATTTGAAAATGACATATTTTGGAAAAAAATTAATAAAAAAATTTAACACAAAAATTTAATGATTTACAAAAATTTATCCAAAATATTCCATATTAAACACTCACCTATAGGAGTACCATTGGTTCGTTATAATGTGCTTGGAACCTATTTGCAAATTAAATGTTTTCACAAGTCTAGATGGTATATTTAAAGGTTTCATCTTTAATTTTTTAATTTAAAAAATTATTTCAATCTATATGCACTTACTTATATAAAACTGGACATTACAAAAAATACATTCCAACCTACTTGCATTTCATAACCACACGTACTTAACTACTTATTTAATGTGCTTTTATGGAATATTATTACATAAAATCAAGAATCATTCTAATTTCAATTTTCTAACCCAATTGAATTATATGTTTAATAATTTTATGATACATTATGTGATACTTGACGTTGAACTTTTATGCAAATTGGTCTTTTTGACTATTTTTTGACCATTGGTAATCATGTTTAACTCCCATTTAAAAACCATGAAGGTTATAATAGACTTTGTAGGTAACTCATTTCTCATTAAATTTTTTATTAAATATGATCTTAAAATTATGAGTGTATTTACACTTAAACCTTGTTGGATGTACTAGTTCAGCCAATGGCAATTGAAGATGACAATATGTTTTTTGGGAAAATTGTGTTTGGTGATGATGCAATGAGTCTATGTTGAAGAATGAGTTGTAAGTGAACCTTGATGCTTATCATTTCAATCAAAGGAAACAAAAAACCCCTTGGTTTGGTGGCTATAACATATGGTGCAATTTTGCATGTGTATTTTTTGGTTCATGAAGTGCTTGGAATTATGGGATCACAAGTTGTGATAAATGAATTTTAGGGTTGTTGGTGTTTTCATTAAATTTCATTGGTCAAGGATTGAGAATTTGGATTGCTTTGTCTCAATTGTCAAATATTGGTTTCATAGTGCTTGTGATGCTTGTGTTGGGTGTGATTGAACCTTGAACCCAAGTGATTTTTAACATATAAGGCAATTATGATTGAAAAGAACAATACGTTAATTGAGGACAATGACCTTCTTGAAGAAGACCAAGTTATTTTGATGTTACATAGGTATGAACATTTTGCTTTGGTTTTTTGTATTCCACTATGTTTTGATTTCTTGTATGCATTTTGTTTTGATTTAGGTGTATAGATGATGTATGTTATGTTTTCTTGAACTATTTTTTATATACTGACTTTTATTGGTCATAGATGTGTAATTGTGGTAATGACACCTTTGAGTTATTGTTAGTATAATATTCTTACACGAGGTCCTCGATAACGGGACTCGATTATGGATGGCTTCCTTTGTGGTCGAAAATTAGATCGAATAACAGTAATAGCAAAACATATTTAAGTAATTGTCGCTCCGTTATTCCATGTCTGTTCGATCACTCTCTTACCTGCAAATGCAATGATTGGACCAAGTCGTTGAGTCTTGGTAAATCCATGCTAAATTAAGCAAACCTACGTCAATTAAACCCCATAATGTTTCAAAAAATTTCCATGTTTTAAAAGTTTTGTAATATTCCAATGATGAAATGGGCATGTTCATGAAAAACCTTAATTGTCTTTAGAGATGGATGGGATGTCATTTGTTATCTTTTGTTTTTGCCATGTGATCCTTGTTGAGCTCAATTTTATTATGTTGTGTTTCTATGTTTTTATTGTGTATTTTTTTTTGCCATGTGATCCTTGTTGAGCTCAATTTTATTATGTTATGTTTCTATCATACACTGTCCATTTGAAGGTTGTCACATGTTGTCCACTAAGATTAGGTGTATTCTACTACGTTTCTATCATCTATTGTCCATCAATGTTAATTTTATTCTATCGTGTTTATGTCATGTGTTTTTCGATTTAGCTTAGTTGTTATAGTTTTATTGCTCATCATTAGGTCGTTTGTACATCATTTGGGGTCAATCCTAAATCATGAATTGATTCAATTGTTTTTTTTTGTTAGTTCAAGCATGTGCACCATTTGAGGTTGGTCCTAAGTCTTCAACATCTTCAAGTCATGTGTTTTTGAAGTTGAGAGCTCATCCAAATTTGGTAAAAGCTTTGGGTTTTTGTTGTTATTGACAAATTGTTATGTGTATTGATGTATTGTGTAGGACTTGTACGTGATGAATCTCTAAGTTTGTTGGTGTTGTATTGAGCATAAAAGTCCCTTTTTGAGGAAATATGTTACAAAGGTGATTATGATTTCAATAATTCAACAACAATACCTCCAAGGGTGATGCAAAGTAAGGCTTTGAAATTATAGATTAGAGCTTCTCCTACCTCTTTTTTGGTTACAAACATACTTGTTCACTACTTAAAGATAGAGCAAATGTGAGAAAACATATGTGTGATTTGTTTCAAAACATGTTCTTCAATTTGTCTTGGTCTTTCTGAAGATTTCCGAGACAATTTGTGTGTTGAATTGGAAAACTAAATCAAAGACTCATGTAAATTTGAATAAAGTCAGCACTTCTAAATTACAACCCTAAATCTGAACCTCACTCAGAATTGCATCATCTTTTTCAAAAACCATAAACCCTACACCTGATAACCTCCATGTTTGGGCAGCGTAATATGAACCTTTATCCTGAGGTTTTGGCATTTTTCAAGTTTTCTTTAGATCATTCCCCAAAGATGTTATAATATATAAGATCTGGGACCACCTGTTCTCTTGAAAAGAGATACCAGCACAACACTGATATGTACCTGGAAAGATAACCATGCAGTTTGTTGCCAGATCAGATTTGAATGAAGCTCAAAGAGCTTCTGTAGTTTTCTTGATTTCTGCAGATTTCCTGCTTATTACATTGGTCCATATATACTTTCTATTTGGTGTCTTCTCATGTATAGAAATACTTGTCAAACTCTCTGTCACAATCATTTATCTTAAGGATCTGTGATTGTGCAAAGATTAACAATATGGAGGGCATTCATCAACGGTATGCTCAAAGAAATCTGATTCCTTGCTTGGTCATAAAGACCCAACAGTAATTCAGTTGTCAAGCCATCCTCAAAAACCCCTATCAATATCACTTGGGGTCCATGTGAGGTTTTGCTGCCTAATAATAAGTTGTCCACTTTCCATATTTTATGGCAACAGTTATGTCATGAATGCAGGAAGGATGAGTATGTTACCCCACCAGGTACTGGAAAGAGAATTCTTTTTTGCTTGCTTTGTCTGGCAAGCTGGCCAAAGATCGACAAAATGGAGGGTTGCTTTTCTACTGGACAATTGTTGAAAGAAGTCAAGAATAGATGGAAGTGCCATACTGGGAGGTATCTCAAGAAATCAGAAGAAGGGATGTTCTGAGGAGAGACGGTGTTTGACCCAAAGAAGATGCTCTTTCCATGGATGATGGGAATGTATACATAGAGATGGCTTTTACAGTTTATTGCCTTCAAGTCTGAACTACAAACAATGTGACAACCTCTTCAAATGGGTGGCACTTGGTTGGATCATGCAGATACCATATTCTGGAAGTAAAGGTCTCTGGTATGACCTTGTGTTGTCTATGTTATTGGATTTAATGCTCCTGAGACTCCCAGGTTCTTCTGCTCTGTGGATGCATGCTGCTGCTGCTGTTTTTCCTCATGCACTAGATGATGGGTGTAGAAGTTCCTGGCAATGGGTGCACTCTCAGTAGAACAAAGGTCATTCCCAAACATTTGGCACATTTGGACTGCTTCTATTGTGCTTTAGTGGATTTATTTTCTCAAAGGTTGATATTTCTGATTGGATGCTTTGGGGGGTCTAGACTTCACCTCTATCATATGGCCAAAAAGTGTCATAGCTGTTAGTGAGTTCCTGCTGGTATGAATGTTTGCCATGGAGCTTTTTTTTTTGGCATATAATTGTTTGCTGTGTGGTTTTTTTCTCTACAGTAATTGTTGAATTGCTCCTTGGATCAATATTCTGGCAGCTTGGTTGTAAGCCAGCAATGACCCAAGTTGTGTTCCATGAGTTGTTTAATAGAGCCTAATAGTACATCTTTTGTGCAACCTGTAGAGTCAATGGAGAGGTTGCTGTTTCTGCTTGAGCTGTGGAATTTTCATGGTTTTATCACATCACAACTGGGTGGTATAAATAGGTTGTGAATCTAGGCTGTCAGTTTCAGTAGTCAGATTACTACAAAGGATTTTTGTTTCTTGGTTCTCGAGTTACAAGTATGACTTGGTGCAAATCTTATAGAGTTTATACTCATCTGATCACACAATGGAACTTTCCACTGTTTGAGGTCTAAATGGGTTGCCAATTCATAGAGGCACATAGTTACAAGTTCGATTTTGAATCAATGATGGAGAAAACTGGCAGAGCAACAATAAGTAAGTCGATCAAGGGGGCATCCTTCAAACTCTTCACAGATTAACTTTCTCAGCTTCTTGCATTACATATCGGACAAGGTTTGTTTTAACGATAGAATCTAATTTTCAGCAAAAGATCATGAGGGTATCAATCAAGGACTGACATTTAGATGATTAAGGCTTGAAAGGGGCTTCAAAAACAGGGGTTTTGAGTTGAATGTCAATTCCTGAGTGTTCAGTCAAATACATGCATGCCACAACAATTCATCAAGATCTACAAGATCTTCTCTCTGCAGATCATTCTTTCTTACAACAAAGAAACTTGCAACAATTTTTTAAAAAAAGAAACTTACAACAAAAGAAAAGATCAAATCTCTTACAAAAAACAAAAGGGCAGGGAAGAGAGATGATAAAAACAAAACTGCAAACATCCCTGCCCCTTCTTCATGATCAAGATTTGGGTAAATAACAGAAGATACAGTAGTAAGTAGGTAATGGCTTCTCGCTCACCATGAAATCAAAAGGCAAAGCTTTGGTGGCAGTGGTGTTCATGCGAAGTTGTATTGCAACAAATGGAATGGATCTTCTTCAAAGAAGGCCTGATTACTAGTAAAATCCTTAAACCCCAAACCCGGAACCCTAAACTTGCTTCTCGGAGAGATTCAGGTCCCAAAATTACAAAACCGGAGACGAGGTCCCGACCTTGTGGTGACACCCGATCCGCAGTCCTCAACCTCAGGTCCTCAAACCTCACCACACCTGGGAAAAGGAAAATTCGGGACTTGGAAGTTTTAGAAATCTACACGTCTGTGGCGGCCTTTTTTAAAAAATTGGCTGAGTTTCGCCAGAAATTAAAAAAAATTAAAATTCGAAAATGAAGTGATTTTGGAGGATTTCAATCGCCGGAAGTGAGGATAAAAAAGATAAAATATTCGCCATATTTCTAGATATGGTTTTCAGCTTTTAGCCAAAAAGAATAGAAGGATGATTAGAGTTCATATATGGTTTATAGCCAGATTTGGCTAAATCTTCCTAGGGATGATCGCCACTTTGGCTAAAAATAAAAATTCCTAAAAGAAACACTGCTAATGTGGCTGGAAACTTTCTTTAATTGTGACCGTCCGATTGCGCTAGTTACCAGATACTACCAATCCAACAGCCCAAAAAAATTGTCCCTTTCAAATCACATCAGGTGTTTTCTGAAACTCGTAATCCCATTGGCCGAAGGAATCAATAACCAATGGGATGACGCAATAGTAATGCCTCGGATCGTATGCGTGGCACACGAACCTGACCTTCGGAACAGGTTCGGAAATAGGCTAGGTCCCTAACCTAAGCCCATATATTGCTAGCTGCCTGCCGCTCTAATCGTGTTCTTTGCGCTCTCCATTGCCATTTTCGTCGCGCTCTCCATCGCTGTTATTTTTGGCGCTTTTTCGCTTACTGATTTGCAGCTCCATCTACTTCCTGAGCTTTGATCTCTTGTCGACTTGTTTGTTGTTTCCAATTTGTGTGTAGTTTGTGATCAGTGAGAGAAGTGAAGTTTCCGGTTTGCGGAGAAGCTTGAGAAAAAGAATAACTTAATGGCGCGTACTAAGCAGACTGCTAGGAAGTCCACTGGTGGGAAGGCGCCCAGGAAGCAGCTGGCTACCAAAGCGGCTAGGAAGTCTGCGCCTGCGACTGGGGGTGTGAAAAAACCGCATAGGTATAGGCCTGGAACTGTGGCTCTCCGCGAGATTCGTAAATATCAAAAGTCGACTGAGCTTTTGATCCGGAAGCTGCCTTTCCAGAGGCTTGTGCGTGAGATTGCGCAGGACTTCAAGACGGATCTGCGGTTCCAGAGCTCTGCTGTGCTTGCACTCCAGGAGGCTTCTGAAGCTTACTTGGTTGGATTATTCGAGGATACCAATCTTTGCGCCATCCATGCCAAGCGCGTGACGATAATGCCTAAGGATATTCAGCTGGCTCGTCGTATCCGCGGGGAGCGCGCTTAGAGCAGTTTATTTCAACCTCTTGGTATCTTATTCCATGGTGTATTTTTACACCACCTCCGTTTCTGCAAATTATCAATCCATGGAGAGTCTGCATACTGGGAGCTCAGCGTCAGTCTTTGAAATGTTCTGTAGGGTGTGTCATTTTACCCTGAAACTGAACCTGTCTATCGATTGGGTTAGTTCGTGGAAGAGCTCTTCAGATGCGTCAGATGGGTCTTTGTGCAAGATCATGGTCATGTATTATCAATCGGTTTGAAGCGGAAAGGTCGAAAGGCAAGACAATTGTGAGAAGTTTAGCTCATTGGGCTTTGTGGGGATGACATTTCAGTTTGATTAGTGTTCCAATTTCTCATATGTAATAGACCATTATTGATGTGAGAGGTTTTCATCGCAAGACTCCGTGCTAACTTGTGGCACTGTGGTTACAGTGCTGTACTAGCTCTCAGGCACTCATTGGTGCTTGCAACAACGCTTGTTGATACCCAACAGACACCCTAAAATAAGCTATGCAAATTGCAATTCAATTAACGAGGGAAGTCACAAGCAACCGTATGAGGGTGGGAGCGGAGGGTGTTCCTGCATTTTTCACACAAGGGTTTAGGGTTTTATATCAAGAAGATGTATGCATAAACCATTTTGTTTTTAAATTGAATTTTTAAAAAAAATTTGCAATATTAAGAGTAAATGTGGACCTTAAACCCACATGTAGTTTAAATTTAACCCAAGTTTAGATTTAAACTAAACCCTAGACCCAATCTATTGAGCTTCATAGTTAAATAGTCTACACATACAACTTCTCGAGTCCAACAACTACTACATTATCTCAAGCCATAAACAGATCACAACAAGCATTACAATCTAGAGACATTTGATTAAAAAGAGTTATGCAGGTAGGGATCAGAATATAATAATAGTAATAAAGAGGTCCAAACAATTTTTTGGAAAGATAATAAGACACAGCCTAAAACAGGAGGTTCATTTACATATAGAATTTACATATTGTGAACCTATTGTTTTAACACAATAATATGACAAGTTTAAATTTGTAGTCCTCACTTTTGTGACAACAAGTCACAAAAGTGAGGACTACAAATTTAAACTTGTCATATTGTGTTAAAATGAAAAGGATTAGGCTAACCAATGTATCTAAATAACACAATGTTGATACCCCACCATGTTGGTCATTGTGCAACATGGGTGAATATGACATATGAGAATAAATAGTGATGGTCAATTTCATTATCTATTATGTTGGGAAGGCCACTCGGTGAAATCTTGGGTTTTTGAATTTTAAAAAAAATAGGAGATAAAAAATAACATTTCAGTTTTGCGGCAGTAAATGGCATATGAAAATATTCAAAATGATATGAAAATATTCAAGTTTTCTACCATGCAAGGGTCAAGCAAATACAACTTCAAAAAAGAAGTACAAAAACACACATTTAGACATAAAAGCAATAAGGAATGTTTCATCGATTTTGTTTATTTCAAAGCAAAATCTAAAGAACATTACACAAAAAATAAATACACAAGTTTCCCCACATAAATCCTTTGAAGGGTTCAAAAACAATGTATTACCCAAAAATTAGGGAAATTCCAAAAATCTTTCTAAGACTCACAGTAAACCTTATTTGGAAATCTTTATTCAAGGACAATTTAATCAACTAATTTTCCAGTTCTAAAAATAAACACTTCAAAAATTGATAGTGTGTTTTCAATAACAAAAAAACGGTAGTAGTTTTTGGTAGTCATTTACGATATTGATTTCTAGTAGCATGTTTTGGTAATGGATTCTGGTAATAAGTTTTTGATAGGACTTTTTCGTACTAATTTTTGATATTGGTTTCCAATAATCAAAATTGGTACTAACAATTCCTCTCCAAAATATCTTGAGAATTTTTACATTTTTAACATCTATCGTCTAAAACAACTTGAAAACTTTGCTCTATGGATTATAAATTAAAGACAAGTGGGTTTTAAGGTTTTTAAGAGACTTTGAAGTTTTTTTTGGACACTTCAAATTTTTAACAAGACTAAGCGACAAGATGAGTGTGAACTATGGCTTCTTTTTTACTTTTTGGAAAACCACCAACATGGCTCCAATGACCTTTTAGTAGTGTAGATGCGGTGATTTGTTTTTGAACAAATATTCTAATTGCTATGATTTTTTATTAGGGGTTAAATTGCAACCTATTCAAAATTTTGGGAATAAACAATGGCAATTACAAAAAATTACAAATTATCATATTTTTGGTGTAAGTTCGAAAAGATTGCCAAACCTTTGAAAATCTTGCCATATTTTCCAAACTAAAAAATAACACAACAACAACACAAAAATGAAACATAGAAAATTAATTCCATTGAGAAATGTCACAAAAAAAATAAAATTGAACATACAAAAGCATCGTGCATTTGATAAAAGTAGTAGGTCCAAAAAAGTAAGTAGGTCCCTCCATTTGACAAAATTGCTAGAAGCAAAACTAGCAAGTGCCAAGACCCCAAAATAAAATCATGGCCTAGGTTCGACTCACCCCATATGCTAGGTTCATCGTTGCATGTATTACTACAAAAAAAGCTTATGAACTAAGCCCATAACAACCATGTTTTCCAACAGTTACCCATTGTGTGTAAACAACATCATAAGGAAAATTTTGCAAAATGTAGAAATTTCAACTATACATGCCCATGACAAGTTGCAAGTGGTTTAAGGCATTTTGGAGCTTTCTCTTAAAAAATGAAAAAGATGAAAAACACCATTCATCTTCCATTAAGTTGAGGACATGGACTATTGCAATTTTTGCAAGTTTAATGTACTTAGGAAAGGTGTGGCAAAACACTTGATTGGCTATGATTGTGCACCACAACTTTGTTAATGGGTTCATTTCAAAGGACAAAGTTGGCTGGTTGAAACCCATGGTAGCCATGGCATTGCTCATCATGACACACTTCAATAAGCTTTAAAAAAAAAGCTTACAAATAATGCAAGTGGCAAAGCAAGCAAGAAAACACAATGATGACATTCATTTACATGGAAAACATATATACACCAAAATATATCCACATAATAACATAAAATTTGATGACAAACATTGAACAAAGTTCTTCCACTTCTTGCTCCCATGTAAACAAATTCCATGTTCCAATGTCACCCACTTTTGTCAATGATTTGCTAAAACTCTTTAAGCGATGTAAAATATGCTTCCATTATTATGTGCATTCAATTTTTCAACTCATGAAAAAGCCAACTTCCACCTCTTGTACTTCAAAATCTCTCCATTACTTGACATTAAAGCTTGGAATCAAGAGGTGAATTGTTCAAATACTAAAGAAACCCTAGTTTCCACTACTTCACATCAATGGCCACTTGGGATGAAGATGCTAACCATTCAAATAATGGATAAACCTTGCATTACTTCACATGAACGGTTGGAGTGAAGAGGTCTCACTTAGTATAAAAATGGTGTGTGACGATTGGTTGTATGAATGACATCCAAGTGTTTTGTGGTGAAACCCAAATTTTAAACAATGTTATTTGGCAACCTTAATCCTCACATAACATAAAAACATTGGCTATTAAATTTCAAAGGTTGGGCGTGAATTGGTTCCGGCTATAAATTATGTAGTCAAAACATGGCTCCAAAAAAAAAAAATTACACAAAATTAACACATGGCCTAGCATGTAACGAAAAAAACAAGTGCAATTTAGATTTTGATAATCGAAAAAAGAAGTGTTGGTGTGAACATGGACATTACCACATCAAAAGAGGGAAAATCACAATGTCACGAGTGCAAAAGAATTCATAGGAAGATTTTTTTCTTTATGGAAATTCGAAATGATTTTTTTGTTGTGTAAAGAAACTTTGGTCATTAGTTAGTGACAAAAGTTGATAGAAACAACAAATGACAAAGATGATTGGGATGATTGTGATAACATAATATGCATGTAGATCACTTGAAATGTAAATAATAATCAATTGCAACAATTTTTGTGTTGTGACAATTCAAAAGAATTGTGGGAAAAATTGGCAACTATGCATGAGCAAAATTTAATAAGGAACAAATTCATGTACTATAGAAGAAAAATGTTTAAGCTCAAAATGAAATAATATAAGAGTGTTGCTACTTACATTTCCAAGATAGAAATGATCTCAAAGCAATTGAATGATCTAGGTGAAAAGATGCATAATTTAACTATCATGGCAAAAATCATTTGTACATTACCTCCAAGTTATGAGAATGTTCTTGATGCTTGGGATAACATGCTTGTAGCAAATAGGACTTTGAATAATCCAAATGCAAGGCTACTAAAGAAAGAGGCATTGAGGAATACATGGGGGATTTTAGATGATAACATTGACAAAACTTTCTTTACAAAATATGTATGTCGCAAGAACATACCACAAGTAGTAGGGCAAAGTTATTAAAGACCAAAGGAAAAAACATGTGCAACATACATTACCGATTTAAACAAGAAGTGATGCAACAAATGTCATGAAATAAGGCACTAGGAGCATGATTATGTTCAACCAAAAAAGAGGAATGATAAAGAAAAGAATCTTGACAACAAGGGGAAGTTGTTGAGAGTACTTATATTAACATTGTGATAATAAGGCTTATATGATTAGAAATATTTTTAAACAACATATAGCGGACATTGTTGATTTAAGGAAAAAGTTTTGTTATAATAAGTACCATGACATATTTCATTATTAGGAACATGATTTGTGTTCAAGGCAAGTAATAATTAGAAGGCAAGCAAGGTGAGAAAGAAAAGGACCCTAGTTCAAAAAAAGATGTTTGCAACAAATGTTATTTGATGACAATGTGTAACAATTATTACTAACTTGAACAAGAGTATGTGTGACATCACCTAACATGGTTTTTTTTGGGTGAGGAAGGGAGGATGGGGTAATTCCACCCCTTTCCAAATAAGGTTTCTTTTAAGGGATTGGGATAGGTGAATCTTTTTTGGGATGGGGATTAACCCAAAGGGTTGATTCTTGGGTGGCATGGGAGGGAAAAGTTTGGTTGTTTTTTGAAACAAGAAGATGGGATCTTTTTTTAATTTTCCAACGAATTATTCTTTTGGTGGTGTGGGATGGGGTGTTTGGAAAAAATGGATGGGTATTTGTTTTTTTTGGTTTTTTTGGTTTTTTTTGTGATATGGTGATGTAATGAAGATTTTTTCTCAATAAAATATTTTATACAAAATTATATCTTTTTTTGGGGAATGAAATTATTTCAACACAAAAATTTAACTAAAAGAACAAACAATATTTTGTTTAAAATTGAACACTTAACCAAAAAAAGGAAAAAAAAATCAATTTTGACTTTTTTGTGTGTTTAGATTTTTTTATGTACATGATAGAAAAGTTGACGTTTAACAAATAATAATAATATATTTAAGTGAATTGAAAATAATGGTTAAATAGTGGAGAAAATTTTAAGGTTTATATATTAATATTTTTCAAATTTAAGTTGAGATATTAAATTTTGGATGTGAGCATGAGGTGCATAATTCAAATTCATAAGATGTTGAAGGTATTGATGTCTTATTCATTATTAGATCTCAATCTAACCACCAAACCATGGCTCATCAATATTCATGGTTAATGGTAGATATCTACCATAGTCAAAGTACTAAAAGTCAATAACTAAAATTTATAAGATGTCAAGGGTATTAATGTTTTGTTCATTATTAGACCGTAATTTAGCCGCCAAACCATGGATATGATCTTTTATTGTTAAGTTGTAATCATCCATAGTCAAAATTACTTAAAGTCAATATAAAATAGAAAAAAAATTAGGGTTAGGTTTAGAGTTTAAGTTAGGTCTTTTAATCCATATAAATATAACATTGTATATTTGTCATCTTTTTTTTTTCATAACAAGAATAATGTTTAAGCTTTCATCATTTGTTGACTATTTTCTTGCTTCCTTTGCAAATGTATGTTTTGCCATGTGCTATTGCGATTTTTAGTTTTGCCAAGTGTTACTTCATTTGCTTGTTGTCAAATTCATTTTGGTAAGTTCTTTTTTCTTTTTTTTAAACAATGGTTATTGTTATAGTGAAGGAAACTAGATTAGTTGTTACGATGGATGATTTGGATTTTGGAATTAGAGATGTTACATTTGAGGCAAATATGTTCAATAGGTATGGCACCTTTGATTGGATTATAAATAGGAGCATGGAAGATCCAAGCTATGCATATTTACATTGTGATTTGTTGGATAGGGTAGCTCTGACCATAATCAATTTCAAAGTGAAATTACCTTATATTGAAATGCATGGGCAGAATTCATAGAAAAACATGTTTGTAAAGGTGGAAAATTTTGGCATTGAGTCAAAGTCTAAAAGAGGTTTTGAGAAAGGTGACATGCATGTTGTCATCACAATTGAGTTGATAACCATTCTGTCATCAATTCCTGCATTCCAACCTAAGTTAGTTCCCATGTTTTTTCACATGGATTCCATTAGAAAATTCAAAAGTTATATTTAGAGTTGGAGGCCTACTACCATTGTTGTCATCATCATTGGTGTAAGGGGAGTAGGCAATAGCAAAGGTGAAAATCAATTATTGATCATAGATGGAGAAGGTGAATTTGACCAAGACGTTTTTATTTTTGGTAACAATTTCAAAATGAAATATGAACAACTTCTTGAAGCATATAATGGAAGCTAATGTGTAATGGTTTTAATTAAGAATGTGACAACAACAATAAAAGGAGATCAATATTCAAGGGCACAACATTACAAAATTTTAACCAAGGTTGTTGAGGAAGCTACTTGAACTTGCCTTTTATAGTTACACAACAAATTATTAAGTGTTCAATTTGCATTCAAAGAAGTGAATTCCTTTCCTTTCCTTTACATCATTTTTTTTTTCAAATTTACAAATAAAACATTAAACAAAACCTAATGTTCATCTCATGATCAATTATATCAGAAAATATAATAAAAAATATAGAAATAATGTAATGAAATTTTCAAATTGTTTTTTTTTAGCGTTGAAAAAAATTGGGTGTTCACTTAATTTTTTGAGGTGGTCTTTAATAGTCCAAGATGGAAACCACCTGGTGGCAACTAGGTGTTTCTTTGTAGTCCCCCTTATAGTCCAAGATCAAAACCACTTGGTGGCCACCAAGTCGTTCAACATTAGGTAGCGAAGGACAATTTAGTGGCCACCAAGTTGTTTTTTTTGTTTTCATTTGGAAACTTGGTGACTATTGGATCGTCCTTCATAGTCCAATGTTGAACAATCCGGTGGATATCAAATCTTCAAGTGAAAGAAAAAAAAATTGTTTGGTGACTTGGTGGCCACCAAGTTGTTTGGCATTGGACTACAAGGGACAACATGGTGGCCACTAGGTCGTTCGACGCTAGACTGTGAAGGATGACCTAGTGGCTACCAGGTCATCTAACATTGGATTTTGAGGGACAACATGGTGGCCACTAGGTCGTTTGACATTAGACTATGAGGGACGACCTGGTGGCCACCAAGTCTCTAACTGAAAAAAAAACCAACTTGGTGGAAACCAGGTCTCCAAATAAAAAAAACAATCTAAAGGCCATTAGGTTTTCCCTCACAAAAAAATGATTTAGTTTCCAAGTGAGAAAAAAAAAACAACTTGGTGATGACCATTAAGTTGTTACTCGCAATCCAATGTCGAACAATTTAGTGGCCACTAGGTCATCCCTCACAATTTAACGTGGAACAACTTAGTGGCCACTAGCTCTCCAAGTGAAAAAAAACAATCTAGTGGCCACGAGGTTGTCCTTCATAATTTAACATGGAACAACATGGTGGCCATTAAATCTCCAAGTGAAAAAAAAGAAGAAAAGTGGCCATTAAGTTGTTCCTCACAATCTAATGTCGAACGATGTGGTGGCCACGAGGTCTCCAAGCCAAAAAAAGAAAAAAAAACACTAAGTTGTTTGTAATCTAGCATCAAATGACCTAGTGGCCACCATATTTCCAAGTAAATTTTTTTTCCTTTCATAATAATTTTTTTAAAAATCTAATGGCCACTAGCTTGTCCTTTGCAGTTTAACGTGGAACAACCTAGTGGCCACCAAGTCTCCAAGTGGGAAAAAAAAATTGCCCCTCACAATCTAGGTTCAAACATTATTTTTTTTCCCATTTAATTAGTAAGGAGATTCGGGTGACCAACCCAATTCTTCTCTTCTTAAGGAGATTCCTCTCTTTTAGAAGAGGAGACCTGAATCTAATGTAAAAAAAAACAAAAACAACCATTTGATTCTTTCTTCCTTGAGGAGGGAAGAAGCGAGTGGCCACATAATCTTTTTAGTAAAATTACCTATAGAAAATAAAACTACATTGAGATGACTTTTCTTTCTTAAAATTCTTTGAAAAACAAAAATCCATGTTTTATTACATATTAGGCATAGAGTACAATGTTCCTATTAAAAGTGAAATTTTTGTTTTTATATAGTTTAGTGAAATTCCTTTTTGGGTAAAGAATATGGGATAAAATTTTTGGAGTGTGTTTGTTCAAAGAAGAATATATTATAATTTTAATATGGTAAGTAGACAAGTATGTGAAAAACATTTGCAATTAAAATTTTATAATTTTTTTCGCATTGGTCAATAGCCTTTGAATATTGAAAAGATTTTGTAGCCCATTTCTTGGTGCATCTAATGTCACAAAAATCATTGGAATTGATTTTTCAATGAGCAAGTTATGGCTTTTGGAAGTGAAGGAGATGAAACTGTAAGGTTTAAGCATAAAAAAATCAGTTTTTATTTTAAAGCTATATTTATATGTTGGTTTAACTTTTTTGCATTTCAAAGACCATTTGTAAAGCTTTAAATTTCACACCCATAGCTTTTTAAATCATTCAAGACAAATAACAAATAAAAAAGATGGTTTGAAAGAAGGGGCTATAATGTTTTTTTCATGCTTGAATGACCTTTTCTTCTTGATATTTCTTTTGTTGTTATTGATTTTTTTATCTTATTATTTGTCTTTTCTTTAAGCATTAAAATTTTAAATTATTATGTTTCCATAACATCTTTTATTTTTCATAATATCTTTTGTCTTGGTAAATAACCCATATTATATAATCATTTTCATAGTTTCTTTTAAAAAGAAAAAGAAAGTTCTCATACATTAATTTTCATCAAGTGTCGATTTTTAAAAAAAAATGCAACATTTTATATGTGAACTAATTTTTCAATGAAAACAACTTTTCAATACAAACAATTTTTCAATGTAAATCATTTTTCAATGCAAGTAGTTTTTCAATGGGAAGATTTTTTTCCAATGAAATTAGTTTTTCAATGCAAGGAATTTTTTTCAATCAAAGCAATTTTTCAATGCAAGTAGTTTTTAGAATGAAAATATTTTTTCAATGCAAGTAGTTTTTTCAATGAAATCAATTTTAAAAATGAAAGTAGCTTTTCAATGCAAGTAGTTTTTAAAAAATGAAAGTAAAATTTCAATGCCAATGATTTTCTAATATAAGTATTTTCTCAATGCAAATAATTTTTCAATGTAAGTAGTTTTTTTTAATGAAAACAATTTTTAATACATGGAAAATTTTAATACAAATATTTTCCGATTTAAATTTTTTTCAATGTTAGCAATTTCAATTCAAACAAATTTTTCATCTATATAATTTTCCAATATAAAGAGTTTTTCAATGTAAAGAATTTTCCAAAAAGAAATGAAAAGTAACTAGTCTTGATTGAGTCATTGATTTTATCTTTTTTGAATGTGTTTATGTGAGAACCATGTTTTTGTTTATATAGATATCCATTAAATTGAAGTTAATAGTAATGGAAACACCTTCATTAAATCTTGTTGATCCATCATTTGAACATGCATTGCATTCATATGACCTTCATTTAGTTCCAACATACAAAATATGAAATAGGCAATTTTTATTTTATTTTATATCTTATTTATTGGATAATCATTTATCATCTTTTGAATTGAGGCAAAATAACAAGGCACATATAAATCAATGTTTATTATTGAATATAGGAAAAGCCTAACAATGTCTTATTCAATAATTAAATCCAAGTGTTTTGTTTGATTTGCATCAAGGCATGGTCACAAATGAACATCAATATATGACAAAGATGGTATTGTGTTAATATGGGAGGTTTGTGGGGAGATTTCATTGTAATATTTTGGATAGCTGAATATCTACAAATGCCAATTTACATTTGGAATAAAGTATTAAAATGCATTATGTTTCAATGTGGCATGGATTTTCAATCTATCCCTTTACATATAGCGTACAATTCTCAACATTTTGAACCAATTCAATATGTTAATGGTCTATCTAGGTCTTTACCTACTTTTTCAAGTTAATGATTCCAAAGTTACCATAAATTTAAATGATTTTCCATCTATTTTGGAATCAGTGATATAACAACCTCCTATTCAATTATCGCAATTAATTATATATTTTTATTAGAATGAAAAATTTGATTATGCATTAATGGACATTTTGAAAAATAATTGGGATTCACCATTGGAATATGTTGTTTCATTGTTCAACATTTCTTGTAATACAAATATTACTAAAAAAAATTAGAAATCGTATTCAATACTTATAATTTTTTTTGAAAAACAACACAATGAGATTTTGTCTAATCCTTTTCCCTTTATGAAAGTTTTAAAAAATCCCAAAATTCAAATGGAACATTCCCATTTGATTGTTGAGCCTAATGTAACACAAAAAATAAAATAAAAAATGATTGGGCACTTTATGACAACAATATTTCTAAATTATTGGAGGTTTGTCCAAGTCTAATTTATTACACAAAAACATCTAAATTCATCAACATGTTTCCAAATATTAAAATAACAAGATCACAAATTATGAATCACATGAAATATATATATATACACAAAAATCACAAGAATATTTCATTAATGGCAAAGTTTGGTCGTCATATGTTCAATGCATTCTAGAGGAAATCCAAGAACCAATTCCCATACAACAATTTCTTGCAAAACATGATGTTCAATCAAACAAAATAAAAGAAAATATTCATATAAAAGAAAATACACATAATTCAATATACATTGACATTTATAATAAACGAATCTAAAATGTTCCCATAATTCCATGTTTTAGTTGTGAACGATTATGTTTTTTAAAACAACTTAAATGTTTTTCAAATCAATTGTCAATACAACTTTCTATATACTTTCTATATACATGGATCCAAGAGTACATGTAGAAATGAATAGATTGAAAACAATTGCAACTTGGTACCATTAAATCCTCAATTAAAAAACTTACATAATTCTCATGTAATTATACAAACTTTGAATACAACTTTTTTACGTCAACATTACATGCACAAATTTATAGATTCATCAAAGTATTCATATATTTCAATTCATGATGGTCATGGATTAATGATGATGTATGACATACACATGCACTTAGATTCTTTCAATACAATAACTAATGATGGTTCAAAATATATAACAACTTTTAATACTAACACATGAAAAATAATAATTATATGTGTGTATAGCACTCATTCATGTTTAATTTTTAGATTCCTAAACAATCTTCAAACTATAATTCAACAATTTCCTGAACATTGTCTAATCATCATTATGGAAGATTTTAATGTTAACATTCTAAAAGACAATAACCAACCAAAAGAAAATAAGAACTATTATATTTCATGGATAAGTTCCAATTAAAATCACAATTTAGTGAAAACACCACAAAAGTTGGATTTCAATTAGACCATATATGGGCAAATGTCCTTGGAAATGAATGCAAATCTTATGTAATAGAAGCATAATGGTCAAATTTTCACAAATCGATTTATATTGCATTCAAATTACCAAACACACTTCCAATGTATAATAAAAAACCATTAATGTTTCTATTTATTTAAAGTGTAACATTTGTGAAAATATGCATGTAAATATTGCATTTTCCACTTAATTAATTACTCCCAAAATGTTGGCACCTTTGGCTTGAATTTTCATTTTTACATTTTTTTTCATGGACTTGTGCCCAAAAAAATCATAAATATCAATACCAAGAAAAAAAAAAATTGAAAATTTGTTCTATCCACATTTACACCCATCAAACATCATAACAACACACCTTTCATGAAAATGTGACAAAAACAAATATAAGAAATGCCAAATTCTCAAACTTCAAATTGAAAATGAAACCAAAAATCAAAATCTTTCCATATAAATTATATCCATTCAGTATTGATGTTTGTTTCAACCATCAAAATACCTCGTGCACATTGCTAAAAATTGTCTACATTATCAAGTTTGAAAAACTTGGATTTTCTTAATTATTTACAACTTTATATTCATTTGTATGGTTAAAAAAAAGACGATGAAACTATGGTTTCAATTTCTAAACATGTACAATGAATTCTAAGGAGAAATCTTTATTTTTTAGTACAAATGTGAAAAAAAAAGTTTATGATCTTTCATAAAGCCAACAAACTTTCATCCAATATAACTTGAGTTCGTAGTAGAACATTAAATGTAATACCTTATTTTCAAGACAGAGCCTCTTGTGGCAGAGCTGCTTGTTAGTTTTGGTGCTAATGTTCACCCTTTTCAGGCTCTAAACGTTTTATTCAAAAAATATGAAAAAAGCTAAGGCATGATATGGCCTAAAAGTAGGAGCATCTCGAGCAGAGCTCAGTATGCAATCATGCAAAAAAAAAGTTCACATCCACGTTTAGTTATTTACCTTTTTTGCAACCCCACCCATAAAACTGAAACTGGGACACCAAATAGGTGGGGGACTACTAATAGTGAACCACCTGAACCAATTATTCCGATGGGCCAATCAGAAATACTCAGCAGCAGTCAGATCATATTTATTACACTCTTTTCTGCAGGAGCAGTATCTTTCACCTTCTGTCCCTTCATTGGGTACCTGAACTGACCACAAAAACCTAAGAAAACCTAGTACATGACCTCAAAGTAAAAACCAAAGAAAACTATGCCAAAAACTAGTACATGAGCTCAAGAAAAAAACTAAGAGAACTATGCACTGCTGCTATTCATCAAGCCTTTCATCTTTTGTCGACTAAAAAACCTGAAGAGGGAAAATAAACAAACTGGTCAGTCTTTATGCAGTGTGAATGCCCTTGGACCATGGAGTACCCAAAATAAGGGCCTCTCAACTCCACCTTGAACAAGCCCTTATTTCAGGAACACCCTAGTCCTTGAGTGCTACCTAACACTAGTACATCCAAATTCTAACAATATCATGGGACAGCATTACAAGCCTTAGTAATTTTCTTTGCATTTGCAAGAAAGATTAAACAAGAAAATCATCAAAGTATTAAAAATACATTAGGTGCCATCACATTGAAATGCCACAAAATGAAATACAAATGTTCAAAGAAGCATTGCACATGAACACTTTGTTATTTCGAAACAACTTGTGATCACAACTTGAACAAGTTCAAGTTCCTATTCATAAATCAACAGTCAAAACTGTAAGTTAAAAAGCAAACAGTCAGGCTTGGAGATCTGTAACTGACCAGCAAACACAGCAGTTCACATTGATCCTGCATCATGTCTCATCTGAACACTTCAATGCCCAAAATCAGAAATAAAAAAACTGTGCACAACTTTTCAATTTCCAAGCTGTGTAGCACTTGCATCATCAAATCACCCAAAATCCTCATAATGATCAGTAAAAACACTGTACAATATTCCAGACTCCTAAAATTCTCAGGGTCTATGTTGCGCTAATCTGTCATGTATTAATATTCTATCTATAAAATTGCAGAGAAAATCTCCACACCAACAATTTGAAGATAACATGACAACTGAGTGCAGTCATAACCTAATGACCATTGCTCACAAACCATCTTGACCCATCTGAACCTTCATCACAAATAGCATGATGAAGAGCAGCCATGACTACCCACCAACTTCATCCGCTTCCCAACAGCATTAAATGCCATATTATGAAACATTTGTGCAATATTGACAATTTAAAACTAACCTTGTGTTGTCAGCTGATTGGCCTATACTTTTGATGATTTTTTTTTAAGGCAGACGAGCATGGTCCCATCCTTTGTAGGTGAACATTTGGATCCAATCAACTAGCCTCCAAGCAAGTAATGCACACACAGCTGCAATTCCAACAGCTGCATAACGGGAAGGCGATTGAGGAAGAAGCACTGCTACACCTGTCAGGACTGCTGCCAGAATATAAAAAGCAGTCCTTGCAAATTTGAAGTTTTTCAGGGCATTGCGGCATGCGACACACTTTTCTGTATGCTGGAAGAACAATATGTAAACAACACAAAGTAATCATCAGGGATGTACACTTTAATTCAAGAACCCAAGAACTATATCCTCCTCAACATTCTCTGCATCAGTAGAATGCTCATGAGAGACTTAACAAAAGAGGGCTTAATACTAAGTTACACTTGCCTTGTTATATCGATCCAAAAGATCTTCCTTCTTTGTGATTCGTGGAGGGAGTGAAGGGTTGACACCTGCAGTCCATTGTACCATCTTACCACCATACCGATTGAGCCACTGCCGGAAGCCAGCAACATAGCGATCAGCTGCTGTGGGAATGAAACAAGCTTTGCTCCATTTGTCAGGACTCCCACCAGTTACCTGTGTCAAATTTTGCTCCTGATGCAGCCAAGTACATACATTAGTGTGAATAAGCTTTCTGCAATAATTTAAGCTTCAATGGTCTCTGTAATGCCCTGGGTTTAGGGTTTAGGGTTGGCGCTCCATGTTAATCCACAGCTAAAAAACAATCACATGGGCAATCTCAACAATAGGGAAATGAATGAAACTTGTGCCAAGATGTGCTCAAGATGTGAGGAACTGAGAGAGAGAGAGAGGGAGAGAGAGAGAGAGAGAGGGAGAGAGAGAGAGCGAGAGAGAGAGAGAGAGAGAGAGAGAGAGAGAGAGAGAGAGAGAGAGAGAGAGAGAGAGAGAGAGAGAGAGAGAGAAAGAGAAAATGGGAGGGGGAGAGATCCACATAAGAGAGAGAGAGAGATATGTGATGGCAC
>Ga0116231_10000715_pt1 | contig 61592 bp, 59 predicted proteins | sample S1TSphgellanicum_2_FD_89695 | JGI IMG/M metagenome (GOLD analysis project Ga0116231, IMG submission 89695) | Host-associated microbial communities from peat moss isolated from Minnesota, USA - S1T2_Fd - Sphagnum magellanicum MG | ecosystem: Host-associated > Plants > Peat moss > Unclassified...
ATCAGTTCCACGCCGCGCAGCTGTCCAGCTTCTACTTGCTCTACGGCTTGCTCGCCGGGACCTTCATCGGCATCGAATCACATTATCGCGTCGGATCGCTCGAATCGGGCGCCTTGCTCTGCGAGGCCTATGAGGCCTATCTGCAGTTGCATGCGCCGGCGCAAATCTCGTTCGAGCACGCTTGGTTCTTGCTGCTCGCGCTCGCGCGCGGAGAAGAGCTCGCCTTGGCCCGCTGCGAGTCCTGCGGTGGCGTACTGATTCGCGACTTGCTCGCGCGGCGCCGGCCGCCATGCGCGAATTGCAGCGGCTCCGTCGGGACCGACGCTTGTTGGTAGACGACTCAAGTGCTCCATCGCGCGAGGCGCTCCTGCGCGATGCGTGTCACCCGCGAACTCTCCCGCGGTGTCGTGTACGACACGGTCGACTTGATGCCAAGCGATCCGACGTGTGCGCACGCACCCCGGGCCGGCGCCATCGCTGTTAGAATGGGGGCGATGGAGCGTCGAAACATCTTCGCGGGTCCGTACCTGGACCGCGCCGCTCATATGCGCCAGGATCCGGCCTGGTTCGAGACCGCGCTGGCCGATCCCGAGAGCCGCGTCGTTGCGGTTTGGCAGTCGCGCAACTTGGTCACCGAGGGCGATTCGGCACGGGCGGTCTTGCTCGAACTGTCGAGTGTGGAGCCACTGCTGGCCACGTCCGAGGGCCTGATCCTGCTGGGCCGGTTCAATGAGCGGTATTGTTTCGCGTGCGAGCTCGAGGCCATCGATCCGCCGCAACTCGCCGTCGACGCCAGCTTCGAAGACCTGCGATTGCTCGCGTCACGGCTGCCCGCGGAAGAAGCCGGACTGCTCGCCTACGCGCGCGCGATGATCACCTGGAGACGGCGGCATCGCTTTTGCGGCAATTGCGGCGCGCCGACGGTCGCGAGCCGTGCCGGTCACACCTTGGTCTGCAGCAATGCCTCATGCCGCATCGAGCAGTTTCCGCGTATCGATCCGGCCATCATCGTCTTGGTCAGCGACGGCGAGCGCGCCCTGTTGGGACGGCAGGCGTCCTGGGCACCGGGCCGCTATTCGACGATCGCCGGCTTCGTCGAGCCGGGCGAATCCCTGGAGGACGCCGTGGCGCGCGAGGTGCTCGAGGAAACCGGCATCCTGACCGATCGGATCGACTATCACTCATCGCAACCCTGGCCGTTCCCGGCCTCCCTGATGCTGGGTTTCACGGCGATTGCGGCTTCGACCGAGGTTCGCCGCCGGGACGACGAACTCGAGGACGCGCGCTGGTTCACCCGGGGGGAACTGGCCGAGGGCGTGGTTGTGCTGCCGCCGCGACAGTCGATCTCATTTTCACTGATCGAACATTGGTTCGACGGCGCAGCGGCCGGCAAGCTTCGCGATATTCAGGGACACGAACCCTGGCCGCGGGCGCGCCGATGAGCGGCCGCTGTGCGCAGCCTCATTGGCGGATCCGTTCCCAATGTCCGACCTTCAGCACCCAGCCGTCGCCCTGCCGGACCCAGCTATGCGGCACCCAGCGGCGCCCTGGGCGGCCGGCGACCCAGTGGCCGGGAACCCATTCGTGGCGGCTGCCCACCCAATTCCAATAGCCGCTCAGCCAGACCTCGCCCGGCGCCGGCGGTTCACCGAGGACCTCTTCGCGCGGCGGTGGCGGTGCTACGAGTACCACACCGCCGACGTCGTGGTTCTGGTCCGGCATGATGCAGCCGGAGGTCAGCGCGGCCGCGAGCAGCATCACGGCCAGGATCGATCGACGCCAACTCGAATCAAGCATGCATGCGCCTTGCGTATGGACCTGATTTGCGTCCGAGCGGCGCCTCGCAGCAACCGCTCGGACATCGCGCAGAGGCCAACATCAAGGGGCTGATGGCTCCAAACCCGCAGAGGGCGTGGCCTCCGGTGCCGGGGTCGTCACCGGAGTGGGAACAGGAGCGACGTCGGGGGCGGGCGCGGCCGCGACGACGGGCTTCTTTTTCGCGGCCTTTTTCTTTGCAACCGTTTTTTTCGGTCTCGCGACGACTTTCTTTGCAGCCGTCTTTGCTTTTTTCTTCGCGGCCTTCGCCACGACCACTTTCTTCTTCGCCACCGGTTTCTTGGCCACCGCTTTCTTCTTTGCTTTAGCTACCGGACGCTTCTTCGCTTTGCTCTTCTTTGCCATGGTCAGTCTTCTCCTCGCAGGTCGATCCGATCCTCATCGTGAGAGTAGCCCTGAAAAAGTCTGCTGTCATCTGCGTCGCATGCTGGAGTTGCGCGAGCACATTGCGTAGGCTGCCGAGCACTCATCGCCATGACGCATCCATCCCTCCGACCGTTCCACGATGTTTGGCTCAGGCCGCGTTACGTATTTCGAGAGCTGGCCAACTCGCCGATCGGTGGCATCGATTACCTGCTGGCCGCAGCTCAGGGCATGGTCAACTGGCTCGCTCTCGCACGCGGGGAATCGCTCGGAAAAAGCCTCTCGGTGCTGCAAATCATCGGCACGGCGTTCGCGTTCGGATCGATCGCGGGGGTCTTGAGTTTCTTGCTCATGGCGGAGGTGTATCGAAGACTGGCGCGCAGCCTGGGCGGCACGGCAAGCCGCGCGCAAGTGTTCCACGTGCTTGCCTACAGCGGCATCCCGATGGTCGCATCGCTCGGCGCTTGGGTGCTCACCGCATGCTTGGTGGGCGAGCCGGTATTCCTGGAGACGCCGTCCGCCGATCTGGACCGATTCGTCCACTTGCTGCTCGGCGTGCAATTCACGGCGCACGTGGCCTTGGTGCTGTGGAGCGGGCTGTTACAGATCATGGGACTCAGCGAGATCGAGCGCATCTCCGTGCCTCGCGCCCTTGGCCTGTGCCTCTTCGGGCAGATCTTGGTCGCCTTCTTGGCCGTCGTGCTGGCGCTGATTTTACAAGGCGGCCAGTCCAGCTGAGCGGGCCGCCCAGCCTGGCGGCCCGCCTCGCCTAGCGGCTCGCCGCGCAGATCGACCGGGCTAGCCTGGAGCCCCTTGCGGCAATTCGGTCGCGGCCGGCGTCACCGTCTTGGCTTGTGCCCCGCTACCCTGCCGCTTGATCACCAGGCGAGCGATCGCCGCCGGCGTGAGTGAGGCTTTTTGCACGGGTACGGCGGCGTCGCCGGGCGCGCCGTTCGCAGCGGACACGCGCTTGCCCGCCGCTTTCGCGGGCGGCATCTTTGCCGGCGGCATCTTTGCCGGCGCGGCTGCGACGGACTTCGGGCTCGCCGACGCTTTGCGCTTTTTCTTTGCCGTTTTCGCCTTGCCGGCCGCGGCGACCGGCGCCTTCAAGGCCGTCTGTGCCGCCTCCGCCTTCTTACGTGCCTGCTTCGCGGCTTTTTTCGTCAGCTTGGATGCCTTGCGTGCTTGTTTGAGCTGGACCTTCGCCCAGCGCACTTGTTTCTTTGCGGCCTCGGCGACTTCCAGCGCCTTGTCGGCTGCTTGACTGAGCCGTCTTGCCTCGTCGGCTTTCTTAGGTGTCGCCGCGGACGTCACTGCGGTAGCCACGATTCACCTCGCTCTGAAAGTATGAAGGTGGGCCAGCTTAGCTGCGCGACTCGCGACTGTCACGCTTTTGTCATGTCGCTCCGCCAGGCCGCAGGTCCTTGGCGTCGCCACGTACGCGTAGCCCTCAGTCGAGCAAGTCGTGGAGGAAAGACCGGATGTCGGCGACCTCCGGCATGCACACCGAGTGACCCATCGGATACTCATGCCAGTCGACGCGGTAACCGAGGCGCCGCAGCTGATCGCGGGACTCCAGGCCAAAAGACAGTGAGAGCGTCATGTCGGATTGGCCGTGAGCCATGAATATCGGCACGTCTTGATTCGCCGCAACACGTTCCATCGCGAGTCGATCGGACAGGGGCAAGTAGCACGAAAGCGCCAGCACGCCCGCCAGACGCTCGGGATAGCGCGGAGCCGTATAAAGAGAGACCGCTCCTCCCTGGGAAAAGCCGGCGAGCACGACCCGCGCTGGCAAGATGCCGCGCGTCGCCTCACGAGCGATCAGCTCGCGCACTCGGGCATCGGCATCCCAGAACCCGGCAAGGTCTTCTGTTGCGCGTCGATCGAGGCCCTTGAGGTCGTACCAGGCGCGCATCGGGATACCCCCGTTGAGGCTCACCGGGCGTATCGGAGCGTGCGGAAAAACGAAGCGCCAAGCGCGTTCGCCGCCCGGCACGATCTCGGGCACCAGGGGCTCGAAATCGTGCCCGTCGGCGCCGAGACCGTGCAGCCAAATGATCGCGGCATTCGGGTTGGGTGCCGTTTCGATGTCGATGGTGTCTAGCACGTGCGCGAAGGGTACCAGGTGCCAAGGCGTTCGCGCGACCTGCGATTTGACAGTGGCTGCATTTTTATGCATCATGCGCGCGATTTTATGCAACGGACAGGAGCCATGTTGACCGACAGTCTCGACAGCATCAGCGCCCCCGCGCGCCGTACACTGCTCAGGAAGATCATTCGCGAACGGAGCGTGGGACGACAGGCGGAGCTCGTGCAGCTGTTGCGCCAACTCGGCTTCGAGGCGACTCAGTCGAGCGTCAGCCGGGATCTACGTGAGCTCGGGGTCGCCAAGGTCGGCGATCGCTACATTCTCACCGCGGAGAACGGGCTTGCCGAGGGCGCGGCGACCAACGACTTTTCCGCGCTGCGTCGGTTCGTTCATGAACGCATGACGGCCGGCAGCAATCTGACCGTCCTCAAGACCCGCGTCGGCTCCGCCCAGAGCGTCGCAGTCGCGATCGATGCCGCGCGCTGGCCGGAGGTCGTCGGCACGATCTCCGGCGACGATACGATCTTCATAGCAACGGCGGGGCCTCGCGAGCAAACACAACTCGGCGAGCGTCTGCGCGCCATATTCGGAATCTGAACACCCATGAGCTCGATCGATTCTGCGGGCGCCCAGCCCATACTCCTCGCTTTTTCCGGCGGCCTGGACACTTCGTTCTGCGTCCCCTGGCTCAAGGATACCTACCGGCGTCCCGTGATTACGGTGACCGTCGATACCGGCGGTATCGACCCGGAAGCCGCCCGCTCGCTCGCCGAGCGGTCGAAACTGCTCGGTGCCACGGCGCACCATCTGATCGATGCCCGCCGCGCGTACTTCGAACAGGTGCTGAAATTTCTCATCATGGGTAATGTGCGCCGCGGTGGCCTTTACCCGCTGTGCGTCGGTGCCGAACGGGTCTTGCAAGCGCAGACCATCGCGCAGATCGCCGCCAAGCTGGGCACGACCATGGTCGCGCACGGCTGTACCGCGGCGGGCAACGATCAGGTTCGCTTCGAGGTCGCATTGCGCACGCTTGGCCCCCAGCTCGAGATCATCGCGCCGGTGCGCGACCGGGCGTTCAAACGGCCGGAGCAGCTGAAATATCTCGAGGATCATGCTTTGCCGATCCCGCCGTTCGGCGCGGCCTATTCCGTCAACCGTGGCCTCTGGGGGGTGACGATCGGCGGCAAGGAGACCCTGACCTCGGCGGGCTCGATCCCGGACCACGCCTGGGTGCTGTCCAAGGACGCGTTCACGCAGCCGCGCGCGCCGCAGCGGCATACGATCGGTTTCGAGCGCGGGATCCCGGTCACTCTCGACGGCTCCGTCACCGCGCCAGTCGCGATCATCGAGGCCTTGGAAACGCTTGCGGGCCCCTTCGGTATCGGTCGCGGCATCCACCTAGGCGATACCGTGATCGGCACCAAGGGTCGGGTCGCCTTTGAAGCGCCGGCCGCCGATGTGCTGCTCACCGCGCACCGCGAACTGGAGAAGCTGGTGCTCACCGGCAGACAGGCGCGGATCAAGGACAGCTTGGCCCAGCCCTATGGCGACCTCGTGCATGAAGGCCAGCATCTCGACCCGGTCTGCCGCGACATCGAAGCCCTGTTCGTGTCTTCGCAGGTGCGGGTCACCGGCGAGGTGCATGTGCTGTTTCGTCCGGGAGCCCTGTTCGTCGAGGGGGTCGATTCGGCGTTCTCGCTGATGGCCGTCTCGAAGGGCGTGTACGGCGAGGCGGCGGGCGAATGGACCCCGAGCGATGCGCAGGGCTATTCGAAGATGCTCAGCCTGCCGGGAATATTTCACCAACGAGCCGGAGCGAAACCATGATGAGCGCCACGCGCAGCGTCGTCGTCGACAAGATCGCCTCCGTGACCCAGGCCTGCGGACTGTCGCGCGAAATTCGGATTTCGGCCGATATCGTCTGTGAAGAGGGAGTCGTGCTCGTGGTCGAGATTTTGGGCAGCAAGTCGAGCTACAACACCTTGGAGTTGACCAGCGGCCGCATGGCCAAGATCACGCGCGGCGACGTCGTCGTCGGGGCGCTCGGGCACCGCAAGGCCTTGTTCGGCTATTCCGGCCACATCCCGGAGAGTCTCAAGCCCGGCGACATCGTGCAGATGCTGAACATCGGCGGGGTGCTCGGCATCTGCGATTCGGCGACGCCCGACAAGGGCAAGCCGTTCGATTGCCGCGTGCTCGGCGCGGCCTTGACGTTTCCCTATCTCGGCGAACGGATCGGCGTCCCAGCCAAGGCCGGTTACAAGGCGCTCGACTACGACGCACCGCTCAATGCGCGCGGTGTCCCGGTGGTGGCGCTGGCCGGCACTTGCATGGAGGCCGGCAAGACAGCCGCCGCATCCGCGATCATTGCCCGCATGCGCCATCGCGGGCTCACCGTCGATGCCTTCAAGGCGACCGGTGTCTCCTTGCGCCGTGACATCCTCGCCTTTGAGGACGCCGGCGCACGCCGCACGATGATCTTCACGGATCTCGGCATCATCACGACGACCGCGAAGTGCGGGCCCGCCTTGACGCGCACGATGTTGACCGAGATGGCCAGCGGCCAACCGGACGTGATCGTGTTCGAGCTCGGCGACGGACTGCTCGGCACCTACGGCGTCGAAGCCATCCTCAAGGATCCCGCGATCAAGACGGCGCTCACGGCGGTCGTGCTCTCGGCCAATGATCCGGTTGCCGCCTGGGGCGGGGTCAAGCTGTTGCGGGAGCGCTTCGGCATCGAGCCTGCCGTGGTCACCGGCCCATCGACCGACAACGCGGTCGGGGTGCAGATCATCCGCGAACAGATGGGCGTCGAAGCCTTCAACGCGATCAGCAGCGGCGCCGATCTCGGCGATCACATCATCGCGCAGCTCGGCATCCAAAATGTCGCCGCCTCGAAGGTCGCGGGCGAATGAGCCCGACGACGCCAGCGGCGCCGCTGACCCCGGAGCGGCCGCGCACGCCGGTGCTCGTGCTCGGCGGCACGGGCTATGTGGCAGGCGAGTTGCTGCGCCTGATCGCCGGTCATCCGCAACTCGACATCGCGGCCGTGCTGTCGGACAGCAAGCCGGGCGTGGCCGTGGCGGCGGCCTTTCCACACCTCGCCAGCGCTTATCCACACTTGCAGTTCGCGGGAAACGAGGAAATCGAAGCCCTGATCCGCCGCACGCCGCGGCTCGCCCTGTTCTCGGCGGCGCCGCATGGCGTTGCCGCGGCACTGATCGACCGTTTGCTCCAGGTCGCCGAGAAAGCGGCGACCGAGCTGCATTGCGTCGACATCTCTGCGGACTTCCGCTACTCGAGCGCCGCTGCGTACGAGGCCGTCTACGGCCACGCTCATGGTGCGCCGGAACGCATCCGCGAGTTCACCTGCGCCGTACCCGAACATCTCGCGCGGGCGCCGACGCGGCATGTCGCGCACCCCGGCTGCTTCGCGACGGCGACGCTGCTCGCGAGCGTCCCCCTTCTCGCCGCGGGCATCGCCGAGCCGCGGCTGTTCGTCTCCGGGATCACCGGCAGCACCGGTTCCGGGCGCAAGCTGTCGGAAGGCACGCATCATCCGCTGCGCCACGGCGACTTGTATTCCTACAACGCCCTGAGCCACCGCCACGTGCCCGAGATCACGGCATGCGCAGAGGCCGCGACGGGTATCGGCGCTGAATTCAATTTCGTGCCGCATTCGGGTCCGTTTGCCCGCGGCATTCATGTGACGGTGCAGGCGAGTCTGCGCCGACCGCTGCAGACGGCGGAGGCGTCGGCGATCTTCGCGGCCTACTATGCTCACTCGCCGTTCGTGCGTGTGCGCGCCGCGGCGCCGCGCATCAAGGAGGTCGTGGCGAGCAACTATGCGCAACTCGGCGTCGCCACGAACGGACGCACGATCGCGGTCATGGCGGCGATCGACAATCTCACCAAGGGTGCGGCCGGCGGCGCCGTGCAATGGATGAACCGCTTGTTGGGTCTCGACGAAACGGCGGGCCTGACCGCGCCCGCGCCCGGCTGGACTTGAGAGGTGATATCGATGGCGACTCCTTCCGATAAAGCGCCGGTCGGCGCGGTACAGGCGGCACTCGGCGGCCACCTCGCCCAAGTTTTTGCGCAATATCCGATCGAGATCGCGCACGGCGAGGGGGTATGGCTGTACGCTCGTGACGGTCGCAAGATCTTGGATTTCTACGGCGGTCACGCGGTTGCCGGTTTGGGTTACGGTCACCCGCGCTGGGTCGCGGCGCTCGAGCGTCAAGCGCGCAAGATGGCGTTTCAGACCAATGCCCTGCCGATGGCGGTACGGGAACGGGCCGCGGCGCGTCTCGCCAAGTTCGCAGGACTCGGTTTGGATACCGTTTTCTGGATCAACAGCGGCGCGGAAGCGAACGAAAACGCCCTCAAACTCGCCTTCAAGATGACCGGCCGCACCAAGGCGGTGGCACTCGAGCAGGGCTGGCACGGGCGCACCGCTGCGGCCGGGGCCGTTACCTGGGGCGCGCTCGAAAAATGGTATGGATTCCCGCGCCGGCCGTTCGACGTGAGTTTCACGCCGCGCGATGACCCGCAGGCCGTGCAACGCAGCATCGACCGGGATACGGCGGCGGTGATCGTGGAACCCATCCAAGGCGTGGGCGGCGCCTACGACGTCGGCAAACCCATGCTGCAGGCACTGCGCCAACGCTGCGACGATGTCGGCGCGGCCTTGATCTTCGACGAGGTGCAATGCGGAATGGGACGCACGGGTGCCCCCTTCGCGGCCAATTACTACGGCGTCACGCCGGACATGTTGACCTGCGCGAAAGCCCTCGGCAACGGCTTCCCGGTCTCCGCCCTGATGCTCTCCCGGCGGGTCGCCAAGTCGATCAAGATCGACGACATGGGCACGACCTTCGGCGGGGGACCCATGGCCTGCGCCGTCGCCGAGGCCGTGATCGAGACGATCGAATCGGAATCTCTGCTCGCGAACGTGCGCCAGGTGTCCGCCTACATCCGTTCGCACTGCGTCACGGGACCCGTGACCGGTACCCAGGGTGCCGGTTTTCTACTGGGCCTGAAGACCTCACGCCCCGCGCGGGAAGTGCAAGCTGCGCTGCTCGAGAAGAACATCCTCACCGGGACGAGCGGCGATCCCAAGGTGCTGCGGCTCCTGCCTGCTTACATCTTGAACGAAGGCCACGTCGATCAGCTCGCCGATGCGCTGCGGACGATCCACCCGTGAAGCGCTTTCTCGACCTCGCCGATTTCGAGCGCGAAGAAATCCTCGATCTGCTGCGCCTCGCGCAGTCGCTGCAGGACCACCCGCAGCCGCAGGCGCTCGCCGGCAAGATCCTCGGCCTCGTGTTCTTGAACCCCTCGCTGCGCACCCTGGCCTCGATGCAAGCGGGCATGGCCCGGCTAGGCGGCAACTCATTCGTGATCACACCAGGCCAGGGCACCTGGCAGCTGGAGACGCGTTTGAACGCGATCATGAACGGCGCCGCGGCGGAGCACATTCGTGAGGGCATCCCCGTACTCGCGTCGTATTGCGATGCGCTCGGGGTGCGCGCCTTCGCGGACGGCAAGAACCTCGCCGCGGATCTGCACGAGCCCCTGTTCAGCATGCTCGAGACGCTCTGCGACAAACCCTTGATCAATCTCGAGTCGGCCGTGAACCATCCGCTGCAGGCGCTCGCGGATTGGCGCACGCTCGACGAACTCCGGATCGGCACCCGGGCGAAGTTCGTCCTGAGCTGGGTCTATCACCCGAAACCCTTGCCGCTCGCCGTACCGGCAGCCACCGTGCACATGGCGGCCATGCGCGGCATGGAAGTCGTGGTCCTGCGGCCCGAGGGCTATGCGCTGCCGAGCGCCATCATGGAGAAGGCGGGCGCGGCCGCGCGAGCCTCGGGCGGCACGCTCAGCGAGACCGCGGATCGAACCAACGCGCTCGCCGGCGCCGACGTGGTCTATGCGAAGGAATGGGGCACGACGACCGACTACGGCGATGTCGAGGCGGACGCGAAATTGCGAGCAGAACTCTCCGACTGGTGCGTCCGCGAGCGCTGGTTCGCCCAAGCGGCGCCGCATGCGAAACTCATGCATTGTCTGCCCGTGCGCCGCAACGTCGCCGTCGCGGACGAAATTCTCGACGGGCCGCGTGCCGTGGTCAAGCGCGAGGCCTTCAATCGTCTGGTGGTGCAGATGGCCGTTCTGCATCGCATGCTGGCCTGACCGGCAAAGCAATCCCGGGGTAAAATCACCATGATCTTGAATCGTCCAGACCCTTCCGTTGCGGTGCGCGCCCTGAAGAGCGCGGCACCTTACATCCGGATGTACAAGGGCAAGGTCTTCGTCATCAAGGCGGGCGGCGCCGTGTTCGCCGACGAAGCATCCACCCGCACGCTCATCGAGCAAGTAGCCATCCTGCATCAAGTCGGCATCAAAGTGGTGCTGGTGCACGGCGGCGGCCCACAACTCGACGACGTGCAGAGCGCGCTCGGGATCGAGACGCGCATGGTGAACGGTCGGCGCGTGACCGACAGCGACACCATCGGCGTCACCGCGATGGTGCTGAATGGTTCCATCAACACACGGATTCTCGCCATCTGCCGCGAGCTCGCGATCGAGTCGATTGGCATCAGCGGGGTCGATGCCGGTCTGATCCGCGCGCACAAGCGGCCGCCGGTGAGCATCTCGCAAGGCTCCAGCGAAACCGTCGACTATGGCTTCGTCGGCGACATCGACGCGGTCAACGCGGCCGTGCTCGACAAGCTGCTCGACAACGGCCTGATGCCGGTCGTGAGTCCGCTCTCGGCGGATTCGCACGGTACCTTGCTCAACATCAACGCCGACACCGTGGCGGCGGCGATCGGCGGCGCGCTCTCGGCCGAAAAGCTCGTGCTGTGCACGGGCGCACCCGGAATCCTCGAACGCCTCGATGACCCGAGCTCGGTGATCTCCTATACGGACCTCAAAGGCCTCGCGGCGCTGCGCGCCCAAGGCAGTCTGCAGGGCGGCATGCTGCCGAAGGCGAGCGCGATCGAAGCGGCGATCCGTGGTGGCGTGCGGCGCGTACACGTGATCGCGTACAAGTCTCCGGACAGCCTGCTCGCCGAGATCTTCACGAATGAGGGAACCGGAACGCTCGTGGTCGCGGACCTGAACGCACTCAGCCCCGCCGAACAAATCAGCGCGCCGCTCATCGCATGACGCGGCTCTGGGACAAGGGCACTCCGCTCGATGCCCGCGTGCTGCGGTTCACGGCCGGCGACGATCACCTGCTCGACAACCGGCTGGTCCGCTACGACATCGCGGCCTCGATCGCGCATGCCGAGATGCTCGGCGCACAGGGACTCCTGGCTGGCGACGATCTGGCTGCGATCAGCGCCGCATTGACGGAAATCGGCGCCGCGCACGCCGCCGGGGCCTGGGTGGTGAGGCTCGAGGACGAGGATTGCCAGACGGCGATCGAGAACCTGCTGACGGCGCGCATCGGTGCCGCGGGCGGACGTTTGCATGCCGGTCGCTCGCGCAACGATCAAGTGCTCGTGGCGCTGCGGCTGTATCTGCGGGACGCCGCGACAGACCTCGAAGCCGGGGCGATCAGCGTCGCCGAGGCGCTCGAGTCACTCGGCATGCGCGAGGGCGAGCTTGCGCTGCCGGGCTACACCCACATGCAACAGGCGATGCCCAGCACCGTGGCCCTGTGGGCGAACGGCTTCGCCGCGGAGATTCGCGATGACGCCGAGGGATTGCGGCTCGCCGCGCGCCGCAGCGACAAGAACCCATTGGGGTCGGCCGCCGGCTACGGCACGCCGAATCTGGCCGTGGATCGCGACGCGACCCGTCGGCGCCTCGGGTTCTCCGTGACGCACGAACCGGTCACCGCCGTGCAATTGTCGCGCGGCAAGGCCGAGGCGCAGCTGTTGTTCGAGATCACGCTGCTGACGCAGGATCTGGGCCGATTGGCGGCCGATTTGCTGCTGTTCTACACCCATGAATTCAGCTTCGTCAGCCTACCGCCGGAAATGACCACCGGCTCGTCGATCATGCCGCAGAAGCGCAATCCCGACGTCTTCGAACTCGTCCGCGGTCGCAGCGCCGTCGCCCAGGCGGCTCTCGGCGAAGTGCTCGGCGTGACCCAGAAGATGACCTCGGGCTATCACCGGGATTTGCAGCTGATCAAGCCGCCGCTGTTTCGCGCGATCGATTCCTGCGCAGAGACCTTGGCTATCCTGCCCGCCGCGCTCGCGGGTGTCCGGTTCCGGCCGGAACGGATTCGACTCGATCCGAGTATCCACGCGGCCGCGGCGGCGAATCGGCTCGTGAGCGAGGAAGGCATTCCTTTCCGGGAGGCCTATCGCACGATCGCGGCAAGCTTCAAGTCGGAGTGAAGGCGGTCGGATCGGCGCGCGGTCGGCGCAAATGCCGCGTCGCCGACGCGTGGCGCAGATAGGAGATCTTGCTCAAAGATTGTATCGTCGAAGTAGATCGCTCGACATTTGATCTAGGACTCCATGCCAATCGCGCGTTGCTTTCTGGCGATATAGCTTTACCCGTGGATACCACGGGCTGTCGTCCCTATCCAAGAGCCAGCGCCAATCGGGTACGACCGGCAATAATATCCAGGTGTCCTTGCCGAGCGCACCACTCAAATGGGCCACACTGGTATCTACACTAATGATGGCATCCATACAGTCGCACAATGCCGCCGTGTCACTGAAGTCCTGCAAGTCATCAGAAAAATTCAAGATTGCGGGGTTTGATTGCAGCGTTTGCCGATCACTTTCGCGCACATCCTTCTGCAGGCTCACGTACTGGAACTCGGCGGGGAGATAGCGGAGTAAATCCGCCAGTAGTATGCTGCGATTGTGATCATTCTTGTGTAGTGGATTGCCGCTCCAGACCAAACCAATGCGCCCGCGAGTCTTCGCGCCCAGCCTGGTTCTCCACACTGCGACTTTCGTTGCGTCACTGGCGAGGTATTTCTGAGGTGAAGGAACGCTATCGAACCGGGTATTGAATGCTAGCGGCAAACTCAACAGAGGGCATTGATAGTCAAACTGCGGCAAATTCTCCCCTCTCGTGACTACTTGGGACGCGCCCTCTAGTCCATCCAGCAAACTCCGCAGCGGCTCTTGAACTTCCAAAACCACTTGAGCGCCCAAGTCCGCGACATACCTCACATAGCGACAGAACTGCAGCGTATCGCCCAGTCCTTGCTCGCTGTAGAGCAAGATCCTCTTGCCCGCTATCGATTCTTTTCCGAGCCACCGCGGCTGAGTGAAGTCCCGCTTTTCTCGGATGCCGGGATTGCTGCCGTCCTTCCAGCGCCATTCGTACTCGGCCCATCCTTTCTCGAAGTCGCCAAGCAACAAAGACGTGAATGATCGACTATGGTAAGCGGTGGCGTGATCCGGCTTCAGCGCGATGGCTCGGTCGTAGCTGGCCAGCGCCGCATCCAGGCGCCCGAGTTGGTGGAGTAATGAGCCTCGCCCCACATACGCATCCTCATAGTCGGCCACGAGGGCAATAGCCCGATCGCAGCTGGCCAACGCGGCATCCAATTGGTCGAGTTCTTGTAGCACACGGCCGCATGCCAAGTGAGCTTCGGCATAGTCTGGTTCAAGTTTGATCACTTGATGAAAACTCACCAATGCCTCATCCAATCGCTTTAGTTCTTGCAAAACCAGTCCGCGATTCAAATGCGCCTCGGCCAAGTCGGGAGCGATGCCAATGGCGCGATCGTAACTATCAAGTGCCGCGGATGTGTGCCCCAGGCTCTTGAGCACGGTTGCCCGGTTGCAGTATGCAGCCACGTTTCGCGGATTCGATTCGAGTGCCTTACCCATCAAGTCGGCCGCCAATTGCGGGTGGCCGCCTTGAGCGGCGATCAAACCGAGTAGATGGAGAGCATCAGAATGATCAGGATCGGCGCGCAGAATTTCTTGATAGATCGCCCGAGCTTGAGTGGTGTGTCCTTGTTTGTGCAGCGTGAGAGCTTGTTGTAGTTTTTCCGGCAGACTTGCTGGCTGCGGGTTCTTTGCCACGCTAGAACCAACGCTGTAGCTAATTTGTATTGCCATGACCCGCCCCGTGCATATTCGGTCGCTCGATACCTGACCCGCATTGCAAGCAACCCCATTTCGCCGTAACTGTATTGCAACAGGATGACCTGCAGCCCCGGCGGCGGAAATGACGCCCTTGGGCAGCTCGTCGACGATCGCGAGCAGGTGTGCGACGGGCTGCGCATTTCAAGCCTCACCGCCAAACAAATCAACGGTTTGCCGCGTTTCAGCGACCCTGACGAGCCGCACCCTGAGCTCACCCGGGAAACGCCTGGACACGCATCGGGACGGCGCCGGCTCACGAGTGCCGAACTAGCAATTGCAACCGGAATTGGCGTATCTTCGCGCCATGAAAAAAACAAGCTGGCGATCGTCGATCCACGTCAGCGGCGCCGTCGCGCTGCTGTCCCTGTCCTCGCTGACCTACGGTCAGCCGCCCAATCCCGCGGCGGCTAGCGCCCAGCCCACGGCGGCGCCGGCCGCGGCTGCCCCGCCCACCGGAGGCTCGACGGCGGCGGCCGCGGCCGGACCGCCTTTGCCCTCGGCTGCCGACGGCGGCTATTTGATCGGTCTCAGTTTCGGTGCGCAAATCCATGCCAGCGGCGTCACCACCGAAGTCAGCGCCGACGATATCGCGCGCGGCGTTCACGACGGCTTGGCGGGCAAGCAGATGACCCAGGCCGACGCGCAGCGCCTGCAAGTGTTCGGCAAATCCGTGATCGAAGGCGTGCAAGCGCGGCACAAGGCTGAAGCCGATGCCTACCTCGCCAAGAACGCGCACGAGAAGGGCGTGCATGTCACTCCTTCCGGTTTGCAGTACGAGATCCTGATCCCCGGCAACACCAAGGCTGCGTCGCCGGCGCTCGGCGATACGGTCACGGTCAACTATCGCGGTAAGCTCATCGACAACACCGAATTCGATAGTAGCTACGCGCGTAATGAGCCCGTCACGTTCCCGGTGAACGGAGTCATCAAAGGCTGGCAGGAGGCGCTGCAGCTGATGAAGCCGGGCGCGAAATGGAAATTGTTCGTGCCGCCCGAGCTCGCCTACGGGCCGCAAGCGAAGCCTGGCATTCCGCCGCAATCCGTGTTGATCTTTGAAGTCGAACTCGTCAGTGTCAAGCCGAAGGAAGCGGCAGCGCCTGCGGCGGCGACCCCTCCTGACGCGACACCTGCGCCCGCCGCAGCGACCCAGTAAGACGCGCGAATCAGCGCTCGGCAGCCTCGCGCGCGCCGTCAGAATTGCAGCGCGTTGGTGAGGTCGCCCATCGGCGCCTCGCCGTGTGCGAGTAGCGCTTGGTCCCGCCGGTCCATGCCTTCGAGCGGCGCGAGGCCGAACCGGCGCGATATCAGTCGGAGCACGGATTCCGTGTCGTATTGCGTGTGATCGACCGTGCCTTTCTTGGCGAACGGCGAAATGATCAAGGCGGGTATGCGTGCGCCCGGTCCGAGTAGGTCGCCGTGTGGCGGCGCGACGTGATCCCATGCACCACCGTACTCGTCATAAGTCACGACGATCACCATGTTGGGCCATTGCGGCCCGGACTGCAGCTTCGCGATCAACTCCGCGATGTGCGCGTCGCCCTCCGCAATCGAAGCGTAGCCGGCATGCTGATTCAGATTGCCCTGTGGCTTGTAGAACACCACCGGCGGCAAGCGGCCCGCCGCGGCATCGGCGACGAGATCCCGATAGTCCCTGAGGTGCGCCGCCCGCGCGTCCTTGTGCAGCACGGGGTCGAGAGCCGCGTAATAGTTGAAGGGCTGGTGGTGCGCTTGAAAATCGGGGCTACCCGCCGGGATATCCGGCGCATAGATCGCCGTACGTACCGCCGCGGGCGCTTGGCGGCCGTCCGCGACCGCCGCATCCCAGGCGCCTGAGTACCAAGTCCAAGCGACTCCGCTGGCGGTCAAGCGATCGCCGATCGTCGTTTGAGTTTGCGGCGGCAGCGTCGTCGGCTTGGCGGGATCGGCGAATAGGTAGCCCGCATCGTCGGGCGCGGGTGCGTTGCCGCTAGGCTGATAGGGCGGCTGCATCGTATTGATCGCATGGAACTTGCCGTCGCCGAAATAATCTGCCGGCGCCAAATTGCCGCTCTTGACGAACTTCGGCGGTCCGTCCAAGGCTGAACGTGGCGAGCTTGCGGCGATGCGCAGACTCGGCAGGTAATGCCCCTGCGCATCCGTGTCGAGGACCGTGATCGACGGCGCAGGCTTCGCTTTGTCGGCGTCCGGATAGATCGGCGCGCAAGCGCAAATCAGATATTGATGATTGAGGAAGGAGCCGCCGAAGGCGCCCTGAAAGAAATGATCGGCGAGCACGTACTGGCGCGCGAGCGTATATAGGGCCGAGCGGCTCGTGTCGTAATGTCCCATCGTGAGCCCGCCGGCATCGGCCCAAGCCGCGTAACCGTCGTTCTTGCCGCCGTCGATCTGCATCTGATGTTCGAAAAAGCGGTGATACAGATCGCGCGTCACGGTGGCCGACGACAGCTGCACCCCCGATTGCGCCGTGAAGGCGTGTTCGATGCTGAAGGGAGCATTCGGCAAACCGCCGCTCTCGGCCTGCGTGACCACCGGGCTGAACCCGGCTGCGGTCACGCCGCCCCAGGTCTGCGGCAGTGTCGGCAACAGGGTGCCGTCGCGGTCCCGCTGCGGCACGTAGGCGGGCAACGGCCGTCCGTCCGTGGCGACCACCGCATTCAGTCCGTCCGCACCGGGGAAATTGCCGTAGAGATTGTCGAAGGCACGATTCTCGGCGTAAATGACCACGATCGTCTGGATGCGTGTACGCAGCGCCTGCGTCACTGTGTCGACATGCGCGCCGCTGGTCGGAGCCGCCGAGCGGCCCGCGCAGGCTCCGATGCCGGCGACCAGGAACATGCACAGGGACCGTGAGCGGACGACGCGGGCTCGAGTGTTCATCCCGCCATTATAGGGAACGTCGCGTCGCGGGACAGCCCAAGTGAGGTCGCGCACCGGCGCACGGCGCGCTGCAGCTCACCTCTGCGTCGCGGCTTCGTTCAGAACGTCCACGTGGCGCTCACGGTCAAAGCATCCGGATCGCGGCCGCTCGCATCGATGCGTTCATATTCCGCACGCACGGCCAAGCCCAGCCACTTGGTCTGCACGCCGACGCCGTAGGCGAAATCCGTCGACCAGTCGTTGCTGCGATACGCCGCCGTGCCGATGCAATCGGTTTGGATACAGGGCTGGTAGTAAGTGGTCGAGTCCTGCTGCAGGCGCGCCACGCCTGCCTTGCCGTAGATGTCGAGAAAGGGAATGGGCAGCGGCAGGTAGCCGATCGCGAACAACATGGTGGCCTTGCTAGCCGTGTTCTGACCGTCGAACTGATAGCCATCGTAGGCATAGCTCGGGTAATCGTAGGCGCGACCGAAATCGACGTATTCGAGTTCCGCTCCCACGGGTGCGATCGGCCGGACACCGGCGATGAGTTTCCATGCCGTCTCCTCGTGGTTGTACGCGTAATATCCGTCGTAGCCGTAGCCGTCGCTGCCGATGTTCGAGGCTCCGACGCCGGCTCCGACATAGAAGCCCGCGGGATTGTCGAGCGGACCCGCCGCGGCGATGGCCGCCGCGCCGATGCCGATCAACGCCAGAAAACCGGCCGATAGTTTCTTCATGCAATCCTCCTGCGTGCACCGATGTCACGTGAGACGGGAGCGATCTCGAGAAGTTCCACGCGGGCATGGGCAGGCGCTCGAGGCGTATACTTGAGCACATGCGTAACGTTCGAATCTTCGGCGCCGTTCTGCTGCTGCTCGCCTCTGCCTGCGGCCAAAAAGGACCGCTCGTATTGCCCGACGCGCAAAAGCAAAGAAGCGCAAAGCCGGCGGCGCCGGCAGCTTCGCCGGGCGATGCGCCCGCGGCGCAGGCGGCTGCCGATGCAGCCGCCGACGCAGAGCCCGCCTCGGCCGCCGCGCATTGAACGCGCGGGCGGCCTGAACCCATGAGTTCGCGCAAACTCGTCCTCATCGACGGCTCGTCGTATTTGTATCGCGCCTTTCACGCGCTGCCGCCGCTGAGCAATTCCCGGGGCGAGCCGACCGGCGCGGTGCTCGGCGTACTCAACATGCTGAACAAGCTGCTCAAGGAGGAGGCTCCCGAACGCATCGCCGTGGTCTTCGACGCGCCGGGCCGCACCTTTCGCGACGAGCTGTTCGAGCAGTACAAGGCGCATCGCGCGCCGATGCCGGACGACTTGCGCGCCCAGGTTCAGCCGCTGCTCGATGCCGTGGCGGCAATGGGGCTGCCGGTGCTGCGTATCCCGGGCGTCGAGGCCGACGATGTGATCGGCACGCTCGCGTTACGCGGCGCCGAGGCCGGATATTCCGTGCTGATCTCGACCGGCGACAAGGACATGGCGCAGCTCGTCGGGCCCCAGGTGCAACTCGTCAATACGATGAGCAACACCCGGCTCGATCGCGTCGGCGTCAAAGTGAAATTCGACGTCTTCCCGGAACAGATCGTCGACTATCTCGCGCTCGTCGGCGATGCCTCCGACAACATACCGGGTATCCGCGGCGTCGGTCCGAAGACCGCCGCCAAATGGCTGAATCAATATCGCACGCTGGACGACATCCTCGCGCACGCGGCCGAGATTCCAGGGAAGGTCGGCGAGAATTTGCGCGGCGACCTGGCGATGCTCGAACTCTCGCGCAAGCTTGCGACCATCGACACCAACCTCAGCCTCGAACTCACGCCCGATGCACTGATCGCCGCAGAGGCCGACGTCCCGCGGCTGCGCGAGATCTACACCCGTCTCGAGTTGCGTCTGCTGTTGAAGAACCTGGCGCCGTCGCAGACGGTGGAGAGCGTGGCGGGATCCGGCACGACGGTGCCTCCACCGGAACCTGTGGTGGTGAGCGTCCCAGCGTCGAGCCAAGCGCGCCGCTACACCATGATCACCGACCCCAGCGTACTCGCCGATTGGCTGCGAAAATTGGCGACCGCCCCTCTCGCCTCCTTCGACACCGAAACCGACAGTCTGAATTACATGCGTGCGCGCATCGTCGGACTCTCGTTCGCCGTCACGCCGGGCGAAGCCGCCTACGTGCCCTTGGCTCACGATTACCCCGGAGCGCCCGCGCAATTGAACCGCGACGAGGTCTTGTCCGCCTTCAAGCCCTGGCTCGAGGATGCGACGATGCCGAAACTGGGCCACCACCTCAAGTACGACGCGCACGTGCTCGCCAACTACGGCATCGCCATCGCGGGCCAGCGCTATGACTCCATGCTCGAATCCTACGTGCTCAACAGCGTCGCCAATCGTCACGACATGGATTCGGCCGCCGAACGCTATCTCGGCTTGAAGACGATCAGCTACGAGGAAGTCGCCGGCAAGGGCGCGAAACAGATCACCTTCAATCAGGTCGACGTCGACCGCGCGACGGAGTATGCGGCGGAGGACGCCGACGTCACCTTGCAGCTACACCGGTCTCTCTGGCCGCAGATCGCGGCGCTGCCGAAGCTCGCGGCCCTGTACGAGACCATCGAGCAGCCGCTCGTAGCTGTATTGTTTCGCATGGAGCGCATCGGCGTGCTCGTCGATCGCGAATTGTTGCGCGTGCAGAGCGGTCAACTCGCCAAGCGGATGCTCGAGCTGGAAACCGAGGCGCACCGCGAAGCCGGCACGGTGTTCAATCTGGATTCGCCCAAGCAGCTGCAGGAGATCCTGTTCGGCAAACTGGGAATTCCGGCGATGCGCAAGACCCCGACCGGACAGCCTTCGACGGCGGAGGACGTGCTCGAGGAATTGGCGGCGACCTACACATTGCCGCGGCTCATCCTCGCGTATCGCGGCACGGCGAAACTGAAGTCGACCTACACCGACAAGCTGCCGGAGCAGATCGAGCCGACCACGGGACGCATTCATACCTCGTATCATCAAGCGGTCGCCGCGACCGGCCGCCTGTCCTCTTCGGACCCGAATCTACAGAACATTCCGATTCGCACCCCCGAGGGCCGGCGGATACGTCAGGCTTTCATCGCACCGGTCGGGTACCGGCTGGTCGCCGCCGATTACTCGCAAATCGAATTGCGCATCATGGCGCATCTTTCGGACGATGCGAGCCTGCTACGCGCGTTCGACGAAGATCGGGACATTCATCAGGCGACGGCGGCGGAAGTCTTCGCGGTCGCTCTGGCGGCGGTGTCGCCCGAACAGCGCCGTTCGGCCAAGGCAATCAACTTCGGCCTCATCTATGGCATGTCGGCTTTCGGGCTCGCGCGTCAACTGGGAATCGGCCGTGGCGAAGCGCAAGAGTACGTCGACCTTTATTTCGAGCGCTATCCGGGTGTGAAACGCTACATGGACGAGACGCGCCAGCGCGCCCATGAAACCGGATTCGTCGAGACGGTGTTCGGACGTCGTCTTTATCTTCCGGAGATCCAGTCGCGCAACCAGGCACTGCGCCAGTACGCCGAGCGCAGCGCGATCAACGCTCCGATGCAAGGCACCGCGGCGGACATCATCAAGCGCGCCATGATCGACGTCGATGCATGGCTGCGCGCCACGCCCGGACGCGCCCGGCTGATCATGCAGGTGCACGATGAACTCGTACTCGAGGTAGCCGAAGCCGAAGTGGATTACGTGATCGGGGAATTGCGCGTGCGCATGGCGCGCGCCGCAAATCTCAAAGTGCCCTTGAAGGTCGAGGTGGGCGTCGGGCGGAACTGGGACGAAGCCCACTGATGCCGGGAATTGCTGCAAGCGGCCGCATGAAGAACTCTTAAGCTCTCGCAAGGAAAGCTCAAGGCCGGCCGGAAATCTCAAGGTTTTCAACCGCCAAGACGGGCGGCTCCGGTACGACGATTTTGCCGCCGGGGGCTGGAACTTCTCGGTACGGTCCCCATCTAATCCAGCGAGCGAGCAATCGCTCCCCGCTCTTCTCCCTGAGCGGGCAGACCTGGTTTGTCATCCCCATGCCAGGTTGGTCTGCCTCGGTGATCGCTGCAAAGCGATCATCGGGGCCTTTTTTTGGGGGCCCGGGTTCGCCGCGATCATGCCGTCCCTCGAGTCTAAGACAACCACCGATCCATGACCTCTCGCGCCGCATCAACCCCGCGCTTCGCGTGCGCGGAGAAGAGCTGCACCGAGACCCCCGCATCACCGCAGGCCTCGCTCGTCTCCTTCAGCACGCGGTCGGCGTCGCGCCGGTTGATCTTGTCGGATTTCGTCAAGAGCACATGCGCTTGCCGGCCTCGCGCCAGCACCCACTCGAGCATGCCCACGTCCTGGCTGCCGAGTCCGCGACGGCTGTCGACGCTCAAAATCAGACCGACGAGGGATTCGCGCACATTGAAGTAGTGCTGCATGAGTTCCAGCCAGTGCAGGCGTATGCGCTCGGGTACCTTGGCAAAGCCATACCCTGGTAGATCGACGAGGCGGCGCTCAGGTGCCAACTCGAAGAAGTTGATCAGCTGCGTTCGGCCGGGCGTGCGGCTGACGCGGGCGAGACCCGAACGTTGGGTCAGTGCATTGATCGCGGTCGACTTGCCGGAATTGGAGCGGCCCGCGAAGGCCACCTCGCGGCCAATATCGGCCGCAAGTTGATGCGCTTCGGCTGCGCTCGTCACGAATTTCACATCGCTGTAAGTCGCCATGGCCGCCGGTTGGACGTAATTGATTGAACGTAGTGTACAATTTACGGCTGTCGGTAGTTCGCTCAAGAGCGGGGTTAGAGACGATCATGAAGCGGTTCTTGGTATTCGCATCAGCATCGCTGAGCTTGAGTTTGGCCGGCGCAGTGTCGGCGGCAGACAGCGCAGCGCCGCCGGTAGGTAGCGCCGCCGCCGGCGCCGCGAAAGCCGTCGTGTGTCAGGCCTGTCACGGTCCGATGGGGCACAGCGCCAACCCCGAGTGGCCGAGTCTCGCGGGCTTGGGCGCCCCGTACATCGCGGCGCAGCTGCAGAACTTCAAAGAAGGCAAGCGCGTCAACGCGATCATGATGCCGAACGCGATGAGCTTGACTCCGCAGGACATGGCGGATCTCGCCGCCTATTTCGACAGTCAAACCTCGACCAAAGGACTGGAGGCGGATCCATCGCTGGCAAAGGCCGGCGAGCTCCTCTACCGCGGTGGCGATACCACTCGCGCCGTGCCGGCTTGCGAGGCCTGTCACGGACCGAATGGCGCCGGCAACGAGCCGGCGAAGTTCCCGGCGCTGCGCGGCCAGCAATCGGTCTACGTCCTGAGCCAGCTGCATAACTATGCTTCCGGTCAACGCGGCACGGGTCCGAACGGCATCATGCAGATGATCGCCGGAAGGCTCAGCGAGGACGAGATGAAGGCCGTCGCCTCCTACGTTCAAGGCCTGCAATGATTCATTGGCGGGGGCGGACAGCCTCGCTGCTGGCCATCGGCTTGCTCATCGCCGCCTGCGGCAAGCAACCGGCAGGGCAAGCGTCTCTGGCCGCGCAATCGACGCCCGCGTCGGCACCGGCGAACTCTGGCCCGGCGTCGGCTCCGGCCGCGACCGACGCCGGGCAAAAGACCGCTGCCGCGCCCTCGGTCGAACCGGCCACGATCACGCGGATCAACGAGGACGGTTCGGAAACCGTCGAGGATACCGCCGGCGACAACGGGGTCCGCAATGCGCTGCTCGCCGCGGTAGCCTCGACCGCGACCGCGGCCCCGGCCGCGGCGGCGAGTGAGTGGCAGGAGGGCGTCAACTACACACGACTGGTGCCGGCACAACCGACGTCCGTGCCGCCCGGCCAGGTCGAGGTGCTCGAATTTTTCTGGTACGCCTGCCCGCATTGCTACGCCCTCGATCCTCTGGTCGAAGCCTGGCGCAAGACCAAGCCCGCCTACATCTCGTTCTCGCGCGTCCCGGTGATGTGGAACGAGAACCATCGGCAGTTGGCCCGGCTGTTCTATGCCTTGGACAGCATGGGCAAGCTAGACGCACTGCATTCGGCCATCTTCAAGGAGATTCACGTCAAGAACGATCCCTTGGTCGACCCCGGCCTCGATGAAGCGGCCACCGAACGCTTGCAAACCGCCTTCGTGCAGAGCCAGGGCATAGCGGCCGACGCCTTCCACGCGGCCTACCATTCGTTCGCCGTGGAAACCGATCTGCAGCGCGCCGACCAGCTGACCATGCGGTATCGGATCAGCGGCGTACCAACGTTCGTCGTCAACGGAAAGTACGTTGCGGACGTGGGCACAGCCCAAGGCGAGGAGCACATGCTGCCGCTGGTGTCCTATCTGGCGGCCCAGGAACACCAGCGCTGAGTCAGCGTTGCGGATCGCACTGGCACCGTTCAAGGAGGCGGCATGATCACGCATCTTGGCGGTTGTCATTGCGGCAGGGTTCGCTTCGAGGTGCAGGCGCCCGCGGCGCTCGTCGTCGAGGATTGCAACTGCTCGATCTGCCGCCGGTCGGGATATTTGCACCTGATCGTCCCGGCGGAGCGCTTCAAGCTGATCCAGGGCGCGGAGGCGCTGACAAGCTACACGTTCAATACTGGGACCGCGAAGCATCTGTTTTGCTGCGTCTGCGGAGTCAAGTCGTTCTACGTGCCCCGCTCCCACCCCGATGGATTCAGCGTGAATGCGCGCTGCCTCGACGCTGGCACGGCTGAGTCGCTCCGCGTCGTTCCCGTCGATGGCAGCAACTGGGAATCGGCCTTCCCACAAGGTGTCGGGATTTATCGTTAAGAAGAAGCGGCGCCGTATCCCAAAACGAGCTAGATCGCACGAACTTTCCGACACGACTGTGAGCTTTCGCCTATGCAAAATCGGCATTTGTGCCGATGATGAGGACTGGTTCAGCCGCTACAGCATTGGTGTTATGTCAATCCAGCGAGTCGCGCTCGGCAGGCTCTCGCGCTCCGGCACCGTCACGGAGCGCTGCGCACCGATGTTGCTGGTGTATATGCTGGTCCGCGCCGGTTGCGCGTATGCCGAGGAACCCCCCGTGCCGACGCATGGCTCGGTGCGAGAGCCTCCGGCTCGCAGTCCTGCGCCGCGCCTCGCTAGGCCCGTCGCCGAGTTGCCGCTCCAGGATCTATCGGCGAAGTTCGAGTTGCCCAGCGACTATTCCCCGCACGAGTACCGCGCTTTGGGTCCGGCACCCGCAGGGCGGGAGTCGGGTGCTGCGGATCTCGACGAGAGTCCGGTGGCGTTACGCGCCTCGACCGCTTGGGATCGCCTCGCGGACTACAAGACGCGCGGCGGCATCCGCTTGTTGACGATTTGGAAATCGAAATTCAGCTCCTTGTCTTTGCAGACCGGGCATGGCGGCAGACCTTCTCTGCAATGGAGCAGCCGCGGATTTGGCGGCGCCCCTGGAGCAACCCACGGCGTGCTCGACCGAATACTTGCGTCGGGCATCGATCGTTTCGAAGTCTTCAGGCACGGGCTCCGTGTGGAGAATCCGGCCGGCGCGGACCGGCCGGCCGATAGACACGAAAACTAGCGCCCAGCGCTATCGCCGGGTCAGGCGGCGGCTCTTCGCCGCCGTCTCGCGACCAATCCCAGACCACCCAAGCTCGACAGCAACAACCACGCGGAGGCGGGCAGCGGCACCGGCGCGAGCGTTCCGTCGATCTGCACGTCGGCGAACCGCCAGTTGCCGGAGCTGTTGTTGTAAAGCGCGGGACTACCGGCAATGACCGACGAAGCCGACGCATAATTACCGAGGGTGGGATTGTAGGCTGCCACCAACCGGACCCCGAAGTCGGCGTCGTTGCTGACCGAGGTGATCCCGAGAGTACCGAAATTGATGGTGTCAGTCTGGTAGGAACCGCCGGGGGAGCTGTTGCCGACCGTCGCGGTGAGCAGCGATCCGACATTGGTCCAACCGCTGGCGTTGTTCACGTTCGCGTTGTACTGAACTTGCAAGTTGGCGATACCCTGGGCGGTCGATGCCCAATTGAACGAGACTACGACGTTGCTATAGCCGGCGGTCGTCGTCGTGAACTGCGCCCCTTGAGCGTACTGCGGCGCGTTGATGCTCCAGCCATTGGCACCGCTTTGAGTGGCCTCCGTGCTGCTGCCCCGGATACGCCAGACGTTCCCGTTCCCGGTCGTGCTGCTGGTGTCGGGGGTGATGTCGTCGAAGGTGTACGCGGAACCGGCGGGGTAGCCCGATTCGGCATAGTTGTTGGCCATACCGACGGATGTGGCGGTCGTGGCGCTGTTCGCGGCCTGGGTGCCGCCGGTCGCCGCCGGTGTGTTGTCCGGACCCGCGTTCGTCGCAAGCGTCCCGAAGTCCCAAGCCACGATGGTGTCGGCCTGGGCGAGAGCGCCCGAGCCGCACGCAACGAGCAAGAGTCCGATACGAGCCGCGAGATTGAGAGTGGTCATGCTGATGTTCCCTTGTGAATTACAGAGTGTGTGTGAATGTGTGAGTGAGAATCGAACAGAGTCAGGCGGCCCGCGGGTCTGCACGGCGCGGCTTGCGCCGCGAGATGAGGCCGAAGCCGCCCAGCGCGCTCAGCATCAGCCACGCGGACCCAGGCAGCGGCACGGGCGCGACCGCGACCCCGCGATAAACCTGACCCAAGGCGGCGGTGTCGAGTACGGCAAAATTCTCGCCGGCTGCCTGGCTCGCGCTCGTGTCGGCGAGCGTGTCGGTGATGGCAACGATCTGGTTCGGGTCGGCGCCGGCGTCGCCGAGCACGCTGCCCTCGGTGGAGGTGACTGCATACAGAGTCACCGTCCCGTTGGCGTTGACGGTGCCGGTCAGGTTGCGCAAGCCATCGACCGTGGTCGTCAAACTGCAGGAACTCTGGCCACCGCAGACTGCGCCGCTGCCGCCCACTGTATAGCTGCTGCCGATCAGGCTCCCCGTGAGTTCGTAATCCAGCTGCCACTTGCCGCCGACCAAGCTGTACTTCTGCAAACCGCCGGCTTGCGTCGAGGGGTCGCTGCCGAAGTCGGTTGATGCGCCCGAGCCCTCGTCGGCGACATACAGCGTCGTCGAGTTCGCAAACCAGAGGCCGAACGGATGCGGCCCGTCGGTGTCCGTCTTTGCCGGCGCCGTGTTGAACCCGGGCAGCACGTTGATCGCGTTCGAGGATCCCGTTGGCAGACTGCCGGTATTGCCGACCTGATAGGCCGTATCGATGCCGTTCGAGCCGCTGCCCTTGCTGATGTAAAGGGTGTTGTTGAACACCGTCTCACCGCGAAAATTATTATCCTTCGCCAGCTTGTCGGCCGGGTTGCCGACCTGGGTGGTGTTGAACTGGCCGAGCTGAGTGTTCGTGCCCAGTCCGCCATTGCTCGTCGCTGCCGACAAGAACTGCACGCCGGTGTTCAGCGTGGTCTGCGCGCTGCCGTTGCCGTTGCCCGCATTACCGACGAGGTAGTAACCGCCGGCGGTCGCGATCGCCGCGCGGCCGTTATTGCCGTTGTAGGCGGTCGTGGTGGTCACCTGCAAGGCGTTGCTCGACAGATTGATCTGCCCGACTGCCCGATAGGTTCCGGTCTGGATGTCAGTATTGCCCGGTTCCTGATTCGCGACGCCCGGGGTATTCGAATTGGAGACGTCGAATTGACCGATGGTCGAGTTGTAGCCCATGAAGGTCAGCGAAGAGCCGTCGGGCGACAGATTGATGGCGAGTTCGGACTTCGATGAGAAACTGGTCACCAGGTTGATCCCGGCATCGGCGGCGAGCTGAGTGACGTTCACCGTGTTGTCGACGCTGCCGGTGCTGGCGTTCACGTCCTGCAGAAATATGCCGGAAGTTATGCCGAAATTTGCATCGGCGGTGTCATTGTTCCAAACGTTCGACGAACAATTGGCATTGGCGCAGAACGCGCTCGCGGCGCTCGTGCTCAAAGTCGAGCCGCCGGTGAGATTTCCCGCGGCGTTGTAAGGCAGTGCCGTGCCGACGCCGAAGCCGGTATCGGTGTAAGTGCTGGAACTGACGATGAGGTCGCCGCCGTAGCTGCCGAGTGCCTGTTGCGCCAGCGCCGGCGTAGCGGACAGCCATGCGCCGCCCGCGATCGCGACAGGAACTGTCGCGAATCTGATTCGCTTGTTCATTGTGTGAATCCCCGAAGTGTGTCGTGTGTGTGTAAATCGTCATCTCGTATCGACGCTCATCCCAAATCGCAGGTCGACGGCCGAGAGCTTGTGTGTGTGTGTGGATCGGCATGTGGGCCGTCCGTCCCCGATCGTCGACATTCGCCAGATTCAAGGGGCCATGTCTCACGCGGACTTCACTGACATGAAGATTCGATAACACCAGTTTCTCGGCGTCTGCCGGACCGCGTGCCCAAGGCTGTTTGTCGTGCTAATGTCTTACGATGTTCAAACAGTCCTGCACGCTCTTGTTCTTGCTGCCGCTGCTGACCGCGGCGACCAATCCCGCCGCGGTACCCAAGGCCTGGCAGTCCGGACTCGAGCGCATCCGCGAAGCGGACTTGCGCGCGGACTTGGGCTTCATCGCATCCGATGCGACCCTCGGCCGCATGTCGCTGCAGCCCGGCGACGATGCCGTGGCCGAATGGATCGCGGCCGAGTTCGCGAAGGCTGGCCTCGAACCGGCCGTACCCGGCGCCGACGGCAAACCGCAATTCCTCCAGCCGGTGCCGCTGATCGAGTACCGCGCCAACGAGCCGGCGAGCTACCTCGCCCTCGACCGTGCCGGTTCGCGCCGCCGCTGGCAGGCGCCGGAACTGATCGGGGGTTTCCACGACGACATCGAGGTGTCGGCGCCCGTCGTGTTCGCGGGCTACGGGATCACGGCCCCCGGGGTCGGATACGACGACTATGCCGCCGTCGATGCGCACGGCAAGATCGTGGTGGTGTTCGAGCACGAGCCGCAGGAGACCGATCCGCATTCGCGCTTCAACGGCACCGGCAACACCCGCTATGCGACCACGCGGGTCAAGGCCTTGAACGCCCAGGCGCATGGTGCGCTCGCGGTGCTCGTCCTGGCCGAACCGAACCGCAAGCATCCCTCGAATTTCGAGCGCTACATGCGTATCGGCGGCAGCTTGACACGCATCCAAAAGCTGCCCTCGCAGGCGCTCGCCGACGATGCCCTGCGGATTCCGGTGGCGGTCGTCTCCGATACGGTCGGGGCCGCGCTGCTCGCGGACGCCGGCGCGAGCCCGCAAGCGCTGCAGAGCGCGATCGACGCGGGTCCGTCGCCACAATCGCGACTTCTCCCGGGCGCCCGCGTCACCTTGCATCTCGAGAACCGGGAGCGAAGTCGGGGCGTCTCATACAACGTCGTCGGTCTGCTCCGGGGCAGCGACCCACGCCTCGCGGCCGAAACCGTCATCATCAGCGCCCACCACGATCACGATGGCTGGAGTCCGAACGGTAGCGGCGGCAACGACATCTGGCACGGTGCGGACGATAACGGCTCGGGCACGGTGGGCGTGGTCGAACTCGCCCGCGCCTTCGATGCTAACGCGGCGAGGCCCAAGCGCTCGATCTTGTTCGTCGTGTTCGCGTCCGAGGAACGCGGCTTGCTCGGCTCGTACTATCTGGCCGCTCACCCGTTGCGACCTCTGGAATCGACGCGGGCCATGATCAATTTCGACATGATCGGACGCGACGAGGCGCCGAGCGATCAGACCACCGGTCTCATACAGATTCCGTCAGATACCAGAAACCGGCTGAACCTGATCGGCGCCGCCTACAGTCCCGATTTCTTGCAGACCGTGAAATTAGCCAATCAGGCGATCGGACTCGAGCTGGACGATCGCTTCGATCACGAGAATGCGCTCAACACCTTCTTTCGCAGCGACCAATTCCCATTCGTTTTGCACGACGTCCCGGCGTTCTGGTTCTTCACGGGATTTCATCCGGACTATCACCATGTCACCGACACGGTCGAGAAGATCGATTATCCAAAGATGACGCGTATCCTGCAGCTCGCGTATTTGTCCGCCTGGCATTTCGGCGACGACGCGCGCGTGCCGGCATTCGTATCGGACCCGCCCGGAATCTGAGGGCGGGCACCAACTCGAGCAACGCGACTCCCGTCGCACGCGGCGAGATGGCATTCATGTTTTTTTCGCTACCTCGAGTTCATCGAGCGTGCGCGGCCAATCGGCGCCGAGCAAACGCGAAAGCCCGCGGTCGGCCAGGATCTTGCCGCCGGTCTGACACCGGGGGCAATAGTTGGTTTCATTGTCGGCGTAGCGAATGCGCAGGATCGTCTCGCCGCAGCGCGGGCAAGCGTGACCGAAGCGGCCATGAACCGCCATCTCGGGGCGAAACGCCGTGACCTTCTCCGGGAAAGCGCGTTGCGCTTCGGCGCGTAGCCGAGCACTCCACGATGCCAGCGTAGCGCACGCCGCCGCGTGCAGGCGTTGCCGCTCCTCCGGGGTGAGCTTTTGGGTCTGCGCGAGCGGCGAGAGACTTGCGGCGTGCAGGATCTCGTCCGAATACGCATTGCCGATGCCGCTCAGAATGCGCGGATCCGTGAGCGCGCGCTTCAGCGTGCGATTCTCGCGGCAAATCGCCGCCACGAAAGCGTCGAGACTGCTCGGCAAGACTTCGAGCCCCCCGGGATCGACGCTTGCAAGGCTCGCTGCGCCGCGTAGCACGTGCAGGGACGCCCGCCGCTTCGTGCCGGCCTCGGTGAGCACCAGGCAACCGGCATGGAAGTCGCAGGCGGCCAACTGATTGCGGCCGGACAGCTTGGCCTGGGGTGAGCGCCAATGAAGTCGCCCGGCGATCATGAGATGGATGACCAGCCAAAACTCGTCGTCGAGTCCGATGGCCACGCGCTTGCCGATGCGGCGCAGAGCCCGGACGCTGCGCCCCGCCACAGCCTCGATCGGCGGATCCGCTGTCCGCAGCACGAACGGGCTGGCGAGTCGTACGCGTTCGAGGCTTCGGCCCAAGATCCGGCTCTCGAGTGCGACGAGATACGCATCGATGTCGGGTTGCTCGGGCACGCCGTCAAGGATCCGCGCATCTGCCTTGGTCGAACAGCGCTGCGATGCCACAGGTGGAGTCGACCATGCGGCCGCCGACGTCGGCGACGCCGGGCACGAACCAGAGGCGGCCGCGGAAATCCTGCGGATGCCTCTGTGCCAGATAACGAACGTATGCCTTGCCCCGCTCGAGACGCTCGGCTCCCTGCGCTTCACCGGCGCAGGAGGTGTCGAGGTCGACTTGATGCGGATCCGTATCATCGAGGCCGAGCAGGTAGATCACGTCGCTCGCGACATAGTCATGCTCCCGCCGCTGCCAGGCAGCGGCGGACTCATCGTCGACGTACGTCGGCGGATGGATCGGTCCGTAGCGCCATTGATTGAACTTCGGACAATCTGCGCCGGGATAAGGAGCGAAGCCGCCGTCGGGTCGTGGTCGATCGTCATTGAAATAAAGATAGGACGAGGGATTGGCGATCACGAAACGCACGTGCACTCCCGCGGCGGCGAGCGCGTGGTGCTGTCGGCCGACGACCGCATAGCGATTCAGCAGTTGGCCTCCGCCCGAGTGGCCCATGAGTACGACCGTCTGCAGACGTGGATAGTGATCACGATCCGTGAGCATCGCCAGCAGGGCGTCGATCACGTCGAAGCTCGACAGCGGCGCGGGGCCCGCAGCGCCCTCCCCCTCGGTCCATGAGCCGGCATGCCAGCGCAAGAAGCGGGCGGGCAATCGATGCGCCTCGACATCTTCCTCGCGCAGGAACTGCGGTGCCAGTAACAGCGTGTGGTTCGCGGCGGAGCCCGCGCTCTCGGCGGCGCGCCGCAAGGCCGCGTAGTAACCGGCGACGTCGCGGCCCTTGCCGTGAACGACGATGATCACCCGCGTAATGTTGGGGTGTACGGCGCCCGGGTCTTCCGATGCATCGATGGGAATGCTCGCCGTGCCTCCGGCGGTCTGGAGGTCGAGGGCTCGCTGCGCTAATTCGGCGACCGGCTTCTCACGCTCGGCGGCCGCGCAATGCGCGCCGAGCAGCAGCCACAGAATCAGCGCAGCGTCGCGGGATAGAAGCGGCATCGCCGCATTATCGTCAATGCGGCGCAGTAAACGCCAGAACGTAGCGCGACAATCATTACGCGATGTCCGCCGGCAACCCGCCCCGGGTCGGCTGCTTACCCGCCGCGGCGTCCTCGATAACCATGCAGCAGATACGCGACGACCAGGACGACCACGATCAAACCGATGGGTCCGATGCCCCACCCGGATCCCATACCCCAATACAAACCGCCGCCGCCGCCGAACAGCAGCAACAACACGAGGATGATCAATAGCAAGTCCATGGTCTTTCCTTGGCGCCATAGGCGTCTGGTGCGAGTGGCGAGGAGATTGAGCGCTCCAGCCGGGGACCGTCGGTACGCTGGCGAACGCGCACCCAAGAACTTATGCTGCACGTGAGTTGTGCGTGGCAGCGGAGTCGTAGCGCCGTGGCAGAGGGGCGATTTCAAAAAGCGGTCGCTTGCTGGCGCGACGGCCGGCCGGCCGAGGCCGAATCGCTCTGCACGGCGCTGTTGCGCGACTCCCCGGGCCACCTCGATGCACATCGTCTGCTGGCACAGATCCTCGCGTCCTCGTCGCGCATCGCGGGCGCCATCGCCATCAGGCGACGGGTCGCCGATTTGGCGCCGCGAGACGACCTGAACTTGTTGCACCTGGCAAGCCTGCTGCAGCTATCCGGTGAGCACGCCGCGGCCTGTGCCCTGCTCGATCGCGTCATCGAGCGGCAGCCCGGCTGCGCAGCCGCGCATGCGGCGCGAGCCTTGGCGCTAGTCGGCTTGAACCGCGACGGCGATGTGCTCGATGCCGTGCAACGAGCCCTCGGGCTGGATCCCCGCGGCACCAATCCCATTGTGCTGCAGACCGGCTACCAACTCCTGCGTGTGGGCCGTATCGGCACGGCTTACGAGACATTTTCTCGGCTGCTCGAAGCCCAGCCGGCCGACATGCGCGTGCAACAAGCCCGTGTCATCACGCTCATCGGCATGAGTCGTTACGAGGAGGCGCTGCCGGCGCTCGCGGCGCTGCAGGCATCGGGTCAGCCGATCGACTACCTACCGGGGATCGTCCTGCACGCAAAGCTGCAGTGTTGCGATTGGACCGACATCGCTGCGGCGCGCGCTGCCATCACTGCGGCCGTACGGCGGGCAGAGCGCGCGGACGTACCCCTCGCATTCATGGTTCACAATGACTCGCCGGCGGACCAGCGTCGCTGCGCCGAAATCTACGTCGCCGATAAGTGCCGCACGGGCCAAACGGGGCCAGCGGGGCCAGGGCCGCGCGCCCTGCGGCGGCCGGAGGCCGCAGCGGCGGGCAGAATCCGCCTTGCCTATCTTTCGGCGGACTTTCGTGATCATGCGGTCGGGCAATTGCTCGCCGGCGTCCTTGCACGCCACGACCGGTCCCGATTCGAGACCTTTGCATTTTCGACCGGCTACGACGACGGCAGCGAGCTGCGGCGGCGCATCGAACGCAGTTTCGAACATTTCGTCGATGCCGCGGCTTGGTCCGATCGGACGCTGGCCGAGCGAATCGCGGCTGCCGGCATCGACATTCTCGTCGACCTCGGCGGTCACAGCATGGGCGGGCGTACGTCTGCCCTGGCCGACAAGCCCGCGCCGATCCAAGTCGGCTTTCTCGGCTTCCCCGGCACGAGCGGCGCACGCTTCATCGACTATCTCATTGCCGATCGTCACGTGCTGCCGCCGCGGGACCGCGCGCACTACACCGAGCAAGTGATCTACATGCCGCACACCTATCTGCCCACCGATGGAGCGCCGGCCGTGGCCGCGGGCGCGGGCGCGGGCGCGGGCGCGCAGCGTACTGCGGCCGGACTGCCGGCAAACGGTTTCGTGTTCTGCTGCTTCAACGGGGCTCACAAGCTATCACCGGAAATTTTTGCCTTGTGGATGCGCCTGCTCGCGGCACAGCCGCAGAGCATCCTCTGGCTGCGCGCAGTCGCCGACGTCGCCAAGCGCAACCTCGCCCGGGAGGCGGCGAAACACGGCGTCGATCCCGATCGCATTTTGTTCGCAGCGCGAACGGCGACGCGGACCGAGCATTACGCGCGCTTCGCGCTCGCGGATTTATTCCTCGACACCCACCCTTTCAACGCGCATACCACGGCGAGCGAGGCGCTCGGCGTGGGCGTGCCCGTGCTCACGTTGCGCGGCGCGAGTTTCGCCTCACGGGTCGCGACGAGTCTGCTCGAGGCCTGCGGACTCGGCCGACTCGCTGTCGAGACGCCGGAGGATTACGAGCGACTGGCGCTTCGCCTCGCGCGGAGCCCTCGCGAACTTGCCGATCTCAAAGCAGTTTTGCAGGCAGGCAGGAGTACGGTGCCCTTGTTCGATACCGCAGGCTACTGCCGACATCTGGAATCGGCCTATGAGCAAATCTGGGCAAGACGGTTGCGCGGCGAGGCAGCGGCCACGCTGTGGGTTGAGGCGTGAACGGCGAACGGCGGCCGCTCTCAGGGAGCGCCGACTGCAAGCTGCTGCTCTCGCGCCCAGCGTACGACCGTATCGGATAAATCTCGAGCATGCGGATAGTGACCCGCACCCTCCATCCGCACGAACGTCGCCCGCCCGCCCAATTGCTCGGCCAACCTCTGTCCCATGCGAAACGGAACCTGTGGGTCGTCGGTGCTGTGGAAAATCAAGACCGGCACCTTGATGCGTTCGAGCAGCGCCTCGGTGTCGAAACGGTCGCGCATCAGCCAGCGCACCGGCACGTAGGGGTACGCATCGGCCGCGACATCGACGATCGAAGTGTAGGGCGCTTCGAGCACCAAACCCGCCACCCGCCCCTCGCTCGCGATGCGCGCTGCGACACCGCTGCCAAGGCTGTGGCCCCAAACGATGACCGGACCGACGTGGTTGTCCACGGCCGCCACGGACGCCCGCGCAGCCGCGGTGAGCGTCGCTTCGGTCGGGGCACCGGGATTGCCGGAATATCCGGGATACGACGCCAACAGCACACCCCAACCGAGGCGATGAAACGCGTCACCTTGTTGCACGAAATCGGATCGATCCGAGCCGTTGCCGTGGAAGAACACGAGCGTCGGCAAATTCGCCGATCGTGGCGGAATCCACCAATCGGTGATCATCCCCACTCCGGGCACCGAGACCGACAGCGGCTGGTAGGCTGAACCCGCCGCCGGCGCATGCTGCCACGTCGCCTGGGGGCTGAACAACAATTGCCGTTGTTCAGCGAACAAATAGAGGCAGATTCCGAGATAGCCCAGCACGATGATCCCGACGACGGCGAGCAACAAGTTTTTTGCCTTGGATCGCATCAATCAGTTTGGCCATGCCTCTGCCCGGCGCTATTTAGCCCGTCCTCAGGGGGGAATTGCAAATAGTGCAAAGGCAAGCGCAGTGGCCAAGCACCGGCCGGCCGCAGGCTCTGCTCAAGCCGCGTCTTCAGTCAAGCGCGTTCCCTGATGAAAGAGCATCTGCCATTGATGTTCCCGGCGCACCCATAGCGAGGAGCGCAAGGCCGGAGGCTTCCAACCGGGACCGGACAAAGAACGCGAGATGTAAGTGACGAGGACCGCGTCGTCGCTCACCGAGCGCACGGCGAAATCCTCGAATTTCAGAGCCGTTCGACCGCCGGGAATCAGCGCCTCGAGCGTGGTAGCGAGGTCATGGATCTTGCCGGAACTGCCGAATTCGCGGAAGTCCGGCGCCAATAACTGCGCCAAGGACTCGCGCGACTCCGCCGCCGCCGGCATGGCGAGACGTTCCTCCAAGGCGCGCAACTCCGCCGCAAACGATTCAACCGGGCTCATCGTTACCTCTGATCCCGCAAGCCGTCAGCGCCTGATTGGTGCGCCCGGCGCGATGACTCGGCGCTACGCGCCTCGCCCCTGCGGGGCCGCCCTGCGGGCGTTCAGCGCCGCTGCGGCGCTGTCGAACGCGAACTGGTTTCATGTCGCGCCTCCGCCCGTCGAGCCGATCGTAGGACTGGACGCACATCGGTGCAAATTGGTGCGCCCGGCGCGATTCGAACGCGCGACCTTTCGCTTCGGAGGCGAATACTCTATCCAGCTGAGCTACGGGCGCAATCCCGCTGCGGGGGCGAAATATTATCCGCACGGCCTACCTACCGTCCAGCAAGCTTATGGGCCCGAGGGCCGCGATTTCCACCCAGGTCGGATTCTTGCCGACCGGGACCTGTGACAGGGCGGTCAGAGCCCCCGTTGCCGCGTCGATCGCATAGACGATCACGGCGTTCGCGAGCTGTCCGGAACACACCAGAAACCGCCCCGCTGGATCGATCCGAAACGCCCGCGGTTGCTTGACGGTTTCATAGCGTCCGATCGCGGTGAGAATTCCCGTTCCCGCCTCGACCCGGAACGCCGAGAGAATGCTGCTGGTGCGCTCGCAGGCGAATAAGAACCGGCCGTCCGGCGTGAGCTGCAGATCCGCGGCCCAGGGCTTGCCTGAGAACTGAGGTGGCAGCGTGGACGCCGTTTGAATCGGCTCAGCGAGCACGCCGCGCTCTGCGTCATAGGGAAGTACGAGGATGGCGCCGTCGAGTTCACACAAGACATAGACCACGGGCGCGATCATCCCAAAACACATGAAGCGCGGCCCGGAGCCCTTGCGCACGTGTAGAGCGCGCGGCTCCTGCGGCGTCAGCAGCCCGGTCGCCGGATTGAAGGACTCCTGATAAATCCGATCGCCGCCCAAGCTCGTATGCAGCACGTGCCGGTTGCCGGGATCCGTGAGTATGCAGTGCGCCATCGCCTCGGTCGTGACGAGCTGCTGAACCGGACCGACGCTGCCGTCCTGCTCGATGGGATGGACCATGACCTTGGCGCCCGCATAGGAGGCGCCGAGCAGATAGCGTCCCGTGCGGTCGGTTGCGAGATAGGCCACGCTATCGCCGAGCGGCGTGCTGGAAAAAGCCTTCGGGATGCCGCTTTGCGGATCGATCCGGTGGCTGACGACCGTCGGCACAGCGGCTTCGTTGCCGTAACTTGCGTACAGAAACTCCTGCTGAGGACTCAAGGCGAGCACGACCGATCTGCCCTTGACCGCGGGTCGCTGTATCGGCACCAACCCCAAGGATTCCAGGCGTCCGTTCTCGTGCAGCGCAAACACCGAGATGTCCTGGCTCTCGGAGTTGGCGACGTATACGCGATTCATGTCGGGCGATTCATGTCGGGCGATTCATGTCGGGCGATTCATGTCGGCCATCGGTTTACTCACTGGCTCACGACCAGTGTACAGAGACGCGCCGCGACGGAACCAGCCTCGATCAGCAATTCAGCGACGCTGACCGGCAGCTTGAAACGCCTCGGTCCGGCGCTGCCCGGATTGACGTAGAGCGTGCCGTCATGTTCCCTGATCGAGGGCTTGTGCGAGTGGCCGGAAACCACGACACGCACGCCGACCGCAGCGGGGTCGATGCGCAGTCGTGCAAGATCATGCACCACGCACACCCGCACCCCATCCACGTCGAGCAAAGCTTGCTCTGCCAGCGTTTCGGCCCAGGCGCCCCGGTCGTTATTGCCACGGACAACGGTCAAGGGCGCAAGCTTGGAGAGTGCCTCGAGGACATTGGGCGCGCAGATGTCACCGGCATGCACGAGATGATCACAGCCGCGCAAGAATGCCAGTGCCTCCGGTCGAACGAGCCCGTGCGTGTCCGAGATCAGCACGACACGTCGCGGACTCACTTGCCCGAGCTCGCGCCCGTCCCCGAGCTCAACCCCGTCGCCGAGGTCACGTCAGGCCCTGAACCGCGACAGCCCCCCAGGCATCCAGCTTGGCCGCATAGGACATTGCCGCATGCGCGGGACTCGTCGAGGGCAGACGCAGGCGCGGGATCGCCGCTGGCCTCGGGCTCAAGCGGCTTTGCACGTGGCGTTCGTACAGCTGCGCCGCAGTCGCACCGTTGAAACCGATCAGGCGAATCCGCTGATGGACCGCAAAAAAGGCTTCGAAGTCATTCGCTGCGACGCTTGTCCGCAAAATCGCGGCATCGAGACTCCCGGGGCGTTGCGCGCTGGCGCAGACGTCCCAGACGGCAACCCCGCGCAACAACAGGCGTTGCACGCGTTCCTCATAAGCGAGCAGCGGCCCGGCATCGAACAGGTCACCCATCAGACGCCAAAAACTATTTTGCGGTTGGGCGTAGTAATGACCCCGCGCAAGCGAGCATTGGCCCGGCAGCGAGCCCAGAATCAGGACACGGGCGGAACCATGCGCCAGCGGCGCGAAGCATTTCGCCGGAGCGAGCGTCCGCATCTCGCCGGCAGCGCAGCTCACTCTGCGCGATGCTCCCGCCATGCAACCAGCAGCACAGTCAATTCACCCGCATGGAAAGCGATTGCACCGACGCCAATATGCCAGAGTTGCCAGACGAGCATGCTGGCGGCCGCCGTCAACCAGGCGGCGACGAGATAGATCGCCGCAGTCGCATGCGGAATCGGGCGCCCGAAGCGCCACCACAAGGCACCGATCGCCGCCAGCGAGATCATGGCCTTGATAACCGCCATACCGCGCAGCAAGACCCCGAGTTTTGGATCTGCTTGCAAGTATGCCGTCGGATCGCCGACCAGATAGGCGGCGGTGGCGGCGAGCAGAGCGCCGGCGACGAGCATGAAGCGCAACCGTCCCGTCGCACCGAGGCGCGGCAAATGAGCAGCCTGTACTCTTGATGAGTGAGCTTGGCCGGTCTGTTCGAGCGGGGCGGCGGTAACCGTTGGTAGCATGACTGGAACTCCTTCACCTTCAGTCTGGATCGAACCCGCTGTCTTGCGGGTAGTGCGCCAAGGCCGCATCGACGGCGGCCCAAGGCAAGCGATGATCCAACCGCAATTCTCGTGTCGGCGGAAACAGCGTCGGATCGTCCAAGGAGACCGTGATGATATCGAGCGTCTCCGTGCTCGTGAGGCGATAAGGAACCGCACCGCAGAGACAGCCACCGTCGGCAGAGGATGCAGCGGATACCGGGACACTCATGGCGGGCCATTCTAGCGAACTTGCCGACTGCCGGCGCTCGCGCTATTCCGTCGCCACATGGCTGCCGCTATACTGCGCACTAGTCCGGTCCGTTTTTCACCGAATTTTCAGCGAGTTACCGTGTCAAGTCCAGAGTCCTCGGATGCCCATTTCTTTAATTCATTCAGTGTCGTACTGGGTATATTGATCGTCTTTGCCATCATCTTGTTCGTGGCGGCACGAGCGATCGGGGCGAAGCAGCTCGAGGACCAGATGAGCGATCCGCTGCACGCGGCGGCGGTGGCAAAGAACATCGCTCCGTTTGCGCGGGAAGCGATCGCCGGCAAGGACAACTCGGCCTTGATGGCGATGGATGAACCCAAGGCCGGCGCGGGTCCGGCGGCCGACGTTCCCAAGACCGGCGAGGACGCGTTCAAGCAAGTCTGTTCGGGTTGTCACGCGCTCGGCATCAATGGAGCACCCAAGATTGGCGACCATGCGGCCTGGGGTCCGCGCATCGCGCAGGGTAAGGATACCCTCTATGCCCACGCGATCGGCGGCAAGGGCAACATGCCGGCGCGCGGCGGCACCACGTGGCCGGATGCGACGATCCGCGCTGCCGTGGACTATATGGTCTCGCTCAACAAATAGTGATTTACTTCAACGAGTGACGGCCCGATCGAGGGCGCGTAAGCCGACCGCCTCGCAGACATCGCAGCGGCGAATCTGCGCGACTCCGCTCAAATCTGCGCAGGTCCGCGCGAGCTTCAGAACGCGGTCGTAGACGCGCGCGGAGAACCCCAGGCGGATGACCGCGGTTCTGAGCAAATTCCGCGACGCGGCATCCAGGCGGCAGACTGCTGCGGCTTCCGTACTCGACAGGCGCGCGTTGAGTTTCCCCTGACGATCGAGCTGGATTCTGCGTGCCGACGCGACTCGCGCGCCGACGATCGCCGAGGTCTCCGGGAGGATGCTGACATCGCCGAACAAATCTTCGGGCGGCAGCGCCGGTAGTTGCACATGGACATCGATGCGATCGAGCAGCGGTCCGGAGACGCGATTTCGGTAGCGCATCACCTGGGATTCGGAGCAGCGACAACGGCCCCGCGGATCGCCGTGATGACCGCAGGGGCATGGATTCATCGCCGCAACCAATTGGAAGCGCGCCGGGAACTCGCAGCGCTGCTTCAGGCGCGCGAGCACCACCACGCCGCTTTCCAAGGGTTCGCGCAGAGCCTCGAGCGCGTTGCGTGCGAACTCCGGGATTTCGTCGAGAAACAAGACGCCGAGGTGCGCGAGGCTCAATTCACCGGGTCGGAAGCCGCTGCCGCCAGTCAGTGCGGCGACCGACGCCGTGTGCTGCGGATGACGGAACGGGCGCGCGCTGCTGCGTGACGGTCGCCGTCCGGCGGCGGACTCGAGGCAGGCAAGCTCGAGCGCCTCGGCAGCGCTCAATGGCGGCAGCAAGCCGGGTAAACGTTGCGCCAACAAAGTCTTGCCGCCACCGGGTGGACCGAGCATCAGCAAACCGTGCTCGCCGGCGGCCGCGACCTCGAGCGCGCGTTTGGCACCGAACTGGCCGCGAACATCGGCGAGATCGGGCAGGCCTGCACCGCAAGGAACCGCCGGTGTGATGGCGGTGGCGAGTTCGGCGCCCCCGGTCAACGCGCGACAGACGGAGACCAAGTGGTCGGCTAGACGGATGCGCGGAGAATCGGCAAGTCCCGCCTCTAGTGCATTGGCCGTCGGTGCGACGACCTCATGGCCCGCGGCGGCACCCGCGAGCAGCGCGGGCAAGAGCTTGGTTGTTTCGCGCAATTCTCCGCTCAAGGACAGCTCGCCGTAGAACTCCCGCCCCCGGACACTGGCCGGCGGCACTTGTTTGTCGGCCGTGAGTATCCCGATCGCGATCGGCAAATCAAAGCGTCCGCCCTCCTTGGGCAAATCGGCGGGAGACAGATTGACCGTGATCCGGGCGACCGGAAAATCGAAGCCCGCGTTTGAGATCGCTGCACGCACGCGCTCCTTGCTCTCGCGCACGACCGCCTCGGGCAAGCCAACGATGACGAAATTAGGCAGACCGCCGCCGAGGTGCACTTCCACGCGTACCAAAGGCGCCGCGAGTCCGAGCGGGGCGCGGCTGAGCACCGTACTAACCGCGAGATTCCTCTGCACCGCCGACCCCGCCCTCGCCCCGCGCCACACGGCGCAGCAGCGACAATAGGCGAAGTCCGTGCCGGAGACCGTCGCAATAACGAGCGGAATCGTGCAATTTTGCCAGGCGGCTAGATTTGTTCTGCGGGGACCGAGCGGGTGCGTTCCGCGGCGAGCAGCGCGCGTTTGCGCTCCAAGCCCCAACGATAGCCGCCCAAGCCCTGATCGCCGCGCAAGACCCGATGGCAGGGTACGAGCACGGCAATGCGATTGGCAGCGCAGGCGGACGCCGCCGCGCGCACGGCCTTGGGCGCTCCGATTCCAGCCGCCAGCGCCGAGTAGCTCAGCGTCGCGCCCTCGGGTAAGCCAAGCAGGAATCGCCACACTCGGATTTGAAAAGCCGTGCCGCGCAAGTCCAAGGGTAGCTCGGGACGCGGCGCGTTGCCGATGATATGGGCGTCGAGCGACTCGATCCAGGCGTCGAGCGCAGCGGAGTCAGCCTGGGCGGACGGTATGAGCGTGGCGCGCGGGAACTCGGCGCGGAGTCGTTCGAGCAACTCGGCATCGTTGGCACCGAACTGCGCGAAGCAGACGCCTCGTGTCGTTGCCGCCATGGTCAGACGCCCCAAACGCGTCGAGCGACACGCGTAGCAGATTGTCTCGCCCTCGCCGCCACGGCGATACAGAGTCGGGGTCATGCCGAGCTCCCGCGCCGCCTGACCGTACACGCGGCTCGTCGATTGAAATCCGGCGTCGGTGATCGCGGTCAAGACGCTCTTGCCGGCCCTCAGGCCGTTCCTCAGCAGGCGCAGACGCGCGCCATCCTGATAAGTCTTGGGCGAGACACCGAGGACCGCCTTGAAGGAGCGCTGCACATACGCGGGTGAGAGTCGTACCTCGGCCGCGAGGCGCTCGAGCGAGAGTTGCTCGTCGGCATGACGCTCGATGAAGCTCGCCAGCGAGTGCATGAGATGGGCGCGATGCTCGGCACTAGCGCGATGCTCGGTACTAGCGCGATGCTCGGTACCAGCGCGATCCTCGCTACCAGCGCGATGCTCGTTACCCGCCCGCCGACGCATCGAATTGTTCATTGCGGCCTCCACGCCTGTCGATCGTCGGGCAGATTAGCGCTCGACCAAAGTGGCGGCACTCCGATTCTTGCTGTCAGGCGCGCGACGGCCCTCACTGAGGAGCGAGTTTCGCCTCAATGTCCTTGAGTCGAGCCTCCATGTCCGCGAGCCGGGCTTGCGTGCGTGCCAGCAATTCCGCTTGAACGTCGAACTCCGTGCGTCCCACGAGCTCGAGCTTGCTCAACTGGGCCTGCAATACCGCTTTGAAAGTGCCCTCCAGGTCGCGACCGAAGGCGCGGACGGATTCAGGCACGGACTCGGCGAGGCGACGCGCCAAATCGTCCAGGGCACTGGAATTAATGAAACTCATGAGCGACCTCCTTAAGCTTGATAGCGACAACGGCTCGATGCCGATAACTTGAGCTTGACAGAAACCGTGAGCTTGAAGGGACAAGGATAGTCGCACTTTCATAACGCAGCCGGAGATCCCGGCGCGCCAAGTCGGTGCGAGCGATCTTTTCTCTCGGGTGTAAGTGATTGATTTCAAGTGTATGCGCCGCTGGCACGGAAGCTGCATGTTCAAGATCAAGAGGGTACGCGATCGGTGGTGGCGGGGACGAATGCATGAAGCTGATCACCGCGGTCATCAAGCCTTTTAAGGTGGATGAGGTTCGACAAGCGGTCGCGGACATTGGAATTCAGGGCGTGACGGTCACTGAGGTTCACGGTTACGGGCGGCAACACGGTCATACTGAGAGTTACCGCGGTGCGGAATACAGTGTGGACTTTTTGCCCAAGGCTAAGATCGAACTCGCGGTTGATGATTCAATCGTAGAACAGGTGATGGAAGCGGTTTGTAACGTGGCGAGAACGGGTAAGACCGGCGACGGGAAAGTCTGGGTTCTCGAACTGGAACAGGCGTTGCGCGTACGCACCGGGGAAACAGGGCCCGACGCAATTTGAGAAAGGTAGGCCGCACAATGAATTGGTACGAGGAAATCAGAAGCCTCGCCTCGCAATACACGGGGCAAACGATCTGACGATTTAGGAGCATCTCGCGCCGGCAAGCCAGCCAACTCCCCCGTCGGTGCGATATTCCGGCGGCGTGGAATCCTTCACGGGACCCACGCCGTTTTTTAATCCACGCACTCGGCGCGAGACGCTGTGCGTTTATACATTACAAGCACCGAATTGGCCATGCCGCGCCGCCATTTTGGCCTCGAACGACGGCTGTACGGCTTGGCACTTCGCTGGGGTTGGTTGTGGATAAATGGAGGGGTTGCCCGATGAAAATGGTCATTGCCATCATCAAGCCGTTCAAGCTGGACGATGTGCGATCCGCCTTGGCCGATGTGGGAGTTCAGGGCATTACCGTGACCGAGGTCAAAGGCTTTGGTCGGCAAAAGGGTCACACTGAGCTGTATCGAGGTGCGGAGTACGTCGTCGACTTCTTGCCCAAGGTAAAGCTCGAATTGGCCGTCGATGACGAGCAGGTCGACCGGGTGGTCGAGGCCATCATCGAGACGGCCCGGACTGGCAAGATCGGGGACGGGAAGATATTCATCGCGGAACTCGGGCAAGCCTTGCGGATTCGCACGGGAGAGGCCGGCTCCCGCGCGCTGTAGACTCCGTCGCCGCGGCAGGAAATCGGGAGTCGCTACATGAAACGGGTATTTTTGTGCGCAGCGCTGCTGGCTTGGCCCCTCATGGCCTCCGCGGTGGTTTACAAGTGGGTCGATGCCCAGGGCAAGGTTCAATACGGCGACACGCCGCCCGAGGGCGTGCATGCGGAGATCGTCGATCTGCCGAGCTCTCATGCCGCGTCCGCCCCCGATGCATCGAGCAAGCCCGCCGTCACGGAATCGGCCGCGAAGCCGAAGGTCGCCCAGGACAAGCAGGCCATCGCCCAAGACGTAGCCGCGGCCAAAGAAAAAGAATGCGCCGAAGCACAGGCCGCATACCAGAAGCTCATCGAAGGGCGGCGCATTTACAAGACCGATGACAACGGCCAGCGCGTCTATCTCAGCTCGGAGGAAATCGACGCGCAGCGGCTCGCCGCGAAGCAAGCCGTCGACGCCACCTGCAGCGCCGATACCCCCTGACGAGCATCGGTCGGATGCGCCGGCTCGGGCCGATGCGTCCCGCCGCGACCGGTCGTTTCTGCATTCGCCTTTGCCGCTGCCCGTGCAAAGCCTTAGGCTACCGCTCTTCGAACGCGGCGTAGTCGGGGAGATTCTGTGCAATGAGCATGCGGACTGGCTTTGTCGGCTTGGGCGCCATGGGCGCATACATGGCTCGGAATATCCATGCCGCTGGATTATTGTCCGGTGTGTGGAATCGTGGTTCGGACAAGGCGAGCGTCTTGGCCTCCGAACTTCAGGTGACCTCGTACCCCGACCTCGCGTCAGTCGGCGCCGACTGCGGCGTGGTCGTCATCTGCGTCTCCGCCGATGCCGATGTGCGCGAGGTCGTGGCCGCCTTGAAACCGGGATTGCGGCCGCGCAGTCTCGTGATCGACTGCTCGACGATCGGTGCGGGCACGGCCCGTGACATGTATGCGCAGCTGCGCGCGGCCGGGGTCGATTATCTCGACTGCCCGGTCAGCGGCGGCGTCGAAGGCGCGCGCGCAGCGACCTTGGCAATCATGGTGGGCGGAGACGAGGCCGTATTCGAAGCCGCCCGCGGCTTGCTCGAGAAGCTCGGCCGGACGATCACCTACATGGGGGCGAGTGGCGCCGGCCAGGCCGCCAAGGCGACCAACCAAATCATGTGCGCAGGGATCATCCAGGCGGTCGCCGAAGCCATGGCCTTCGCCAAGGCCGAGGGCTTGCCGCTCGACCGGCTGATCGAAACCCTGGGCAAGGGCGCGGGTTCGAGCTGGTATTTCGTCAATCGCGCGCCGTTCATGGCGAACGAACGCTATCCGGCGGGATTTCGGGTCCGTCTGCACGACAAGGATCTGCGCATTTGTCGGGAAATGGCCGCCGCCCATGGGGCGATACTGCCCGTGGTGGAATCGACCCTCGAAGAATATGAGCGCCTCATTGCAAGCGGCCATGGCGATGAGGACATCTCCGCGATTTACCGGCTCAAATCCTTGCTGTTCGCGTGACCCGATGACCACGCCCCGGATTCGGATAGCGACCCGTAAGAGTCAGCTCGCGCTCTGGCAGGCGGAACACGTCGCCCAGCTGCTGCGTGAGGCCCACCCGGCGCTCAGCGTCGAACTGCTGCCCATGTCGACCAAGGGCGATTTGATTCAGGACCGCAGCCTCGCCGCAATCGGCGGCAAGGGGCTCTTCATCAAGGAGTTGGAAGTCGCCATGGAGCGAGGGTCGGCCGACATCGCGGTGCATTCCATGAAGGACGTTCCGGCGGAGTTGCCGCCCGGATTCCTGATCGCTGCGGTGCTCGAACGGGCGGATCCGCGTGATGCCTTGATCGCGGGCGACTACGCGCGCCTCGAGGATCTGCCGCCCGGGGCGCGAGTCGGTACGTCCAGCCTGCGCCGTCAGGCGCAACTGCTGGCGGCGCGTCCCGACCTGCAAATTCATGCCCTGCGCGGCAATGTGAACACACGCTTGCGGCGCCTCGACGACGGCGAATTGGATGCAATCGTGCTCGCCTGCGCGGGTCTCGTGCGGCTCGGCTGGGAGGCGAGGATCACGGCCCGGCTGGACACTTCGGTGTCGCTGCCCGCGGTCAGCCAAGGTGTGATCGGCGTCGAATGCCGGATCGACGACGAGACCACCCGCAGCCTGCTCGCCTGCCTGGAACATCTGCCCACACGCATGGCGATGGACGCGGAGCGCGCCTTTTCGGGTCGCTTGGGCGGCAGCTGTCAGTCGCCGATTGCCGCGCACGCCGCCTTGCATGGTGAGCGATTGACGCTCGCGGGTCTCGTCGCCGAGCCCGACGGGTCCCGATTGCTGCGCGAGGAGATCTCGGGTGCGGCCCCGGCGGGGTCCCTGCTCGGCGAGGAATTGGCGGAGCGAATCCTCGCTGCCGGAGCCGGGCCTTTGCTCGAGCGCCTGCGCACGGACTGAATCATGGCGGCCCTGCGCGGCGTCGGTGTTCTCGTGACACGCCCCGAGCACCAAGCTACGCCCTTGTGCCGGTTGCTCGAAGCCGAGGGCGCCGCAACGTTGCGACTGCCGGCAATCGAGGTGCGGGGTCTCGGCGATCCTCGTAGCTTGCGCGCGCGCTTGGGACCGCTGCAACGGTTCGACTTGATCGTCTTCGTCAGCGCCAATGCCGTGCGCTTCGGTGCCATGCTGCTCGATCAGCGACGCGACTTGGCGCTGGCGGCGATCGGCCCGGCGACGGCGCGCGCGCTCAATCACGCGGGCTACCGGGTCGCCATCGTCCCGGGCACGGGCTACGACAGCGAGAGTCTGCTCGCGGATCAGCGCCTCGCACACTTACACGGCAAGCGCGTGCTGCTGATCAAGGGCAAGGAGGGCCGTGCAACACTGCAAGCAGAACTCGCCCGGCGCGGCGCCTCGATCGAGGCGGCGGAGGTGTACGAACGCAGTCCGGCAATCCCGAAGCCCGCGGACCTGCTGCGTGCCGAGGATGCGTTGCGTGCGGGCGAGATCCAAGTCGTTACCGCGACGAGTCTGGAGATCGGCCTCAGCATTCTAGGGATCGCACCGCCGTCGCTGCGTGCATTGCTGCTCGAGGCGCACTGGCTGATCGCGAGTGAACGGATCGGCTTGGGAATGGCGGGCTTGGGTCTGCGGCATGCTGCGATCCTTGCTGCCTCGGCCGAGGATCATGATCTGGTCGCCGCGTTGCTGCGCTGGCGCGCCGGCGAATCGGTCGCATAGTCGAAGGAATCGTAGAACAATCGCGCCGGATCCGCGCCGCGCGCGACAAATTCGGTGCGTACGGCGCCGATCATCGCCGGCGGCCCCGCGGCATAGATGTCATGTCCAGCGAGGCTCGCGCGATCCGCAAGCACGGCTGCATGCACCCAGCCGCGCCTGCCGGTCCAAGCATCGGCGGCCTCCGAGAGCACCGGGTGGTAGCGAAAGCCTGGTGTTGCAGCGGCAAGCTCGCGCAGTTCTGCGTCGGCATACAGATCACGCTGCGCACGGACGCCCCAGTAGAGCGTGATGTCGCGACCGCTGCCCTCCTTGTTGCCGCTACTCCCCTCCTTGTTGCCGCTCCCCGTCTCGATGAGGTGGTACAGCATGCTCTTCAATGGCGCGAGTCCCGTTCCGCCGCCGACCATGATGAGCGGCCCCGCGGCTGCGACGTCGGCCGTGAATCGCCCCAAGGGACCCTCGATTGACAGCAGCATGCCGCGCGGGTCGCGTGCAAACAGCGACTCCGTGAATTCGCCGCCCGCTACGCGACGCACGTGCAGTTCGAGGAACCTTGCGGCGCGCGGCGGCGAGGCGATCGAAAAGCTGCGTCGGCGGCCGCCGGACAGCAGCACATCGATGTACTGACCGGCGGCGAAGTTCATCGTCTCGACCGCCGGCAGACGCAGATGCAGCCCAAGCACGTCGTGCGCGAGCCGTTCCGCTCGTTCGATCCGGCAAGGCAGGCGCTTGATCCCGACCTCGTGCACGACGCGAATCTCGGTGGGTTCGAGCACGAGATCGCCACGCGCGCGCGCTTGACAGAGGAGGATCTGGCCGTCGGCCATTTCGGCCGCGCTCAGTCCGAGGGGCGCGCCGTGCGGGTAGCGCACCGAGCCTTGCCGCAAGCGGGCGCGACACAAGCCACAATTCCCGCTCTTGCAGGCATACGGCAGCCGCAGCCCCGCCAGCAAGCCGGCATCGAGCAGCGATTGTTCTTCAGCAGCGCTGAAACTGCGATTGGAGTTGGTTAGACTGATACGCATCAAGGCTCCTGGCGGTGACACCTTACCATGCGCTCCGTCTCGATCGTGGGCTGCGGCTACACCGGCCTGCGCCTCGCCCGTCGCTGCTGCGAAGCGGGCGCGACGGTACGCGGCTATGCCATGCGGCCCGAAAGTTTGCGGCAGATCGCGGCAACCGGAGCGCAGGCTCTGGCGCTGGATCTGGATCAAGCGACGTCGTACGAGTCGCTCGCCGGCATCGTTCAGGACGACGATGTGGTGTTCTACTGCGTTCCGCCTGCGCCGGCCGGGGACACCGACACCCGCCTGGCCTGCTTACTGGCGGCCATCGGCGCGCGCCCGCGCCGCTTCGTCTACCTCAGCACGACTGGAGTGTACGGTGATCATCAGGGCGGTCACGTCGACGAAGACACGCCGCCGACGCCGCAGACCGCAAGGGCCGCACGCCGGCTCGCCGCGGAGACGGCACTGCGCGGTTGGGCGGCGGAGCGGCAAACCTCATGGTGCATCTTGCGGGTCGCCGGCATCTACGGCCCCGGCCGCTTGCCGCTCCAGCGCTTGGCCGCGCGTGAGCCGGCCATCGACCCACGGGAGGCGACGCCGACCAATCGCATTCATGTCGATGACCTGGTGAGCGCCGCGCTGGCGGCCGGTACCGCAGCGATCGCCGATCGGCGGATATTCAATGTGACGGACGGCAATGATGAAAGCTCGACCGCGTTTTTGCAGCGGGTCGCCAGAATCACCGGGCTGCCACCACCACCGTTGATCAGCCGTAGTCAAGCCGAGCGAACCTTTTCCGCATCGACCTGGTCGTTCCTCGGGGAATCACGGCGCGTGGACAATCGCCGCTTGCGCGACGAGCTCGCGCTGCGGCTCGCCTACGCGGATCTCGACGCGGGCATCGCCGCGAGCCTGTAGGGACCGCGCGCGGGGCGTAACCCGGGCGCAGCACGGCCTCAGGCGACGGGCTGGCTGCGCTTGCTCTGCAGCCATTCTCCGATCGGTTGCCACTGCTTCCAATCGGGCCAGGCGAGATACTCGGGCAGTTCCAGCACGCCCATGCCGCGCGCGTAGGCGCGCACATAGTTTTGCGCCTCGCGCAGCTGACCGAGATAGGGCACTTTGAGCTGGGTCAAATAAAGATCCAGCTCCTCGAAGATCAGCGTGTGTTCGCGGACCCGATTCGCGACGACCGCGAGGCGCGCCTGTTTGCGCGAGACTTTGCCGATCTCGAGCAAGTCATTCATGAAATGGCTGCACGCTTTCATGTCGATGCTCGAGGGCAGCACCGGTACGATGATGGTTTCCGCGCGCCGCACGAGCTCGTTGAGCTCGGCGCCGTGCGCGCGCGCCGGCGCGTCGATGACGAGCACGTCGGTGCTGCGCGGTACGCCGCGGATGCCGTCTACGAAGGCCGCGACACCGCTGATCGCGGGCAGATCGGCGGGGCGCTGCGCGAGCCAATCGAGGCTGGAGCGCTGCGGGTCATAGTCGGCGATGCAGACGGCGGCGCCGTCTCGGGCGAACTGAACCGCGAGATTGGTGGCGAGCGTGCTCTTACCGCATCCGCCCTTGGAATTGAGGATCATGATATGGCGCATACTTTACTGCCGCTCGTTGTTGTATCCCGAAGTAACGGCCGAAGGTAGCGGCCGCCGCCACTTTGCGCAACCCCCTCAAGCGTGCACGCGCTCGCCGCAGGCAGCTGCTTAAGGGTATGCTGCGCGGCATGCGGATCGAGTTTTCAAAGATGCAGGGGCTCGGCAATGATGTCGTGATTTTCAACGCTCCGCCCGCCTCTGCCAGCGCTCTGGACTCGGACCGACTGCGCGCGCTCGCGGACCGGCATACCGGCATCGGATTCGATCAGGCCTTGGTGCTCGAAGCGCCGCGCGACGACCGTGCACGGACCTTCTATCGCGTCTTCAACTCCGACGGCAGCGAAGTCGAACAATGCGGCAATGGCGCCCGTTGTATCGCCGCGCTGCTGTATGCGCAGCAGCCCGGGCTCGGACGCGACCTGACGCTCGAGAGTAGCGGCGGACCGGTGCGGGCCTTGGTGCGCGAGGATGGCATGGTATCGGTGGCCATGGGCGTGCCGAATTTCGACCCCGCGTCGCTGCCGATGCAGGCATCGGGCGAGGCTCTGCGCTATACGCTCAGCATCGGCGGCGACCACATCGAGTTCGGTGCGGTGTCGATGGGCAATCCGCATATCGTGCTGCGTGTCGCGGACGTCGACACGGCGCCGGTCGCCGAGTGGGGCCCAGAGCTCGAGCATCACGCGATCTTTCCGCGGCGGACCAACGTCGGGTTCATGCAGGTCCTCGATCGCGGGCATATCCGGCTGCGCGTCTTCGAACGCGGCGCCGGCGAGACGCTCGCATGCGGCACGGGCATCTGTGCGGCCGTTGCGGTCGGGCGGCGCCAGGATCTGCTCGATGCGGAAGTGGCGGTATCTGTGCGCGGCGGCGAGGCGCGGGTCTCATGGCCGGAGGCCGGCCAGCCGCTCTGGCTGACCGGCCCGGCAACGGCCGTGTTCACGGGATCGATCGAGATTTGATGACTCTCTTTTTGGGCACCATTTTGCAGGCACTATCGGGAGAAATGACACCATGACGAGCAACCATGCGCGCGACCTCAAGCCGGTGACGCTGAGCGACACCGAAGTTTCAGATTATCTGCAGACCTACCCGGACTTCTTCGAACGTAACGGGCTGCTGCTCACCAAGCTGCGTCTGCCGCACCTGCGCGAGAGCGGCGGCACGGTCAGCCTGGTCGAGCGCCAAGTCGAGGTGCTGCGCGAAAGGAATCAAACCCTGGAACGCAAATTGAAGGAACTCGTCGACGTGGCGCGGGCCAACGACGCGCTCGCCGATCGCATTCATCGCCTGAGCCAGCGGCTGATTCGCGCGCAAAGCCTGCCCGCGACGATCGCGGCGATCGAAACCGCGCTGCGCGAGGATTTCGACGCCATGCATTCGGTGCTGGTGCTGTTCCTTCCGGAGGCTGCGGCGCTCGAGGGCACGTCAAAGCGCTTCGTGCGCGCGGCTCTCGCCGGTAGCGCCGAGCTGAACTCCTTCGAGAGCCTGTTGCAATCGGGCAAACCCCGCTGCGGTCAAATACGCGATTCGCAGCGGGATTACCTGTTCGGCAAGGACACGATCGAAATCGGCTCGGTGGCCCTCACCCCGATCGGGCCGAAGGGCAGTCTCGGACTCCTCGCGATCGGCGCGAACGACGCAGGCCGCTTCCATCCGACCATGAGCACCGAGTTCCTGTCGCGGATCGGGGAACTCGTCGCGTACGCCCTGACGCGCTGAGCATGCGCGACTGGCTCGACCGGTTCCTCACGCATCTGCGTCGGGAGCGGCGTCTGAGCGCGCATACGGTCGCAGCCTACCGCCATGATCTGGAAACCCTGTTGCGCTTCTGCGAGCGCCGCGGCATCGACGGCTGGCCGGCGCTCGAACACGCCGGCGTCCGCGCCTTTGCGGCGGCCGAACACGCGGGGGGCCTCGCTCCGCGCAGCATCCAGCGCCGGCTCGCCGCGGTGCGCAGCTTTTATTCCTACCTGCAGCGGGAGGCTCATACCGAACGCAATCCGGCGATCGAGGTGCGGGCGCCGAAACCTCGCAAGCGCCTGCCGGCGACGCTGGATGCGGATCAGATGGGGCGGCTGCTCAGCTTTCGCAGTGAAGATTCGCTCTCGCGGCGGGACAAGGCGATCATGGAACTGTTTTACTCATCGGGTCTGCGTTTGAGCGAACTCGTCGGCCTCGAAATCGCGGCGCTCGACCTCGCGGATCGAACGGTGCGTGTTCTCGGCAAGGGCAGCAAGACCCGGATCGTGCCCGTCGGTCGACAGGCGGCCTTGGCGCTGCGCCATTGGCTCGTCGAGCGCGGCGCAATCCTCGCCCGGACGCGCAGCACCGCCGGGGCCGTGTTCATCACCGCCGCCGGACGGCCGCTCACGACCCGCGCCGTGCAATTGCGGGTCGCTCGCTGGGCGCGCCTGCAAGGCATCGGCCTGCACGTTCATCCGCACATGTTTCGCCACTCCTTCGCCACTCACCTGCTCGAATCGAGCGGCAACTTGCGTGGCGTTCAGGAACTGCTTGGACACGCGGATATCGGCACGACCCAGATCTACACGCATGTGGACTTTCAGCGGCTCGCCGCGGTGTACGAAACGGCGCACCCGCGGGCGCGCCGCCGCTCTTGAAACCGCGCCCGTCGGCCCCACGTCGGTGGATTCCGATGAGCGTTGCTACCCACCACGACCCCGCGCGCCTGTACGGCACGACCATACTGGCCGTGCGCCGCGATGGCCGGGTCGCCGTCGGCGGCGATGGCCAGGTCACGCTCGGACAGACCGTCATGAAGGGCAACGCCCGCAAGGTTCGCCGGCTCTATGGCGGCAAAGTGCTCGCCGGTTTCGCGGGCGGCACGGCCGACGCCTTTACGCTGTTCGAGCGTTTCGAGGCGAAACTCGAGAAATTCGGCAACCTGACGCGGGCCGCGATCGAGCTGGCAAAAGATTGGCGCAGCGATCGCAGCTTGCGCCGGCTCGAGGCGCTGCTGTGCGTCGCCGACGCCGACAGCTCCTACGTGATTTCCGGTACCGGCGACGTGATCGAACCGGAATACAATCTGATCGCCATCGGCTCGGGCGGCAGCTACGCGCAGGCGGCCGCGCTCGCCTTCATGCAGGCCACGGAGCTGTCGGCGCGCGAGATCGTGGAGCGCTCGCTGAACATCGCGGCGGACATTTGCATCTACACCAACCGGAATTTGAGTATCGAGGAGCTTTGAGGCCGCCATGTCGCAAATGACGCCGCGCGAGATCGTGGAGGAACTCGACAAGCACATCGTCGGCCAGTCGGCGGCTAAGCGCGCGGTAGCGATCGCTTTGCGCAATCGCTGGCGGCGCCAACAAGTCAGTGATTCCCTGCGCCATGAAATCACGCCGAAGAACATTCTGATGATCGGCCCGACCGGGGTCGGGAAGACCGAGATTGCGCGACGACTGGCCCGGCTCGCCAAGGCCCCGTTCATCAAGGTCGAGGCCACGAAGTTCACGGAAGTAGGCTATGTCGGCCGTGAAGTCGACTCGATCATCCGCGATCTTGTAGAAATCTCCGTCAAGATGACTCGCGAGGAGGCGACCGCGAAGGTGCGCCATCGAGCCGCCGACGCGGCCGAGGAACGAGTCCTCGACGCCTTGTTGCCGCGCGCCAGCACGGGGTCGCGAACCGGCGATGCTTTGCGGACCGGCGACGGGTCGCGAGCCGCGGATGCGCCGCGCCCTGGCGATGGACCGCGCGACACGATCGGCTCGCGCGACCAGGACAGCCGGCAGCGCTTCCGCAAAATGCTGCGCGAAAACGCGCTCGACGATCGGGAGGTCGAAATCGACGTGCGCACGCTGCCGATCGGCGTCGATATCATGGCCCCGCCGGGAATGGAGGAAATGACCCAGCAATTGCAGGGCATGTTTCAAAATCTCGGTGCCGGACGGACACGCACGCGGCGCGTCAAGGTCAAGGAGGCGCTCAAGCTGATGCTCGACGAGGAAGCTGCAAAGATGATCAACGAAGAGGAACTGAAGCTGCTCGGCGTCGAAAACGCCGAGCAAAACGGGATCGTCTTCATCGATGAGATCGACAAGATCGCGCGTCGTCAGGAAACCGTCGGCGCCGACGTGTCGCGCGAAGGCGTGCAGCGGGATCTGTTGCCGCTGGTCGAGGGCTGTACGGTCAACACCAAATACGGCACCGTCAAGACCGATCACATTCTGTTCATCGCCTCGGGCGCGTTCCACATGTCCAAACCCTCGGACTTGATCCCCGAATTGCAGGGCCGCCTGCCGATAAGGGTCGAATTGGAGCCGCTCGCGGTTCAAGATTTCGTGCGTATTCTCACCGAGCCCGACGCTTCGCTGTGCCGCCAGTATGCGGCGCTGCTCGGGACCGAGGGCGTCAGCCTGGAATTCACCGATTCCGGGGTACGGCGGCTCGCCGAGGTCGCCTTCGAGGTCAACGAGCGCACGGAGAATATCGGCGCGCGGCGCCTGCACACGGTGATGGAACGTTTGCTCGAGGCCGTGTCCTTCGATGCGGCGGACCGCAGCGGCACCCGCGTGCATGTCGACCGCGACTACGTCGAGGCGAATCTCGGTGAGTTGTCCCGCGATCAAGACCTGTCGCGCTACATCTTGTGAGCACCTGCTTGGTGAGCACCTGCTTGGTGAGCACCTGCTTGTGAGCACCTAGCCGTGTCGCGACCCCAGCCCGCCCGGGCGAGGGCCACGGACATCAAGATCCGCACGGAATCGCGCGTTCTCGAAGTTGCGTTCGACGATGGTGCACGTTACGAGCTGCCGTTCGAATACCTGCGCGTCTTCTCACCGTCCGCCGAGATCAAGGGACACGGGCCTGGGGAGGGAGTACTGCAGCTCGGCAAGCAGCGGGTCGGGATCACGGGTGTGGAGCCCGTCGGCAACTACGCGATTCGGCTGCTGTTCGATGACGGGCACGACACCGGCTTGTACTCCTGGACTTTGCTGTATGCGCTCGGCCGTGACCGCGAGACGAACTGGCGACGCTATCTCGAGCGCTGCGCGTCCGCTGGCCAAGCCGCCACTTGAGAACCGGCCTGCCGCGCCGATCCAGCGGGCGCGACTCGGCTACAATGCCGGCATGAGCGACGATAAGCGCAGCGCAGACTTTGGCTATGAGACCGTCGATTGGGCCGAGAAGGCGGCCCGGGTCCGATCGGTATTCGCGTCGGTCGCCGGCAAGTACGACGTCATGAACGATCTGATGTCATTCGGCGTGCACCGTCTGTGGAAGCAATTCGCGCTGAGTCTGACCGGCCTGCGTCCGGGGCAGAGCGCGCTCGACGTCGCCGGCGGCACGGGGGATCTTGCGGCCGGCATGCTCCGCCAGGTCGGCAAGCAAGGCCGGGTGGTCTTGTCGGACATCAATCCGGCGATGCTCGAGCGCGGTCGCGATCGCTTGATCGACGCGGGTCTCGTCGGCAACGTCGAATGCCTGATCGCCGACGCCGAGCGTCTGCCTTTCGAGGATAATTCCTTCGATTGCGTCATGATCGGCTTCGGATTGCGCAACGTGACCGACAAGGACGCGGCACTGCGCTCGATGCATCGGGTACTGAAACCGGGCGGTCAATTGCTCGTGCTCGAGTTCTCGCGGCCGACGCTGCCGGGACTGGCGCCGATCTACGACGCGTACTCGTTCAAGGTGCTGCCTTGGCTGGGCGGGGTCGTGGCGGGGGATGCGGCCAGCTATCGCTACCTCGCCGAATCCATCCGCATGCACCCGGACCAGGAATCATTGCTTGGAATGCTCACCCAAGCCGGCTTCGCACAGGCGCGCTATCACAACTTATCTGGCGGCATCGTGGCCCTGCACCGCGGTTACAAGATCTAAATGCCCGCGACACCGGTATGGCTGGCGGCCGCCGAAGCCGTCGCGAACCGCAATATCTGCGCGCAAACGCGTGCCCTGAACCTCGCCCGCAGGCTCGAGGGCAAGTCCTTGAGGGTCGAGGTCACGGGCGTGGGCGCGCTGCGCGCGACCTGTCTCGGCGGCCGGCTGCTGCTCGCCCGTGAGATCGCCGAACCCGTGCCCGTCGCGCCGCCGCTCGCCGCACCGGCGGCTGCGGACGCCGTGATCATCGGTTCGCCGGCCGAACTGCTCGCACTGGCGACCGGCGGCAATCGGCCGATCGGTGGTGCGGCCGTACAAGTCCGCGGAAACGCAGAGGTCGCCGCCCAGTATCGCGACTTGCTGCGGGCCGCGCGGCCGGATTGGGAGGAGGAATTGTCGCGCTGGCTGGGCGATGTGCCGGCACACCGGCTCGCGGTCGTCGCCCGTGGCGCGCTCTCCTGGGGACGCAGGGCGCGGCGGAGTTTCGGTGAAAACATCGCGGAATACTTGCAGGAAGAAAGCCGCGACCTCGTGGGCCGCATCGAGCTCGACGAATTCTTGCGGGGTGTCGACGACCTGCGCGAGACCGCTGACCGCGTGAGTGCGCGCCTGAAACGCCTCGAGCGACGTCTGCAGGACGCGCGCTGATGCGCCTGCGCGTGCTGGGGCGCCTGCTCGCAATCCAGCGAGCCTTGGTGAGACATGGGCTCGACGATTTCGTGCGTGCCACGCATCTGTACCGGCCGTTTCGTTTTCTCATTCTGCTCTCGCCATGGACCTGGTTCCAGCGCAGCAGCGGCGCGACGCGAGGTGAGCGGCTGCGCCTCGCGCTCGAGGAATTGGGGCCCATCTTCGTGAAATTCGGCCAGGCTCTGTCCACGCGACGCGACCTCTTGCCCGTGGACATCGCCGACGAACTCGCGCTGCTGCAGGATCAGGTCCCGCCGTTCGACAGCCGAATAGCGATCGCGACGGTCGAGGGCGCCTTCGGCCGTCCGCTCGCCGAGATCTTCGCGAGCTTCGAACACACACCCCTTGCCGCCGCTTCGATCGCGCAGGTGCACTCGGCGACCTTGAATGACGGCAAGGACGTAGTCGTCAAGATCCTCCGGCCCGGCATGCGCGGCCTGATCGAGCGCGACCTCGAGGTGCTCGAGGCTCTCGCTTATCTCGCGAACGCCTACTGGGAGGAGGCGCGGCGGGTGCGCCCGGTCGAGGTGGTCGCGGAATACCGCAAGACCATCATCGATGAACTCGACCTGCTGCGCGAAGCCGGCAATGCCTCGCAGCTGAGGCGAAACTTCGCAGGCTCGTCGCTGTTGTACGTACCCGAGGTGTACTGGGACTACTGCCGCTCCAACGTCATGGTGATGGAACGCATCCACGGCATCATGGTGAGCCGCATCGACGAACTGCGGGCGCGCGGCACGAACATCCCGAAGCTCGCCGAGCACGGCGTGGAGATCTTCTTCACGCAAGTCTTTCGCCACAATTTTTTCCATGCCGACATGCACCCCGGCAACATCTTCGTACAGATCGACGACCCGGAGAATCCCCGCTACGCCGCCGTCGACTTCGGGATCGTCGGCACCCTCGAGCCGCGCGACCAGCATTACCTTGCCGAAAACTTCCTGGCGTTCTTCGACCGTGACTACCGGCGCGTCGCCGCGCTGCACGTCGAATCCGGTTGGGTGCCGAGCACGACCCGGATCGACGAGCTCGAGTCCGCGGTGCGGACCGTTTGCGAGCCGATTTTCAACAAGCCGCTGAAGGACATCTCCTTCGGCCAAGTCCTGCTGCGCCTGTTCGAAACCGCGCGGCGCTTCGACATGCGCATCCAGCCGCAGCTGATTTTGCTGCAAAAGACCCTGTTGAACATCGAGGGCCTCGGCCGACAGCTGTATCCGGAACTCGATTTGTGGAAGACCGCGCAGCCGGTGCTGCGGCAATGGATGCGCGAGCGTGCCAGCCCGCGCGCCTTGCTGAAGGGCCTGCGTGCGCAGATTCCGGACGCGGTCGAGACCTGGAAACTGCTGCCAAGAATCTTCAAGGCAGCGGTGCGCGAAGCCGCCGACGGCAAGTTCCGGCTGCGCGTCGAGAACGACGGGGTCGAGCGCTTGCGGCGGGAAATCGCGACGGCGAACGCCGGCCGGGATCGCCAGCTGCTCGCCGGACTCTTGTGGTTGTCCGGGATCTTCTGGCTCGCGGCGGGCTTGCCGCCCCCCTGGGTGGGTTGGCTGTCGTTGGCGGCCTCGATCGTGTTGTTCGCCATCGGGTTCTGGTCCCGCCGTCGGCTCGCGAACCGCAGCTGACCGCTTGCAACAAACCGGCACGCGACCGGTAAGACTTACACGCGGGGCCCGCCTCGCCGCGCCTCGTGTGCGTGTGCGACCGGCCATTCGGCCCATAGTCAGCCCCTAGTCGACCCTCAGGCGGCCCGTGTTCCGCCGTGGCACAAATACTGCAAGTGTTCTGCGTGTCCGCCCGGATCGCACAACCAAGCAAAGAGGCGCAGTTGAACCATTTCGGCTCGCGCCGTCGCGCGCGCATGCCTCTTGCGGAATTGTCGGGCCTCGAGGAGCCGATCTCGGCCGAGCTGTACAGCGTCGAGCGACTCGAGCACTACGCCCAGATCCTCGCGAACGAACAGGAGCTTGCAGCGAACGCCTCGGCGGGAGTCTCGCTGCACCACCGCCTGCGCGACAACGCCGCCGTATTGCGCAGTGCCTACACGACGCTGGTCGCGGATTCGAGGGTGGGCAAGGCGTTTTCGCCGGCGGCCGAATGGTTGGTCGACAACTCCTATATCATCGATGAGCACGTGCGCGCGATCCGTCGCGACCTGCCGAAGGGCTATTACATCCAGCTGCCGAAGCTCGCGCGGGGAGCGCTGCGCGGTTGTCCGCGCGTCTACGGGTTCAGCTCGGCGCTGGTCGCCCATACCGACAGCCGCTTCGAACTCGACACTCTGCAGCGCTTCACGCGTGCCTATCAACAGGTGCAGCCGCTGACGATCGGCGAACTCTGGGCGATCGCGATCACGATGCGCGTCGTGCTGATCGAGAACCTGCGCCGGCTGGCGGCCGGTATCGTCTATCGCCGCGCGCTGCGTGCCGAGGCGGATGCCTTCGCCGATCTGCTGCTCGACGAGGACGCGGCGCTGTCCGAGGCGAAGACCGCGCGGCTGGCGGAATTGTCCGGCGGCTTGCTGCCGATGGCCTTTGCGGCCCAGCTGTTCCAACGCCTGCGCGACCACGACCCGGCGACGACGCCCGCGCTGCCGTGGTTGCATCAACAGTTGAGCGCCCAGGGGACCAGCGCCGACGAAGTCGTCCATGCCGAGCATCAGCGCCAGGGCGCGATCAATGTCAGCGTCCGCAACGTCATCACGAGCCTGAAGCTCATCTCGGCCGTGGATTGGGCCAAATTCGTCGAGGGGGTGAGCCTCGTGGACGAGTTGTTGCGCGCCGAGAGTCATTTCGGCGCGCTCGACTTCTCGACGCGCGACCTGTACCGCCACGCGATCGAGGACCTCTCGCGCGGCTCCGGCAAGAGCGAGTTGGACATCGCGCGCCGCGCCTTGGAACTCGGCAAACAGGCGGAAGCCACGGGCCGCGTGCGGGTCCCTGGTTACTACCTCGTCGCCGACGGCCGCGCAACGCTCGAACGCGCGGTGGGCTTCCGTACGCCATGGAACCGGCAACTGGCCCGCGGCACGCGCCGCGCCGGCCTCGGGGCTTATGTCGGGGCGATTACCCTGCTCTGCGTTCTGATTCTGGCTTTGACCTGGCGCGAGGATGGATTCGGGCTGCAGCAGCCCGCGCTCATGATCTTGGGTTTGTTATGCGCCCTCGTGCTGGCCTCGGACATCGCGGTCGCCCTTGTGAACCTGTGGGTCACCCACCTGTGCACCGCCTCGGTGCTGCCGGCGCTCGAGTTCGCCGACGGCGTTCCCGCGGAGTTTCGTACCGTCGTCGCCGTGCCGACCTTGCTGGCCAACCCGGCCGACATCGACGCTCAGGTGCAAAACCTCGAGGTGCATTATCTGGCCAGCCAGGACGGTGACATCCGCTTCGCGATGCTGTCGGACTGGCTCGATGCGGCGACCGAAACCACGCCGGAAGACGCGGCGCTGCTGGCGCGGGCGACTGCCGGTATCGCCCGCTTGAACGAGCTGTATGGCCCGATCGCGGGTGAGGATCGATTTTTGCTCCTGCATCGGCGCCGTCGCTGGAACGAACGCGAGTCCTGCTGGATGGGCTGGGAGCGCAAGCGGGGCAAGTTGCACGAGTTCAACCGGCTCCTGCTCGGTTCTGCGGAAACGAGCTTCATCGGCACGGACGGACAGCGCCCCAAGGTGCCGGGCGGCGTTCGCTACGTCATCAGCCTCGATGCCGATACGCGCCTGCCGCGCGGCGCCGCACGGCAGCTGATCGGCAAGATGGCGCATCCGCTCAATCAACCCGTCATCGATGCCGCCGCCCAACGGGTCGTGGCCGGCTACGCGATCTTGCAGCCCCGCGTGACGCCCGCTCTGCCCGTGGGCAGCGAAGCCTCGATCTTCCAAAGCGTCTTCTCCGGCCGGTCCGGCATCGATCCCTACGCATTTGCGGTCTCGGACGTCTATCAGGATTTGTTCGGCGAGGGCTCCTACAGCGGCAAGGGGATCTACGACGTCGGCGCCTTCGAGGCGGCGCTGCGCGGTCGCGTCGCGGACAACCAACTGCTCAGCCACGATCTGTTCGAGGGTACCTATGCGCGCTGCGGCCTCGCCTCCGACGTCGAGGTCGTCGAGGAATTCCCGGGCCGCTACGACCTCGCCACCGTGCGTCAACATCGTTGGACGCGCGGCGATTGGCAGCTGCTGCCGTGGATCATCGGCTCACGTGCGGGCGTGCCCGCGCTCGGCCGGTGGAAGATGTTCGACAATCTGCGCCGCTCCTTGATCGCCCCAAGCGCGTTCCTGTTGCTCGCCCTTGCCTCGAGCGGCAGGGCGACGTTCGCCTGGAGTCTGTTCGTCGTGGCCGCGATCGCATTACCGGCATTCGTGCCTTTGGTCTTCGCGCTGGTGCCGAACATCGACGACTTCCAGCCGCGCAAACATTTTCGTGCCTTGCGCACCGATTTCCGCGAAGCGTGCTGGGCGAGCGGACTGCGGCTCGTGTTTCTCGCCGATCAGGCCTGGATGCAGACGGATGCGATCCTGCGCACGCTCTATCGGCTGGCGCTGTCGCATCGCAAGCTGCTGGAGTGGACCAGTGCCGCGCAGGCGCGCCTGCGCCAGACGCCGACAGCGGCCGGGTTCTACGGCCGCATGGCGGGCAGCCTCGTCGCGAGCGCCGTCGTGGTCGGCACGACGATCTTCTTTGGCCACAGCCTGCCCTTGAGCCTGAGTCCCTTCATCGCGGCATGGTTCATGGCGCCCCTGATCGCCCGCTGGGTCAGCGTGCCGGTCGCTACGCCGGGTTCGCAGCCGCTGACAGCGGCGGACCGGGATGCCCTGCGCGATATCGCCCGGCAGACCTGGATGTTCTTCGCTCGCTTCGTCACGCCCGAGCACCACATGCTGCCTCCGGATAATTTCCAGGAGACTCCCGCCCCGATCGTCGCCAATCGGACCTCGCCCACGAATATCGGCCTGTACCTCCTGTCGGTCGTCGCCGCCCGCGAATTCGGCTGGATCGGCACGCGCGATGCGGTCGATCGCATCGAGGCGACCTTCGCCACCCTCGAACGCCTCGAGCGCTATCGCGGCCATTTCTACAATTGGTACGACACCCATGATCTGCGGCCTCTCGACCCGAAGTACGTCTCGACCGTCGACAGCGGCAACCTCGCCGGACACCTTCTCGTGCTGGCCGAGTCTTGCCGGCAATGGCAGCACGAGCGCGCGGGAGTCGTGCCGCGATGGCGCGAAGGCATCCGGGATAGTCTGAACGCGCTGAGCGCGTGTGCAGGCTCGCAAGGCGACGAGCGGCGCAACTACGGCGTGTCGCCGCAACAGCTGACCGAGGCGCTCGCCGCGATGACGGCCGCGCTGTCCGTGCCCACGTCGGACGCTGAGGCCATCGGCGAGCGGCTGCAGACCTTGTCGATGCAGGCGGCCAACGTCCGGGACATCGCCGAAGCGCTGACCGAGGAACGCGGCGCGGGCGGCGATACCCCGCTGCTGCGTCTCGCCACGATGCTGCATGCTAACGTCGTCGGCCACGCACGCGACTTGGCGGCGGATCCCACCGAAGAGGCGGCGCGCGAGGCGGGAACCAAACGTCTCGGCACGCTCGCCGCGCGCGGTCGCGGCTTCGCGCTCGCGATGGAGTTCGGCTTCCTGGTCGAGCCGGAGCGGCAGCTCCTGACGATCGGCTACCGGGTCGTCGAACGCGAGCAAGACTCGAGTTGCTACGATCTGCTCGCCTCGGAGGCGCGACTCACGAGCTATATCGCGATCGCCAAAGGTGACCTGCCGGTGCGTCACTGGTTTCGGCTGGGACGTCTGTTGACCCCGGTCGACCGCGGTTCGGCACTCGTGTCGTGGTCGGGATCGATGTTCGAATATCTGATGCCCGAACTCGTGATGAGCGATCCGCCGGGCAGCGTGCTCGGCGAAACGGCGCGCCTCGTCGTCAAACGGCAGATCGAGTATGGCGTCGATCGCAATCTGCCCTGGGGCGTATCGGAGTCGGCGTTCAACGCCCGCGACGTCGAGCTCACCTATCAATACATGAGTTTCGGCGTGCCCGGACTCGGACTGCAGCGCGGCCTCGGCGATGAGGCGGTGATCGCTCCCTATGCGACCGCACTCGCGGCCATGGTCGATCCGCCCGCCGCCCTGGCGAATTTTCGCAAGTTGGCCGAGCTCGGCGCCCGCGGCG